>Ga0228710_1004353_pt1 | contig 22387 bp, 9 predicted proteins | sample MedpolnodulmetaG_FD_177995 | JGI IMG/M metagenome (GOLD analysis project Ga0228710, IMG submission 177995) | Root nodule microbial communities from Medicago polymorpha collected in Santa Monica, California, United States - pink nodules | ecosystem: Host-associated > Plants > Roots > Nodule...
TGTACTGTATAATTACTTAAAAACTCTTTAAATTAATAATTATTAATTTATCGATAAATTAATAACTCTCTAAATTAATAAATTTCTCCGGTCCTGACATTATTAATTTATAGAGTTTCTACTGTAGATTGAATTTAGAAAACATATCCAAATCCTCCAAAAACCTCTAAACTCCTTCTCCAATACAATTTTTTTAGTTCCTCAAAATAAGAGGATTTTGTATTATGAAGAAAACTTAACACCTCAAAGTCCTCATCTCTGAAAGCTCTTCATTCTTTTCACTTCTTCCTTCCTTTTTTTACAAGTTCTCCCCTCAAAACTCTCAACGGAGCCATAAGAGAACTTGAGTTTCACTCTTATATATAACAATTTTTTGTCCTACTTGATTTACCTCCGTTCAAACTTTGGATTATTAAGACTCATTTTCCTAAAAATCAAAGGGGTAACACAAAAATTAAAAAAATAAATAAAAGATATTGCTAACAAGAGTCTTTATTCTTAAGAAAGCAAAAAATAGAATCTTTACCTTCAAAACAACAATTATTAAACATTTGAAAAGTTGAATATATACACTTTCTAACCATTTTTCAAGAGAATATTTCTATTTTAATTTCTTTATCAAATGTTCTAGGGTTTTCTTTTTAACATTTCACATAAATAAATGGAGAAAATCTAAAGGTGGTACCGTACAAACGCGGAATGAGGTAAAAGAAGCCAAATAAGAGGGTGAAATGTGTTGAATGTCACCGTCACAATTTGTGAATTGGCTACATTATTAATATTAATGGATGTATCAGAATAAGTCAGAGTGAATAAATATTCCACCACATAGGAGATAGAGCAAATTTAACATCAATCAATAAAGGAAAGGAAAAATAGACGAAAACAAGATTTTATTAGGGCATCAAATTAGGGAACCCCACTTTTTATTACCCAGAAAAGTTGGCAATATGAGAAAAGTTGTGGCCTATACTATGGGCCATATTCAATCACAATAACATAAATGTTCCAACACTCCTCCACCACAACCCTACATATTCATTTATTTGCCGTTATTACTTCCACTTTTCACTTTTTCACTTTTTAGTTCATTCACATGCTTTCTCTGTACGTCCTTCATATAATAGACTCACAGGATATCCAAATTTTCTTCATTTCCTATATGCTATTCCTTTTTGCTAAATAAAGAATCTAATAATGTAGTCACTCTTAATGAATTTAATTAATATGCACTAATTGTGTAAACAAATATAGACAGACATATTACGTGATCTAGCACACAAATAGTTGGTATATAGAAGAAAGTGTGAATGTTGTAAACTGCATAAACCATACTCAATTTTTTTTACCGATGAAAACAGTTTAACTGGACATGTAATTATATTTCACTCTCCACAAAAAAAATGTAATTATATTTCACTATATAAATATTTTTGCATGGAGAAGGAATGTGTATTGCTTTTAAAAGTTTAGTTTGTCATGGAGTGTCTTGTTAGTCGTAGTTGCAAAAGTGACGTCATTAGAAGAAAAAGATATACTAGGCCACCACTTATTAGTACACCGCAAATAATTGTTGGGTAAAGATTCAATTTAATTTGTCAAGATTTTTTTTTCTCAATTTAGTTCATAAAAATAATATCAATATTAGTCACTGATATTTTTATACGGAGGATAAATTAATCTCTAATTTATTATGAAGAGACTAATTTATTCTAATATGAAAATGTCATAGACTAACTTGGAAATTATATTTTGTTGGAAGACTAAATTTGGTCACGTGAAAATTGTGATGCGTGGAATTACTCTCTGTTTTCTTTTTTTTTTTTAAGAAAAATGAGTATTTACTATAAATGTTCACGTTTCCTGTCAAAATTTGACTATTTTCGCTTACATCAACTTAAAGTATTTAATGCGGACATTTGCCGGAAATGTTCACGTTTACACAACATACTTTAAGTTGATGTAACTATAAAGAATGTATATTTATTTTGTATTTGAAAAAAGAAAATAAAAACTTCATTATATATTACTCTTCAACAACTCTAATTGATGTTACCATTTTAATGTTAACATATTAGTACTATTGTACAATAAAAATAAGCACAACTAAATAATTTCTTGATAAGAAAATGTGTTAAAAGACTCGCTTTAACGATCTCTTTTAACATTTACTTTTTAATTGAATAAAATATATCTAGGTTCCATTACTTTATGGTTTATTGTAAAACCTCTTATAAATTTTCAACTGTATTTATTATTTCTTTATTATCATACTCTTAATTATATTATATCTTTTAATGTAATTTGTAATAATGTCTTTCTTTGTGTGACGCCTTCTTCGCAACAAACTTCTCACAAAAGACAATCTGGTGTGGCGGCATGTCCTTCAACCTACTGACACGGCGTGCGTTTTAGGTTGTGGAGATTTGGAAACGGCAACACATCTGTTTATAGTATGTAACATATTCAGCTCCCTTTGGTCCCATGTCTGGCATTGATTAAGTATTTCTTCGGTTTCCTCTGGTGACATCAGACAACATTTCAATCAATTTACTACTATGGCGGGTCTGCCTAGATTCACTCATTCATTCCTGAGAATTATTTGGGTTACCTCTGTTTGGGTGTCATGGAAGGAAAGGAATAACTGTGTCTTCCAAAATACGGCTTCTAATTCTTCTATCCTTGTTGAGCAGGTTAAACTGAACTCATTTTTATGGTTGAAATCAAATCAGGTGACTTTCAGCTATAGTTATCATGATTGGTGGAAACATCTGCTCCTTTCCATGGGTGTCCACTTGTAATTTTATTATTTGTTTTGGTGGTGCTTCCTTGTTGTTGCCACCTTGATCTTGTAAATACTCTTGGGTGGTTTGCCTTTTGCACATCTTGTGTGGGGTGAATCATTGTTGTTTATAATATATCTCATTTTAGTTTGTTCAAAAAAAAAACTTGTAATAAAAATTATGAGCGAAGCACAAATTAATTCTCTCTCCTTAAGGTTAATTTTTAAAATAATAATAATCATCAATAAATTTAACACTACTACAAACTTTTTAATTCTCGTTATTTATTCAACATGTCTTTTATTTAGGGTGTATTTAGTTGGAGGTAATGGCGGTGAGTATAGATGAGCAATTATTTTATTAAGTTTGAAATGTTTGGTTCAATTATTAGGACAAGAAGGGAGCGAAATCCATCCAAAAGCCAATTTTGCTCTTATCCAAAATGGGGAGATTTGGAGGGGAAAAACAATTTTTTTCACATTTGGATTTAATTAAAAGTCATTTATTTAATGTCACCTTAAATACTAAAATTGTGAAAAATATAATTTCAATGTCCTAAAAATTCTACGAAATACAAATGAAATCGTCTACATCCTCTATACTTTAGAAAAGTTGTTCAAGTAATAAATTTGTCTCAAATACGTGTAATTATTAGCAAATTATCTTTTGTACATAAATATATTCAAAATTTAATTTTTCATATTCCAAGATACATTGATAATATTAATAAGGGATATATTTGTAAACCGCATCTAAACATTTGTAAAGTGGCTTATATTTAAGGAGTAAGGACACAACTTTTTAAATAAATAATCTTATAAGGGAAATGTTAACTTGTGCCCTGAAGGCACAAGGGCACAAGTTAATGAATCAAAAGTAGAAATAACTTATTGAAATATGTGTATTTCATTTAATCTTTAATTTTTTAATGAATTGAATGTACAAAATTTTAGAAAATATTTCTTCTTTTGAGTTTCTTAACATGTGCCCTTAGAGCACAAGTTAACACTACCCATCTTATAATTAGGGAGGAATTAAATATATTTGTTTTGAGAAATTAAGAGAATCTTAACCTTATTTAGAGACTAAAGGGTTTTTTGAAAGGTTATTTAGATACAAAGATTAAACACGTAATAATACAGAGAGAATAGTAGTAACAATTTAATGATGCACCTCATCTTTAGTTATCCACACTGCCAATCACAACATGCCGTATCTAGTCCCAAAGCCGCTGCAATAAATATTGTCTTAAAGTCAAGGTAGGCTATCCACAAATTTAACATCAAATTATTGCTCTTAAGAGGCTCTTATTATTGATCTGAATAACTTTAAATTTCATTGTTTACGTAGCATTATTATGACCTACTCAATTTATCTCCTACGATAGTACTAGTACCTCAGTTTTAAAATATCGGGTTTTCTAACTTGTTTAAAATGTTACACACATTAACAACTATTTACTCGAGTTTTTTTTTACTAAAGTATACCTAGTATTATTAATTTATTAGAGTTTATTATTAGAGTAAAACATAGCCTAGTACCTTGCTTTAATTAAAATTTATTATAAAGTTTTGTATGTAATTATCTTAATTCTTAATTAAGATAACATATGTTCATCATGGCGTGATATAATTGGTCCAGCTTGCATGCACCATTGGTTTCATATATCATGTGAATTCAAATTTATATACATATATGGCATCCATGATATTATCAATGCTGGCCAGCTTTTCACACACCGAAAGGTAAATAGAATTCACATGCTTCCCATACGAAATATTTTTCCAGAAAGAAAGGAGTTTCAGCCACCTATTTTACCTTATTTGCTAGCAAGACTTTCGTGATAGCATTCTATTATTTCACTCATGAGTTATATATATAGAAATTCTTCCACTTTCAGATAGCTGATTTTAATTACATGCTTAATAACTTAAGTAAAATACACTATGTTCCCATCTCATATAAGAAAAATAAATGTCGGTTCTTTGGATCTTACCTAAAAATAGTTTGATGAGTCTTAATTAGATTCCAAATGGTATTGCATATATATCCCTCATATTGGCTAAATTTAAAATGTCCTTCATTAGTTTGTCTAAATTATTGATAGAAATTTTTTACAATGATGATAAAAAAATGGCATGTTTTTCATTTTGATGTATTCGACTAATTTAGTAGTAATTAATAATTCAATTATGAATTTGCCTAATAGCATGAAAAGTTAAGCCAGTAACGTTTACTGGCGGCAATATCAAAGAAACCTTTTTAGATATACATCAAAAAATAATTTGTGTGTGCATTAACTTGTACACTTGGACACCATTGTCACGTCATAATTTCCTCTCTACATCAATTATTAATGACAATTGAGCTAATATATATGCTAATTAATACTAATAGTAGAGTATATTTTTATGGGTGCGATAATATTAGTAGAGTATGATGCATTTGAATCATGCTCCAATGAATTGTCTTTCATTATTTATCTTCCATTTTTCCTTCTTAGTACGGATCAATATAAACTGATCCATACCCTAGCCATCATAGAAACGAAAAAGGTAAAATGAAAAACAAAATAAACTAATAAGCTTGAAAAGTTATCCTTCATGCAAATATTTTATGAATTTAATTCATATATAGTAGATGAGTAGGCACAATAACATTTTGTTAAATCTTTTGATATCATAACTATTATTGTATTCATTACTATTTAGGCTCAAAGTTAACATTTGTAGTTTTTCTACAAGGTAAAGAGCAACGACATGCACTAGTTAAGCTTATAGTAATTAAAATAATTAAAAACATGTAATTAAACAATTCAAGTTACAAGTTGAAAGAGATCCTAACTTCTAGGATTCCTCAACCCATGTAAAATAAAAATTAAACCCTAGTCTTATAATCAGAGAATATTTTATCTTGCTTTCCTCTGAATTTATCATGATATACCATATCATTTGAATAATTTTCATGAAATCCCAAACTTAAGGGTTTATTTGATGATTTTTTTTTTCCTTCCAAGTTAGAACATCGGAGATAATTCCATCATTTCCTCCACATGACCAACATTTTCATCCAATAACCATTTCTCAAGAAATGACAAAGGAGGAGGAGCTGCACATAAATTCTTAATATTCTTGTGATGAGAAGAAGAAGAAGAAGCTGAACACTTTTCAGGCATAGAATCACAAGTTGACTTGTCCCAAGCAGCACCATTGTTAAGATTCTCAAATGAAAGAATAGAATCAAACTCTTGATCATGTGAAACTCCACCATCTTGTAATAATTCACCTTTGGTGGTAATTTTGTGATGATGATGATGGATTTCAAGGTTTAAATCAGCTGGAACTGAAGCAGACTTCACTAATAATTTCCCATCATTTTCAAACTCATTATTATCATCAATAATATCATCATTAATGCTTTGAAACTCTTGATGACCATATTGATAATTTCCTTTGATTTGTGAATTTGGAGAAGATCTCATCCAACCTTCTAAGAGCCTTGAAATATTCTCAGTGCTTGAAGCATAGGTTGAAGAAGAAGATTGATGAGAATTTTGAGTATTAATCTTAAGAGATGAAGTATGATTGTTGTTGATATCTAAACTTCTGTCACTAAAACTCTTGGATAGATAGGTTGTTGATGTTGAGTTTGATGGATCTAAAGCTGCATGAAATTTGTTGAGCTTTTTCTTTAGATGTGTGTTCCAATAATTCTTTATATCATTATCTGTTCTTTGAGGAAGGTATGAAGCTATGGCTGCCCATCTGCTCAACAAATTTAATTAATTCATATACACATCATTTTCATCATAATAAATAAAAATAATTCATAATATTTTTTTATGTAACATTCAATCAAAATTAATGTAAAACTAGGATACAAAATTTAATTAATTCATATATATCATTTGTTGTTTAATTTCATCATCATCACGGCAAGGTTTAAATTTTTTTTTTCTCCATTTTAATTTTTGAGTGAAGAGAATTATAATTATGAGATGTGAAGATTATTACTTGTTACCAAGAAGAGCTTGCAAATGAATAATCATTCCTTCTTCATGAGGAGTGAAGTTTCCTCTCTTGATTCCTGGCCTCAGGTAATTTGTCCATCTAAGCCTGCAACTTTTGCTGCACCTTGACAACCCTTTTTTATCCAACAATTTAATTATATATCAATTTTATACAAATTCTTTCAAAACAAAAACATATACATAGATCAAAAGAAAAAATTATCATACATAATTAATCAATATTTGCCATATATAGTCCTAAATATATTAAGCACTAGATGTTAACATACCTTTGAGAGAAGCTTAATTACTAAACAAAATAAGAAAATAATTTAGAATATATATGTTTGGGATATAAATTATATATATATTGATTGTTCCATATATATACCTGTATTAGTAGGAACTGTTCTCCAATTTCCTGGACCATGTTCTTGGATGTAAGAAACAAGGATGATATCTTCTTCAGGTGTCCATGGACCTTTCTTGATGCCAACTTTTTCACAACAAGGAGGTCTTCCCATGGATTCTTTTTTCACTCCAAATTTCAACCTCAAAACTCTCACTACTACTTGATCACTCTTTTATTTTTCTTTAGGCTAAAATTGAGAGAGAAAGGTTTCAAATAGTATCAATGCATGTGATTGCTTATATACTCTCCATGACTTTGAAGAAAAAGAAGGCCTTTATTCTTAATCACATTTATATCTACCTTTGCTGAGTCACCTAACTCTTTTACTTGCTTTATTATAATAATCATGTAGTAGTCAATGCTAGCTACAAACCAAAGTCAACTAGAGGAGTTTCAATATTTTAATTTATTTTTTCCCTTTCTCTAAGGTCACATGGCACTTTGTGTTTTCACTAGATAAGTTAGAAAATTAAATACTTATCACCTCCCTTTTTCAATTAAAAATCCTTTTGTGTATATTACTTCATTTGTTTTTAAATACACATTACAATCAATCATTTGACACACGCTAATATACAACTTTGATCATTAATATTTTTAATTGTTTATAATAAAAAATTTAATATTTTAAAAATATTCATCGTAACACTAAATGAATAGTTCATATGGAGCTAATTTAAAAATATAATTGTGCATTGTTGCCTGGAGATTACTGAAGAACAGACTTCCAACGAAACTCAACCTCCAAAGGCGCGACATTCTTCAAGCCACAAACACTTTGTGCGTTTCGGGGTGCGGCAATGATGAATCTGCATCACATTTGTTCCTTCATTGTGCTGTTTTTGGTTCGTTATGGCAGCACATTAGGTCTTGGATTGGCGTGTATGGAGCAGATACTCAAAATATTAGTGACCATTTTCATCAATTTATTCATTATACAGGTCATTCAAAGGCGCGACGATCGTTCATTCAATTACTCTGGCTCCTTTGTGTTTGGCTGGTGTGGAATGAAAGAAACAACAGATTGTTCAATAACATTGAAACACCTATAGACCAGCTCTTAGAAAAAGTGAAATATCATTCTTTGTGGTGGTTAAAGGCCAATAAAACAACTTTTGTGTACGGTTCTCAGAATTGGTGGTCGGACCCTTTATCTTGTATGGGTATCAACTGACCTTATTTTTGTAATTATACTTTGTGACTGATTGTTTTCTAGGTTGGTCCCTCTGGTACACCTTATACTGAGGGGTCTCCAATGTCGTTGTTAATATATTCCATTTTGATTTTTTTTTTAAAAAGTATATAATTATGCAAGCAACAATATTGAATCCTCTCAACAAAAAAAAAAAAGCAATATTGAATGTGCGGTACTAACACTAAATGACATTTTCTTACAAGAGAGAATAAAATAACATAAGGATACCGTAGGTTTTGAGATTTTACAAAAGGTTGTTGCGAGATTTTGGGGAATGTTTTGAGAATCATGAAATAAATGAATAGTGGATTTGTGGTCACTTGTTTGTCACCGTCCAAAATAAATGACTAAATATATCCATAGTCCAATATTCAATTTTCTTGCTTGTCAAAAAAATAAATAAAAAGTTTGCTTCTTGATTCCATGAGGATTTCCTCTTAATTAGTGTTTTCTTCTTAATTAGCTCCTTTGAATCATGTTTAAACTATACCATTAGTTCTGTCACTTTCCATTAACTTCTAAAACAGGATAACCATTCAATTTCTTTTGCCAGCATTGCATTGTCACTTCAAATGATTTGGTATTGAAAAACAAAATTACACACGATTTTGAAAATGGATTAAATGAAATTCATGAATCCAACAAATAAGTCATTGTGACATTTTATTTTTTTAATGTAACACTAAGTACTAACTAATTCAAATTTAACCCTCAGTTTAATATTGTGTACCTCGCTTTCAAATCATTATATTTAACTATGTATTTATGACAGTTGTTAAATGGGAAAACACTTAGGTGACATTGGGAGAGGATTCGGTGTCTTTCGGTGCCTTTGATGGTTTTTGTTTCTATCTCTCTCTAAACCATTAATTCTCTCTCATCTAATTAATTTATTTTAATTATTTATCCAACCTTCTCTCTCATCTAAAATGAACTAAAAGCACCGAAAGGCACTGAATCCTCTCCCGGTGACATTGGCCAACCACAATGTCACAAGTGTACAAAATTACAAAAAAAACCATGGCTTTTTTCTCTCTCACTTACAAGGAATTTTTGTCATTTTATACACTTGTAACATTGTGGTTGACCAATGTCACCAAGTGCTACCCTGTTAAATGAGAACAATTTTGTATAAAAGAAATATTGACAAATTTTTTATAAAATTGTTACTCCAAAAAAATTATAAAATTCTTACAATCATTTACTTATTGATTTTCTTAATATATTGTGAAACAACACTTATTTTGGAACAAAGTGAAATAAGTAGGGTTTAGGATAAAATTGTAGTAACAAGACTACCTAAGGTAAATTATGTAATGTAATAAGCATTTAAAACCGAGTTGGAATGGTCTCCACCTTCCATAGATAACCTTCCTGTACTCCACATTGAATTGACCATCATATAAAATCTCGTATAGACTTGTACGTATAATCTATGTACCATCCATCCTCCAGCACATCTTTCACTTTATATTCATTTTGTTTGCTTGCAAAACTTTTATTTTAATACATTTAGAAGGTTCGCATGAATGTGAGATTGGATTCAGGCTTTAAAAAAACATCTTGGGAAAAATGTAGAAGTAGATGAAGGATAACTCATTACCATCAGTCATAAATACCTCCCTATTGTTTCAATTTAATTTTCTGACATTGACCCAACTGGTTTCATTGTATTTTTAAATTCATTATACTTCTCCAAATGTGTCACACTAGAATTATATAAAACACTATCTTAGACACAAAATATAAACAAAAAAGTACATATATCGGGTGTAAATTATACCATATACATGTACTTTTATGCGTATATTTTGGTACGGAGAAAGTGCATAACTAGAAAATGGTGCATGGAACACTAAGGTGTGTCATTTTGACACTGCAATTGGCCAATTGCACTAAGGATGTCTTGCTCTGCCCATTCATAATAACAAATAAGGTGTTCAATATTTTACAGATAACAATCACCTTTTAATAATGATAAGCTGTTCAATTTTTCTGAAATAAGGTCATGAAGCTATTCATCTGAACTCAAAATTAATGGAACTCCAACATCAAGTTGATTTTCAAACAAGATCTAAAACCCAAAAAAAAATTGTGTTAAGCTTGCCAAAAAGGGAAAAAGGGTGCACTGCCATCACCTTCTGCATAACCCTAGTCCCATACAAACCTAACAATGTTGGTGGTCCCGAATAAGTCCTTTTTGTGGTTCCAGATTATCAGTGCAATGGAAGAGTCTGCAAAATACCACAATGCATTGTAATTCTAGGATTATATAACTGTACTATATGCAGAGCACAATTTACAGACTGCAGTCTTGACCAGTACTATATATAACATGAGAAAACTGACACAGCAATTAGTTCATCTAACAACTCCTGCAATGTCATGTTTAACACATAAAAGTTCTCCAACAATGAGTTCAGCAAAAAAATAAAGGTTCTCAACAAACGGTAGAAATGTATACATAAGTAGCAGCAGAATATGTACAATGTGATGATTACAATGCCAACTAATAGTAGTAACACTTTTTAATGCATCTGAACTCTTTTAAGCTAGACAGCATATTTCCATACCCCTTTTTTCAATTAAGTTTCTAGTCCTTGCTCAGGTTTCAATCCTCTGCATCTTCTCCACCAAGCGCAGTAAGGATTCATAGCAGGAAGAACTTCTCAGTTATCACCTCGGAATTGACTCATCGTCCAATGCAGCAGCGTTTGGCTGATGAAACATATAATGATATTAGATGGGCAGAAAACAAAAGACATACAAATTATATGTTTCTAAGTTCCAATCTTGTGTCCATATAAGATAGGAATCATTTTTTTAATCAAACAGTCATATAATACCTACTAGGCTACTATCATCAATTCAGAAAAAGGATATAACAATCTTCACTACGGTCTAGTCTGAAATGGCTTCTGACTTTTGAAAGCTTCTCAAAAAAAGTTTATGGATCTTCATTTACAAAATTGTCCTTATAAGTTTGTACATGTTCACAGAGAAGTAAAATAGAATTTATGAAAATATTAAATATAGAAGCTACTCCCAACGTTTTATTATGAGTGTCTCATTTGAGTTGTACAAATTCTTACGAAAATGATTTGTGTTGACTTCAATGATAAAATGGGTTTCATTTACTCAAATATCCTTACTAATATAAGTTAGCGGAGTGGTTAGGTGAATTGAGATACAATAAGAGTATATTAGTGGAAAAATATTATAAATCTTTCATTAGTAATATAAAGAGACCAATAATATGCGACAAGTAAATATTGCAAATGAAACACATAATATTATACGGAGGGAGTATGTGTTGGTAGACGTGGTATCCATGGAAGGAGGAGAGAAAAGGCTAAAAGTGTATTACTGTTGAGTGTAAAATGATTCCATGGATCGATCAGCCTATTTATAGGCATTCACAAACTAGTAATTATCAATTTCAACTATTACTACATCTCTAATTTGGTTTAAAAAATCATAGGTATTGCAACATTCTTGTAATATTTCTTTTTTTATAAGTGCTTCTTAAGAAGTTTAAACAAAATGACTCTAAGTGTGGTTGGTCTTACATCAAACAGACCATTTAGATCTAAGAATCAGATCACGAAAGAGTATAAAATGCATAGGGTTGCATCATTAACATCAAATTAGTAGATTTGGAAGAGTAAAGCATTCTTCTATGCTGATCTGTAATGGAGAATTACAATGCAGAGACGGGCACTTGTGGATGACTGTCACCCAAGCCTCACAATGAAAACCCTTATCAATTATGAGTCAAAGATGAAACATGATTTTAAAATGTAAATAAGCCAAAGAAAAGCTAGAATATTTGGAATGTGAATTTCGGAATCCCTTTTTTTGAGGGAGCTAATCAATTTGTAATAAAAAGTTGGTCAACACCTAACTCATAAATAAGAACCATTATGCTTGATCCTACCTCTGAAGAGTGACAAGATTATCCGCACAATCAAGGAACAGCTTAGTTCTAGTTTTGCATCAACACCTAACTCACAAACTAGTAATTATATGCTTGATCCTACTTGTTGCAAGACATACATCGATTTAAGGTGTTTCAAATTGTTTTTCTCGTACCGCACAATCAAGGAACAGCATAATTCTAGTTTTGCATCAAAACTGAACAATGATACAAACGACCAAAAAGGACATGCGCTTCCGATTCCAACATTACAAACACAGTGTTGTCAGTCGTAGATTCCAGCGCCACTATATCCGCTATTTAATAACACTTTGTACTAGTGTATTGCGGAACAAAAGTGATTTGTTCAAATATCACTATAGCAGCTATTTGACAACACTGAGCAATCATCAACAAAAATAACTGAAGACATAAAAGGTACTATTTTCAAAGAAAAATTTAAAAAACAATCCGATGGATCGAACCAAAAGTTGTGATATAAATAAAGTCATGTTGGGCAACAGATAATTTTGACTTTTTAGACGAATTGAGAAATTATCGTCAGACTCACAGTCATTGCAGCTTTTCAACTTCTTCCGCTTGACCTTATGTTCATTTTCCCCTCCACTGACAGGCTTATGCTTCCGAAGAGGATGATACTTCAAAGATTCTAACTCTTCCTTTGCATTATCAAGCCTACACTTTTCATCTCTCTGAATACAATTTAGTGTAAGTAACACTAACAACTTCGATGAGAATTCGCCAACCCCAAAATTTATAATAGATAACATCAACACTTACATAGGACTTCTCCAACCCCAAAATATGTTGCTTACAGAGCCTGAGTTCCATCTCAAGCGTGTGGATCCGAGATTCAGCAGGCACAACACATTGTTCCACCATCTGTTTTTGCCTACCCCGGACAACCTCGGGTTGCCATACATTCAAAGCTACAGAGGCTTCCCTACAAAAACAAATCACAACAATACTATCAATGGAACACACACTAAAGTCTTTACCAACAAAACAAAAAAGTACACACACTAAAGTTATCCACAAGTCCTAGCTCGACCAGCAAATGTCGAAATTGTTAGACCGGATATCTGTAGTGCCCCAGGTTCAAACCCGGGACTGCCCATTTTGTGTGAGTTTCATGTGGCCTTTAACAAACACAATAGGGAACAAGTTGAAGGTTCTAATTCAGTGTATTTATACAGGCCAAAAACAACTAATTCCCTGTTTCGATAAACAGCTTAATTAAGAACTTATAGAATAAGCGCTTATCAAATGAGTGCTTATAATGTCAAACTGTTTTCGTATAAACTATAAACTTATCTCATAAACTACCTTCAAGAGCATATGGAAATAAATTGGACATGTCATAAGCTATTTCCATAAGTTTTACCAAACAGTCTCACAGGTATTTGTATCAGCAGATAAACTCAAATAAGTCAATCAAACCAGACTCAATACATCTCCAACTGGCCAAATCCTAAAGTATTATGAAATTACCAAGGAAATGAAAAACAACTCCACCCCATTAGTCCATATTACCTAACTATGATAAAAAGTAAAAACAAGGAAAAATACATGACCCTAATAATTTTTCTAGCATACATTACATACCTACAAAGCAACAAAAAGAGAACATATATATAATTCCCCTTAAACTGATAAAGGGGCATTGAAAAAGGAAATATTTTTGTGCTTCAATGCAATTAGATGAAAAAAGTACCTGACTCTACGCAAATGAGACAACTCAGATGAAGTTTGAATGGCTTTGAGCTTTTCTTGAGACACACGTGTCTGAATATCATTAAGCCTTCTAGAATGCTCTGCAATCTGGCTCTCCTTTCTTAGGACAACCCTCCTATGAGCTGCTATTTTCCTCTCCTTGTCTCTCTCAAACCTCAACACCAAAATTCAAAAATAAATAAAAAAGTGAACTTTACATAGACCCAGATGAGAAAATGAAAGAATAAATACAAGGGTCATGTTTAGAAGTTAAAAAAAGCTGAAAAACGATTAAACCCGGAAATTTGAAAGTTACCTTAATTTATAAAGGGATTTTGAGGAAGAAACCGAAGAAGAAGCGGAAGAAGAAGGGAAGTCGGAGGAGAGAAGGTGGTTCCAAAGAGAATCTTCAACGGAGAGGCGGTGAAGGAGGCGGCAGGAGATGGAGATGCAGCAGAGGTCTTTGTAGCTCAAACCGCAATTTTGGATTCCGATTTCGAGAATTTTGGACCATAGTTCGATTGGGAGAGATGACATTGTCGGAAAATTGAACAACGTTGTTGAATGTTTTTCTACATCACCGGCACCGCCAAACTCACTGTTAAATTCAACAAATAATTACATTCGAATTATGTTTTCTGAATTTTGTTGCTTTGTTGAAAAAAGATAAGAAGAAAAAGAAAAAGAAAAGAAATCTTTAATCAAGCCCAAAAACAAATCTGATTATACTCTCAAATGACTAAAATACCCTCAAGTAAAATACAAATTCATTAAATTATCCAATCAAATCAACTAAGTTTACATAGGTGATGTAGATTATGTTTATGATGTTGTATTTGTTTATGATAGTGTAGATAAATTGTGTTTACGTACTTACATAAAATCAGTTTAGATACACAATACCTATAAAATCAAAGAAAAAACATGTAATCAAAGAAAATCGATTACAAAACGACAAAATAAATTGAAGAAAATACATGGAAATTTATAACATCAGTCGACGTAGATTTATGATAAATTTGTCATTCGAGAAGTGAGTTTACTTTAAAGAAGAGACCAAAAGTAAAGATAGAAAATTTTTGAAAGACTAAAAATTGAAGAAATTTTTTAAAGAGACTAAAATAAAAAGTTGACATATTTATAGGGACAAAAAACATAACTAATTCATATGTTACCTCCAAAAGTTTATTCCCATAAAATCTAAATTTTCGTAAAAATTTCGTTTTTTTAGAAAAATCATTACCATAAAATCTAAATTTTTACCAAAACTAAGTTTCAGCGAATCAGCACTAAGTTCAATATAATTATATTATTTCTCAAAACGGTAATTTGATCTTAATGTTTTTTTTTACTTTTTTCAAAAGTTAAGGGACGAAGTCAAGTTAACTTAGGTAAGTTAAGGGACCAAATTAATCGATTTTAAAGTTAAGAGATTAATTTGCGTTAACTTAAATAAGTTAAAGGATCAAATCGACAAGTTTTATAGTTAAGTAACCAGACAAAACTTTTAAAATAAGTTAAGTGATAGAGAAATATTTAAGACAATATAAAATATGGATTTACTCTTTTATTGTTGCAATCCGTAATGTATACATTTGCTAATTGGAAAAATTTAAAGGAATGATTAAAATGTTCTGTTTATCCTCTCTAAATATAAGTCATATGATTCTTTCAAAAAAAAAATATATAACTCATACGATAAAAGATTGCAGAGATATTTAACGTGTCTGAGTTTCGTCGTTAGGCTTTTTCAAACAAGAAAAAAATATGACCATGTCTTTCAATTTCATGATTTACTCGGTTAAATATAAAAAAAACAATTAGAAATTTATGTTTCAGTGATTAGAAAAAACCAAATTTCTTTACAAAATAAGAATAAGAAATTAACTACTAATTGTCGCTATCTTTCTGATAAGTTAAACTTAAGCTTGAAAAGTATGACCATGTAGAATGGTTAGAGGAAACAAAATTAAACAAAACATATCAACACAATAATATCCAGAAACATGTCATGCTAGTATCTGGAGACATAAGAAAATAAGTTTTCTTAAGAAAAAACTAATAATATTTGTCCCATTTTGATGTTACGAAGATATGCATCCATGCCTAATTAACAATGCATGCATCATATTCCTATATGATTTGAATGTACATGTTTGTTTATTTTTCAATGGTACCTTTTACATTAGGCCAAAGTTTAATGTCAGCAGCTATCAGATTCATGTACATGTTGAATTATATCACTGTACATATATATAGATACCAATCAAAATAATGAATAATGATTCTGTTCATTCAGTTATAGCTTCTTTCCATCTCTGTCATTTATCTTTGGGTAAACAAATTTTAGTAACACCCTCTAAACTACTTTATTTTATTTCAGTTTCATCGTACAGATGCGACATGCATTCGTGCTCGTGCCTATGAAGCACTGACACATTGACACCTAATAATTTGAAGAAAAAAAAGTGATTGAATGTAACAATATGTATCGATGTCGTTCTGGCATCCCACATCGGCACATGTGTCTATGTCAGACACTGAAAAGTGAAAACACCATCAATGTGAAGTGTCAAAGTTTTAGGGGTTTGTCATCTATTATGTAGGTGCATCCCAATTTAGTAAGAAAAAATGGAGCTTTAGCTCACAACTCAAATCCATTGTTTAGTAAGAGAAAAAGGAAACATATCCAAAAGTAGTGATCTCAATATTATTCTTCCCAAAATCCTCTCAAACTAATTGAGTTGTAACATTTTTTGGGAAACCATACAGTTGAGAGTGCTTATGACAAGCCATGTTCAAAGGAATAGGAGGATCAGAAAGTGAACCATCTACAATTTGCTCAAACACCCATTTATTAGCAGCCTGAGTCAAATGAACACCATCCCAATTAACCACCACAGATGGATCCTTGCATGGTTTTCCAATCAAAATCTCTGTTCCATGAATCTTAACCTTTGCTCCACATCCAATGTGTAAATTGTAGTTGTACTTTCCACCATGTCCACAACAAGCCCTCAAAGGTTCCTTAAAACCTGTTTCAATCAAGCAAAACCATAAAAAACACACTTTCATGGACCAATGCTGATATTTATGGACAAAAATATATTTAATCTTAACATTTACCATGTCTGTATGCTTGACTAATGAGAGAGTACTTGGCTGAGTAAACGTCAACATAGGTTATGGCAGCCGAGGGAAGTTTTTTTCGAAGTTGAACAACAGCTTGTTTCAATTCATGATTGAAGAACTTGGCCACTTCATTATAAGGGGTTGCACATCCTGCTTTGTCTACTTTATCTGGTGTTACTTTGTGAAGTTCAATGATGTATGGCAAACAACCAACAGGACCAGTATTGTGAATCCAAAATGATCTTCCTCCATGAGCATATATATTCTATACATCAATAAAAACATTTAGACAAACATGTATGTTATGTTACACATTAGCTTAATTGCTATAAATATAATTTCTTTTATAGCAATTGCATCAAAAATCGAAATGGATTATTACCTTGATTGTGTTCTTGAATTGAGCCAAAACATCAGGAACATATGCTTTAACTTGATTTATGGACATGTTGTGGAAGTAACCAGATGCCAAGTCATTTTGACCAATATCAAATGTGTATAATGCTCTAGAAAAATATTCTTCCTTTGGTAACAATGTTTTGTATATTCCACCTAAGAGGAAAAATATTGATGGCTTGTTAAGGTGAATTGTTCACATCTTATTTTATTTTTTAAAAAAAAAACTTGATATCCGATCCAAGAACTGACTATTTGCATTGACATTACCTTTGTTGCGAAAAAATTGGGTCCTTCGCTGGAAATCACTGAACTGAGTGAATTGAACATCCAAAGAGAAAGGACTGAAACCACCAGATTGATGAAGAGTTGTATTCTGAGGTCTGATGGTTGATCCAGCAGTTGCAAAGTTGGCTCCATGGCTAAAATTTGATCCAACAGCATCAAGGTATGCATTCAAATATGGAAGGCCTAGCTTCTCAGCTTTTAATTCACAATATGAAAAATAAAAATTCGAATTAATTTTTTTTGGTCAAGTGGCTCGTTTTAATTTAGAATGCTCACATACCATGTTGCTTGATATATCACGAAACTTATGCATAAATTTTACAAGTGGGTAAAATGTTAAGAGATTTAAAGAATTGTAGGGACAAAATGCCAAATTTAAACTATAATAGTGATATGTTTCGAGGGGATTGAGCAATATGCTAACATTATCAAATCACGTGTGTCAAAAAAAAAACATGATCAAATCCCTGATGACAAGAATATCATCATCCATGGATACTGTCGTCTGTCGGTGGATAAATAATTCAATTCTTCTAAAATAAAATCCCTATATTTTTTCCCATAAAGAAACCTTTATTTGTATTAAACAGTATATTTGTGGGACCTGGACCGACATGTATATTCGTGTTATAAAAAGAAGACAAAATATGTATTGGAAAATAAAACAAAAATAAATAATTGTTAAGCAAAAAAGTTAAAGCAAATTACCACTAATCATGGGATCTTAATTTTATTTTATGTTTTATTTAATGACAAAATAATAGTAATTTTAAACGAAAAAATGGATCTTATTCTTATTTAGTATACTAGATTGAGCTTGAAAACAAAAATCTTATCTTATCCTTAGCTTTACACACTAATACATAGATTCACCCAAACACAGAGAAAGAATGAAAAGAAAGTAAATAATGCATATTTGCAAATAACATAGTAGTAATAAATGAAAGTTGGAGAAATTAAAATGAATATGAATGGAGCTAGTTAGTACCAATGAAATCAACAAGAAGACGACCATCACAGTAGCGACCAACAGGATGATGAAAGAAGGACTCTCCATAAGGAAAGCCAGGTTGTCCAAAGGCAGCAGAAAGACCTCCAGTGTCTGAATTTGAGTCACCAAAGTTGAATATTGCTGGGAATTCACATTTCCTTGAACCACTAACTAGTGTTACTGCTGAATTATTTGTAATAATAATTGAACAATACAGTACCACTAAGCAAAGGGTGTTCATAATACCAGCTGGTATTATTAAAGGTTTCATATTCATCATGTAGTAGCGGTACTAGTGTAGCAGCAGGAATTATAGAGAAGAGTTAAGAAATTAAGATAGGGACTGTGAAGTCACATGCTAAGTATATATATAGGATGTGCTAAAGAACAGTGCAATGTTAACATCATATGTTTGGACTTTGGAGTACTCTATCAAGTGGGAGGAAACCGCATTGGATTGGGAGCCCTTAAAGGATTTTTTGGCCTTTTATTCGAATTCTTTACTATATTTTTTGGTAGAATTGTTCCAATTATTCCTTCTTCCTAATTTTGAATATCACTACAAAGTAATAATCCATCTCAGTATTAATTATTATTATTATAATACCCAAAAATCTTATTAGTATGATTTCATTTGATTAACAAGCAAATGATATGGATTTATGATAGAGATTTGGAGAATGTGCACATATGAAAATTGTAGAGTTGGTGATAAATTGAAGGAAATGATTAACATAACCCTTGTCTTATAAAAAAACAATGATAGATTACCTTTACTTTTTTTTGGGTCAAATGATACATCACCTTTATTCACAATTTATTAAGAAAAAGAAAATGATAATATTGATTTTTAATTAAATTTATATTTATGATATATTTTTTTTTTAAATACAACGATGTTATATCAAGCGAAGCTAGGTATAGCGAATTTGTCCCGAAACCTGCTTAACAAATTTGTTGATGTCATTAAATCCCATGCTTTGTGGAATAATGCCGGCTAGCGGTTCTATTTGGCCAATAACATTCATTCGCAATGGCTTCGGGACAATTTGGTTCGCTACACTTAGCATTATTCTTTGAAACAACATTCATCATCAATTATAATGTTAGAAATATTGCATACCAAGTATATAAATCTAGGCCCTCTCATCAAACGGCGCTTCAGATTACATGTCGGATTAGGCATAACCGCTTAACAACTCTACGTACGCGTGGTAGCATGAACGACCTATATAAAATGACCCATCCATTGAAGAAAACTTACACAGTTCATTCTAAAAATAAAAATAAAAACCTCTTCCTAACTTGAACGTTGAAGTCTTTGTAGGCACACCTTCTCGCTCCAAATAAAGTACAACCATGTTCCTCAACGCTACACCTACTCCAACCGTCATCTCAGATCATAGATAGATCACCAATTATAAATCTAAATTGAAGGCCGCAACACAGCTATAACATAGTGATTGTGATCAGCCGCAAGTAAACCACCCCAGTCGCAATGTAATATGAAAACATGGAAGTATCCACAATATGACGCAACGACTATAATGCAAATGGATATACATAATTTTACAGTATTAAAATCTATGTCATGACTCATGAGTGACGCACAGTTGTATAACTGACTCCACATTCTCATTTCACGGTATAATCCAATGCAAAGAGATTACCTCCAAAAGAAGCAACCAGTCCCTGGATCATAACGTTCCTGCAAATCAACATGCTCCGAATACATATGAAAAGAAGACATCATACTATCAGAATTTGCTCAATCAAACTATTAATAGGCTCGTTTTACCCTATGTTTACAAGTTTATAAAAAAACAGCTCCTATACAATCCTAGTGAGAAGTGATGTAAATCAATTCCATGTAATAACTAACTAGCTTAATGTATTACTATTGAATAACAAATCATTTTGAATACTTTTTCAAAAAAAATTGAATATATTACTTTTTTTTTACAAATTATTACTTGTGTATAGATTCACAGGGTAAGTTTAAAATTATCACAATGCACATCTGATAAGTTGTGCATCTTTTATAAAAAAATAGACGCACAATTCTATTTTTTTTGGTTCATGTCTTCCCAAACTTTAAATCAATTAGCTGGAACCCAGTGGGACCAGCATAACCAAAGAGAGGCCAACTTTACTTGCTTGAAGAAGAATTTTACATAGGACCATAGAGAGGCCAACTTTTTTCTTCTTCATTTCAATTAGTATCAAATAATCCATGTGAGCTTTATTGTTTCATAGCCAAGGATATTCATGATGAGGGGACCTTTTCTTCTTAGCGAAGGTCTTCCTCTCCCAATAATATTTGTTGGTATGGTCCTCATTTCTTCTAATAGTGATAACTGAATAAGTGGAAAATTTACACACACAAAATGTGTTTTAACGGGAAAATAAAAAATAAAAGAAAACTACCTATAAAGTCAGCAAAATAACCTTTTGAATTTTAGCAGCTGTGTGGTGAGGTTGCAACAGTTTTTAAAGGAAAAATCAGAATATAACAAAGGAACTGTCTGGAAATCTGAAATTAAATTTCATATGAATATAAATGTTTAATAAAACACATAAATTTCAAGATTGTGATTGGAAGAATCATGAGGTCATGAACATCAAAACAAACCAACGCATGGAGATATAAGTATCACTGGGAACAAGTTAAGGAGTGATTTTTGCACGATAGGTACACATGTAATCAGTTCCTGGAAGACAATTGACAGTCCATGACATACCATCTCCTTGAAAGAAGAAAGAAAATAACTACAAAATATAAACAAGCAAACCGCAAAATTAAAACAGAAATGCCACTAGAAATAGCACAAATCTGAAATCACAAACCACTCAAGCCACTGACAAAACTGATGAGAGGTCATGCTCATCAAACCCACCAACAGGGCATTGTCTTGCATCCCGTCTTTAATGAATTCCTGGTAAATGAATAACATCGAGTGAATTCCTGGTAAATGGTAACATATTATATACACTGGAACCTCAGAAGCTCTTGCATCCAAAGTTTGATCATCAGCCGATGGAAGATTCTGTGGTAGTAATTCTTGATTAAGGGCATCCAAAAGAGCGGCCCTGGCACAAGAATCTTTAAATGCAGTTTGTATTCTTTAAATTCACAATTTTCTAATTTTATCACACATCAAGCATGGCCAAAAGTAAAACAGCGGTTTTAAAGAATTAAGAATAGGTTGTTGTTAATTAAGCAAGATAGAATCCAGGGAGTTGAGTATAATGTGGACTGTCAAAATTTGGGGAACATGTAGATGCTTAGCAAACATAATCGACAAAATAACTCATAGTTAACAGGGCAACAAAAGACTGGATGACATGGTAAAATTGAATAGTTTATATCTAATGACTAGTTATATGCACGGGAACTAGTTCACTACATGAGAATCATTTTCCCGGTTAAGTAAAGAAGAATCAAACCAAAGGCAACGAGATGATCTTTTACAGTAAAAAACTTGTATGCTCTGTTGTTATATTTTCCTAGTACAAAAACATTGTAAAATG
>Ga0228710_1004354_pt1 | contig 22386 bp, 12 predicted proteins | sample MedpolnodulmetaG_FD_177995 | JGI IMG/M metagenome (GOLD analysis project Ga0228710, IMG submission 177995) | Root nodule microbial communities from Medicago polymorpha collected in Santa Monica, California, United States - pink nodules | ecosystem: Host-associated > Plants > Roots > Nodule...
ATTATTAGAGGAACACACTCACTGCACCTCGAGAGAGGCTTTGATACGCTAAAGAGAAACTTGTCTTTAGAAAGTAGGTCCAATATAAAGTCATGGTTTATGGTTTGTTTGTGAAGGATTCGTCGTTGTGATGAACCAATGATCCCAAGGCGCTTTTTATTATTATTGTTTTAAAACCTTTAAAACCCAAAACTTTACAATCAAACTCTCTAATCATCCATTAAAAGTAAATCAAATTAAACAACTCCCTGTTGAAACGATACTCTCTTTTTACTACTTCGGCAAAATCGTACACTTGCGGTTTTGCTCATCAATCACACAAAGTAATCCTTAATTAAATTACCATTAGCATCGATATCAAACTGTTAGCCTCCATTTTCGACAGGCTATATTAAATGCAGTCAATGGAGTTTGACTTTGAATTTCAAAGAAAAGCTAATATGTTCGACATCATTATTTGGTCGAAAAATATGCACTTAGCATGATTGTTGTTTTGAAGATTATGGTTCGACAGATAAGAAGAGTTGAAGTACAAGTTGGTTTCAGATAAAGTCAAGTAACAGATACTATCAAATGATGCTTTTGAAATTCAAATCGAAGAGGCATCTTAGACCGTTAGTAGCAGTTATAGTTTCAAATATCTATGTGTAGGTAATTTTACTAGTATAAATATTCGTTTCTCATAGGAAAAACGGGTCACATTTCAACCATACATAAAAGTTACACTCAAACTATCCACATCTAGAGAGAAACGAGTTACAAGTCAAAATGTATGAATCTGTGTACCAATTTACATTGGATCAATGCAATTTAAATTTGTTTCTTTAAATTCCTTTGCAATTTACTTGTTTCTTTTAAGCATTTTACATTTCTTTCATTGGAAATAACTTCGACGAATTTAATCTTGTTAAATTCGACAGTTATCTTCATTATTTTAATAAGAACGTCAAGAACATTCATTAATTTCCGGAAAATAACAGACACAATATATCCCAATGATTTACTGGTTGATCTTGCAAGTAATTAATTTTAAACCAGCGGTTGTTTACCAAAAATCACGGTAAACAAATTGGCACGCCTAGTGGGACAGTTTGTGCTTTTGTTTAAATTTTCTTTGAAATTTGTTCTGCTTAAACTTGTGATCTGTATTTGTATGCGTTTGAGAAGTAGTAGGCAACTTCCAGAATGGTGCGTCCTCCAAGTAATAATACTTCTTTGGCATCAAACGTCGACTAATGGCACAAATACGTTGGAGACAATATGAGCAATAATACCTATACATTCTTCGTCGACCACGCGCCTGTGATAGCTTCAACTACTGTAACACCCCGTTTTCCCAACAATGTAAATAATACATATAAATCAGAGTATTCGACGTAAAACGGAATGCCACGCTACGTTAAAGTATAAATAGAGTAAAGTTACTATTCATTACAACTTCCTCAAAAATTCAATTACATCGCAGCGGAAAAATCAACTCTTTATTCAACAACCTTGGTACTACGGGCTCAACTTAAACAACTTAAATGAAAATCTTAATTCAAATGATTCGACAACATAGTTCATAAAATAATACGCAACAGTGGAAAACAAGCAAATATCCCCATCCCGTTACGTATTAGAGCGACCCTAGGACGACGCACAAGAGAGTCAACTCACATCAGCAGCTAATCCTGGTTATCTACACGTTACCCACGTAGAGGCAACATTCAAACAGAAGGGGTGAGATTTCACATTCAATAATAATAAGCATATAATTCATCAAGGGAATTTAACAACATAAACAACAATAATACATCACATAATTCTTCGATTAATTCTGCTTGGCTTTAAAATCATGTCAACAACTTAACAACTCGACAACGACGACGGCAACTCAACATCAACGACAATGCAACGACACAACAACAACTTGACTATGCAGTATGCATGTCGTATCAATCAACGTGTTAGAGAATAGGCTCTCAATTCAACGTGTAGAGCATAGGCTCTTAAATCAACGTGTGGAGCATCAACTCCTAAATCAACGTGTAGTGTAACGCCCTATTTATTATTTAATTATTTTTGGTTGAGTTTGGAGTCTTTTATATGACTTATGTGATTTATGTTGAGTTATGACGTGTTGTGGTGTATTATATTTTATTAAGTGGCTTTATATTATATTTTTTAGTAGAATATGTTGGAATATTAGAATAAATATATATGAGGGGCTGGTTGGATATGTTTAGAAAATACGTTGGTTTAGTTAGAAAATATGTGTGGGTTTAGTTAGAAAATATGTGTGGATTTTAGTTAGAAAATATATGTGGGCTTAGTTAGAAAATACCTATATTTGGTTGAGAAATATGTTGAGGGTGTGAGATATAAAAGGAAGAGAGCAGCCACAAATTAGGTTTAGAAGCTTTGGAGAAAAAGAGGAGAACCTAGAGAAGAGGAGGACCAAGAGAAGAGAAGAATTCGTAGAACCTTGCAATCATCTAATCTAAGGTAAGGGTGGCAGTAATATTCTCTAATCTTAAGTTGTATAATTCTGAAATTGAATTTAGCATGTAGTTTGGTTGTTGTTCATGTGAATTTGAGAATTAGGGTTTAAAACCGGAATTGATGATAGAACATGTAGAATTGGATGTTAAGAGTTGTAGAAAGTTCATAGAATTCATAGATAATTGATGTTCAGACTGTAGAATGATCATAGGTTGTGTTTCCAATCAGTTTTGGGATTAAGGATGATGAAAATTGGGTTTTTGGGGTTAAAAATCGCACTTTTCGACAGAGAGCAGTGTTTTCTCGCCTCCAACTCGCCACGGCGAGCTATACGGGGCAGAAAGCAGTGTTTACTTGCCTCCAACTCGCCACAGCGAGTAACCTGGTAACAGCATACCCTTTTTCATGTTCTCGTGTCTTTTTCACACGTTTCTGTTTTGAATTGGTCTTTGGTGTAAACATAAAAGTTTTAGATAATTTTGTTAGCTTTCCAATGGCTTTGGTTTGACATGAAAATTATTTATGGTTTTTGAGTTATGATGAAAATACTCCAAGGAGGTCTTAGTGAAATTTTACGAAAATTCAGCATAACGATTTCTCAGTCAACCCAAAACTTGTGGATTGTCTCCAAACCTCAAAGCTTGTGTACTATGAGTTCAATTATAGTGTTTTAAGAGTATTTAACCTATGTTGTGATGAGTCTAACTTTGTTTGTCATGAATCACCTTGATTGATGAATTGCTACATGATTATATATGTCGATGAATTATTTTATGAATAACCTTGATTGATGAAATATCAAATGAAGGTATGTATATACGTTGATGATTTATTATATGAATGCATATGTTGAATTAACATGATGATTATATGATGTTGCAATTAAATGATGAACTATTACATGAATGTTTATATGTTGATGAACTATGATATGAAATGCATATGTTGAATTAACTTGATGAATATCTATGAGATTATGATATTGGAGTTGTACGTTGTTGTTGACGTTGTCGTTGATGTCTTAAGTTGTCGTTGATGTTGTCAATGTTGTTGATGTCGTCAAGTCGTTGATGTTGTACGTTGTTGTTGAATAAATTATTGAGTCCATGCATACTCATATAAAGTTGGGGGCTCATGCCCTGATGAATGTTAATCATTCATACCGCGTTGCTTTTAGGAGTTATTTGCTCCAGCGTTGACTTGAAGGAGTTATTTGCTCCAGTTTTAGGAGTTTGTTACTCCAGCGTTGATTGGTACCACATGCATATTGCATAGTCAAGTTGTTGTTGTGTCGTTGCATTGTCGTTGTTGAATAGTTGTTGTTTAAATGCTAAATGGAAATAAATGAAGCATATGTGAAACATTATTGATGATAAGTATATGTGAACTATTATTGTTGTTAATTATTATTGTTTAGGTTGTCAAGTTCCGTTGATGAATTATATGCTTATTTTTATTGAATGTGAAATCTCACCCCTTCTGTTTGAATGTTTCCCCTATGTTGGTAACGTGCAGATAACCAGGATTAGTTGTTGATGTGAGTTGACTCTCTCGTGTGTCGTCTTAGGGTCGCTCTGATACGTAACGGGATGGGGATTCTTGCTTTGCTTTCCATTGTTACGTATTGTTTTATGAACTATGTTGTTGAACCTTTTTGGATTAAGATTTTCCTTAAGTTATTTATGTTGAGGCCGTAGTGCCAAAGATTGTTGAACAAAGTTGTTGATTTTGAAATAATTTTCCGCTACGATATAAATGAATTTTTGACAGAGTTGTTTTGATAAATAGTAACTTTACTCTATTTATGTTTTAAAAGTAGTGTGACATTCCGTTTTACGTTGAGTACTCTGATTACTTGTATTATTTTACATTGTTTGGGAAAACGGGGTGTTACATGTAAGACGGGAGGGGGGGGGTAAATGACGAAATATTAGTGTTAGCCTGTAATTTTGACAGGCCCATTTAATGTGGTCAACATTTAGTTGACTTTTAACTTTGCAGGAATTGAAGGCTATCTCATTTTAAATTGAGGATTTTGACAAGATAGCAAGCCTAGCGCGCATGGTTAAGAGTTCAACAGAGCAAGGCTAAAAGCGTAATTGCGTCGAAGTCAAGGAAGCAAGGCGGGAAAGATACGATTTCAAGCTCAAAGGCGGTTTCCTTAGTGGAAACGTGGGGACAACCAGTTGTCCAAGATGGAGGAAATGTTGATCATGGGATTAGTCTTTTGCCAGTTATTTTATATATGTATAAATAAGAGTTTCCTAGTCGGAGAATGGGCCATAAATCATTTATGGAAATTATACAACACTCAAACTACCGACGCATAGCGAAACGAGTTATACATAATGTATGTAAAGTAATTTGTAGACCATTTTACTTTTAATGCAATGAATTTTACATTTCCTTTAAGTTTATGCGTTTAAACTTTTATTCTTTCCTTTAATTTTATCTTGCTTTTACTTGCAATCTCAAACCTATCGAGAGACAGTGCCTTTTTTACTCTAAAACACATCCTACTCTCTAAGTAACCTGAGTGCATTTCGTAGCTTTTTTCAAACCGTTTTTGATAAAAACCTTTGCACAACATGTCCTGAGATTTCTAGTTCGGCCTCGATTGTAATGATCAGAACTAGCCCGTAGTTTTTCGAAAACACCAGTAAACAAATCGGCACACCCGGTGGGACCCCGTTTGTGCAATTGATTTTCAAAAACTTTTTCATAAAAAACTTTTTTTCAAAACTTTTTTCAAAACTCATCTCCTTGAGAGATCCGCTTTTAGAATTTCGTTACTATTTTCAGGTAACTTTATTGCTAAAAACACCAAATTGTTTGTGTATGCATTTGAGCAGTGGTAAATCTTTGGCTCGTGCCAGTTCATCCTCTTCACAATCGTCTTCACAAGAACAATCTTTACAAGCGACTACTCCTTTGGGAGATTTAAATGTGTCGACCGTCGTGGGGGTAACCATGGCTATGCCACTTTCGACGGAAACGAGAGTAAAAGTTCCCTCAACCGTTTCAACGTCCTCTCCAATGACACGACCAGAAATAGGAACTTTTGTGCCCCCATTCACAACTGGTGTTCCTTTGACTACTAGTGTCCCAAGTTCTCCTTTAGTCAGGCCTAGGCTTGATGATCGAAACACAAATGTGCAGAACCTTTCTAGGGAGCAACCTTATGGTATGCCAACTTCGATGATGGCAAATATGCATAATAGTGTGTCTGCATTTGCAGATAAAAAAAATTTGTTCACAACGCAAATAGTCCCTCAAGTTCTATCATTTTTGGTCGAAATACTCTACCAGTCTTAACAACTGATTTGATGAATTTGTTAAGACAACAAATGGATGAGAGTAATCACGAAATCATTAACTTGTTGACACAAAAAATTGGTACCGTGTTTAACCCTTTGATACGGGACACAAAATGGAGTTACCAAACCCTAACCACACAAATGGGGAGGATACCATATTTCTTTGCTCCTCCACAACCTATTTACCATCCGGTTCCACAAATCCAAAACCAACAACCGTTGCGGTTGATCGAACCAATGGTTTAAAGGCCACAACCTGTGCCTCAACCCCAACCTGTCGAACCAGTGATTCAAGGTTAACCTGAAGTGGTATTAGTGGATATAAATCATGATGCCGATGAAGTTGTTAGGAATGTCCAACAACAAAACATAGGAGCAAAATTTAATGGCTCAAAATGGTTTATATATTGGCCTACATAGGCCAAAATTTGTTTCTCCTTTGTCGGAATTGGTATTACAGTCTAAACTTCCTAGGGGTTACAAAAATCCTAAGTTCACCAAGTTTGCAGGTGATACTAGTGAGTCCATTGTCGAACATATCGCACGATATATGATAGAGGCAGGAGGTTTAGCAAATGATGAGAATTTGAGGTTGAAATACTTTCCAAATTCTCTAACAAAGAATGCCTTCACGTGGTTTACTACTCTTACACCACATTCGATCCAGAATTGGACTCAATTGGAGAGGTTATTCCATGAACAATTCTACATGGGCCAATCTAAGATAAGTCTAAATGAATTGGCGAGTGTCAAGAGAAATCACACTGAATCCATTGATGATTATCTCAAAAGATTCAGGTTGTTAAAGGCAAGATGTTTCACTCAAGTGCTTGAGCATGAGTTAGTCGAAATGGCCGTTTGGGCCTAGATTATTCCATAAGGAAGAAGCTAGACACTCAACACTTGAGAGACATGACCCAGTTGGCCGATAAAGTTCGACATGTCGAAAGACTAAGGGATGAGAAAGCCAGAACTCAGAAATATCACAAAAGAGAAAAGTTTGCTTATGTTGAATCAAACAAAAGCAACCAAGAATTCAACATGGAAATTGGCGATATCGAAAGGAAGGAGGTTGGCATTGCTGAACTAAGACCAGGGCCCCCTTATACGTGTAAATTGTTAAGGCCCTCAAATGGGAATAATCATGTCGAACCAAGCAATGGAAGATATGTTCCCAAAACATATATGTTCGACGTAACCAAATGTGACGAGATTTATGATCTCTTAGTTGCTGATGGTCAAGTGGTAGCACCTAAGGATTTAAAAATCCCACCACTAAAGCAACGTAAGAAAAGAGGTACGATGTTCCCTTTTCAGGGATTTGGTTCAGAAAGGTCTCAATGAAGGTATGCTGAAGTTTAGAGACAAGCCAAAGCCTCAAATGCAGGTAGACTCTAATTCTTTGAAAGACGCGAGCATGATGTACAGTAACATTACAGGCTCCAATATGGTTGAAGTAATTGTTAATGTTGTTAAAGATTTGTCTATCGAAACAGAAGTTAAAACAAGAGCTGATGTTGCAGAATGTTAAATGGTGGAAATCACTAAAGATGCAGTATACGTCGAAGTGACTACCCAGAGCCTTAGTTCGACGAGAAGTTAAAGGCAGCCTATCCTACACTTGAAGAAGAACTGGTTGACTTCCTCAATCGATGCAGGCTGAAGAATTATGAGGTAATGCTTTTCCCTGGATGTAGTGTTGTATTTGACAAAGAGGCAACTAAAGGCCTTAAAAGTTCTATCCCAAAACCTAGGAAAAGAGGGAAATGGTCTGGTGATCATAGACCTAAGTTTTCCTTTACTAATAGTTATATTCCTTTCACCAATAACTCTTTGATAACCAATTACGTCAATAAAAGTGGTCAAGGAAAAGCTTTTGTTCCTTATGCACCTGATCAAAAATGAAATCAGTCGACCCATAAGAATGTGCAACATGGGAAAAACAATGTGGTGAAAGGAAACACCAATACTATTGATAACAAAAATGGTATTGCCTATGAGTCAAAGATGTATGCTTGTAGCAACAATTACAAGGGGAAGAACCCCATGATAAGGACTCAATGGACAAGGTACCAAAGGTCCAAAAAAGGCATTGCTGCAAGCCTTGAAGACAAAACTGTTGACCCAAATGATAACCAAAGGATGGTCGAACCAAGAAGAAGACCAGTGAAAGAAAGGTTGTATTTTCCCCTAGTCAAAGAGGATCCTGATGAAGATGATGAATTGGATTTAGAGTTTATGGATTCAGAATCGGACGTCGACGTCATATAGAATGTAGTTTCCATTTTGCCAGCTAAATTTGATATGGTGTCTGAAGTTGAGGATTCTGAGGAAGAGTTCGATCCCAAGGACATGGAGGAATATAAACCCATATGCTACTTTGTAACACACAGTGGCTCTTGAGATGAACGGAAAGTCATATTCGAAAAGCCTAATGATTTGGCGAAGAATCATCTTAAACCTTTGTTCATCCAAGCCAAAGTGGATGAGATTGGTATCAACAAAGTGTTGGTCGACGGTGGTGTTGCTGCCAATTTAATTCCTCAATCCTTACTCAAAAGGATTGGTAAGACCACCAAATATTTGAAGCCTCTTAATGTAATTCTGTCAAATATTGAAGGAAAGGCTGGTCATTCCCTTGCTAGTCTCCAAGTGAGTCTAATGGTGGGAAATGTTGTCAGGCCAACTTTGTTCATGGTAGTCCCGTCGAAAGCTAAATTCAACTTGTTGTTAGGATGAGAATGGATTCATGGGATAGGCGATGTTCTCTCATCCATACATCAAAGAATTTCAATTTGGAGAGATGATGGTGCAGTCGAAAACATTGAGGTTGACCAAAGCTATTTTCTTATTGAAGTGAATGTGATTACAAGAAAGACTTTCGAATAAAGTCTAGTAAATATTGCTCCATGTTCATCTGCAAAATCTGTTAGCATTAATCAAGCAGATGCAAGTTCTGTAAGACTCCATCCAACTCATGGTTTCATGTGGGAAAGGGAGACTCTCGACACATAACCTAATTTGGAAAACCTAAGTTCCCTAACCTTAGGAAATGATTAGGATGATCATCACATCTAAGAAAAATTCTTAGAGCAAAATCACGGTTGTTTAGCCGGAGCATGAGATCAAGAAGGCCCTAGTGGCTGGCAGTTAGCAAAAGATGGTTGAGAGACCATTAGTGAAGATACTATTGAAATACTTAGGTTGAAACTTAGGGACGTGATGGTCAATTGGCCATAAATTTGATTGTATCTATGATAAGGAATGTGTGTGGTTCCTAATTGAAAACCAAATGGTAAAATTTGGCATTAGTTGCTTTGAGATTCAAAGTTTGGGTAGAAACAAAAAGAGGTGGTTGAAGCCAAAATAGATGTGATTCTTGTTTAGTACCCTTTCTGACAAGTTTGTCGATAACAAAAATATGGGGGCAAGGAGTTATGTTTATTAGGGTTTTCGTTACAGACTTGGTTTATTTGCAAGTAGTTTTTTGTTGCAAATAAATATTGGCCTGAAAATTGAAAATCTTTGCCATTTAGAATTTGTCAAAGGAATGAGTTTCTATTGATAATATGTCGAAATAAAAGGCACATACTTGAAAGTATAAGCCTATTGCGTGAAAATAAAAATAGCACAAACATCTAATATTCATCAAGAAACAAATATTTTGCTTTGAATTAGCAAAACAATGCAGAACATTGCCGAAGCATTACAAAATTGGATATTGTTATGTCACAACAGAACACATAACAATACCAAACAAAAAGAAGCAAAATTTGGCATCATAGTCTATAAACGAAACTAATGTCAAGCTACAAATGCTTGAAAAGCCTGGATACCCACTACCATAAAAAACCAAGATCCAAAAAACGGAAATTCCGTAAGAACCAAGTGAGTTTGAGGTTGAGGCCGCACGAAAGACAGAAGTTGATTGTAGGGTAGTCCTCGTCCGAGCTAGGAAAGAGCAAAGCAACATTGTGAATCCTTCTAATTCTGTTGCAAAGCTTGTAGGAAGGACAAGGAAATTGGTATCTCAATCCCGGGAGCATTGGCCGAAAGCAGAGGGAATCCCAAGCAAAGCGTGGGCCCGCCGTATTCAAGATAGCATTACGGAATTTCGCAAGCTAAGGTCGTCTGAAGAGGTCCTAAAATACAGGTAGAATCTGGTCGTCAGGAATATTATCTGCAGCCAAGAACTCCAACATGGGGTTGAAATAGGTAGCCCCATCGGAACCATGTTTCATCGCCTTCGCCATTACCTGTATGATTCTTTCCAAATCGGGACGAAGTTGATGAAGCATGAAAGTGGCTATCGACACACTATAAAAGGGATGTCCACTACTAGATATCATGCGCACGAATCGGCGTTTATCTGGGGATGAAGTGGGATCGACAATGTACCAGAAACAATCTCGGTTCAACGCCCTGAATGCTGCCCTGTTTGTTACCAAGCTGATGGTGGAGCTTAGATGTGGCACCAAAATTCAAAAGATCTTGAGTTCCACAAGCAGCAATCTTTTTGGTGATAACCATAAGGAGATCATTTGGAAGCGTTTCCATTTTTTAGGGATTAGAAAGATAAAACTTTGTGAGACACTAATGGGGGAACACTTTAGAAGGAAAGACCCAAAGGTTTTATAGCAGGAAGCTAACTATAGAGCAATTTCACCAAGCAAAAGGGAGTTATGGGAGGTTTCCATTAAATGGGGTTTAAAGCCCTTGTCTCCTTGAAAAACGGTACCTCACTAATGCCACAAAGGAAGTCTTGGCTAACGGTTCACCAAGGCATTAACAAACGTCTGCAAAACACCCACTAAGATATGAAATAGTGTTAACAATTAGACGAAAAGCGCTGCCATAGTGTTTTGAGTTTTTCAAAAATACCAAGTTTCTCCTACTGAAGAAATTTCGTCGAAAATGGAATTTTTGGGGTGTATCTTGCTAGCCTATAATTTCGACATACTCATTTAATGTGGTCAACATTTAGTTGAATTTAAACTATGCAGGAATTGAAGGCTTTCTCATTTTAAATTGAAGATTTCGAGAAGATAGCAAGCCTAGCGCGTATGGTTAGGAGTTCAACGGAGCAAGGCTAAAAGCGTAATTGCATCGAAGTCATGGAAGCAAGGTGGGAAAGATACGATTTCAAGCTCAAAGGCGGTTTCCTTAGTGGAAACGTGGGGACATGTGGTTGTCCAAGATGGAGGAAGTGCTGATCATGGGATTAGTCTTTTGCCAGTTATTTTCTTTATGTGTAAATAAGAGTTTCCTAGTCGAAAAATGGGTCGCAAATCATTTATAGAAATTCTACAACACTCAAACTACTGGCGCATAGGGAAACAAATTATACAGAATGTTTGTAAACTGATTTGTAGACCATTTTACTTTTAATGCAATGAATTTTACATTTCCTTTAAGTTTATGCGTTTAAACTTTTACTTTTTCCTTTAATTTTATCTTGCTTTTACTAGCAATATCAAACCTGTCGAGAGACAGTGCCTTTTTTACTCTAAAACTCGTCCTGCTCTCTAAGTAACCTAAGTGTATTTCGTGGCCTTTTTCAAACCGTTTTCGACCAAAACCTTTGGACAACATGTCATGAGTTTTCTAGTTCGGTCTCGCTTGTAATAATCGAAACTAGCCCGTGGTTTCCCGAAAACACCAGTAAACATTTAGTTGCTATATGACGATGATGAATGATGAATTAAATGAGGTTTGAAAAAGACGAATATGGACGAAAGATGTATTTAAGATGAATAAAGACGAAATATGTATTTAGGACGAATGAAGATGAAAGACGTACTTGTTATATAATAACAAGTAAAAATATGATGATGATCTAATTGTTCTAAAGATGATATGTTGAATGATGTGTTGATGATATATTTGTTGTATGGTGATTAGTGAGTCTGCATGCATCATAACATATTGCATAAAGACGAAAGACGGGTGTATGTTCAGTAATACAACTCTGGCATACATCAAAAAGACGATAGGTTTAGATACCGGTAAGCATATAGGTGATAGGTCTAGAGAATAAATGTAGTTGCATATGTCTCATGTGAGGTGTATATGATGTATATGTGATATATGTGATATAATTTGTTGTTGTGTACATGATATATGTATGTGTGTGTGTCTCGTTTGAAATGTATATATGTGATGATGGTGCGAATTGATGAACTTGATGATGTTGTAATTTCATGATTGCAATTGGAAAAGATGACCAACGATGTTATGACTCTTGTATTATTTCATTTATCCCAATTTATTGACTAAGATGAATATTCTCACCCCCTTTGTTGTATTGTGTATATTGGTGTCTGTACTATGGGGTACAGATACTCAGAACGAGGAGCTCTAGGCTGCGGGACGCTTAGAAGGTGGCAACGGGAATATACTTCTGTAGCTATAGTTTTCTTATTTACACAGTCAAATAAATACGTGCTCTTATCTGTAACACTAGGGTTGGGGTCAAACGTCGAATGTCAATTTCTATGAAGTTTAAGTATTTGAAATCTTTATGTTAATTTTTACAATAAAAGTTGAAGACCAGATTTGTTTACTTTATGAAATATTTTAAAGTATTTCCCGTATTCTGAATTATGACAAAATAATTGTGTTGAATAAATGTTTGATGAATATATGTAATATCCTTTTTGAATAAGATTACTTGCATTATTCATTAATTAAACGTTGGGAATTAAGGTGTAACAAAAACTCTCCCCATAAATATTACTTCTCTCATTCAAAACGAAGTGATTCAAGAGGAAGGCAAGCACTAAGAGTTTTATGGGAGGAGTTTCTCTCCTCACTCCAATTTTTCTAGGGTATGTTTTATTTCTTTTGTAATTTGTCTTTAGTTACTATGTGTAACTAAATCTTTTTAAGCTATGATTCTAAGATGAACCTCTATTCTGGTTGTTGGACAATTTATTTAATTTAAAGTCTTTATTCAATTATTTTCTTTATGCTATTTAATTTTACTGTCGTGCGTATGATTTGTCTGCTCTAACGCATAAACCTGATAATATTGATAATTATATTTATATTTGTCTTAATGAGGAAGTAACTAATTAGTAATTAGGGAAACAAGCCATAGAGAAGAACCTTGAGATAAAAGTACTTAGGAAGGTGACATAACCTAATATTGGTGCAAACCTAATCCAATCAGGAAGTAACTAGTTAGTGATTAGGGAAACAAGTGACTTCACAACTTGAATAAGCCTAGTAACTTCATTCTCCTCGAACCTTGGTAAGGTAGACGCTGATAGGGCTGCCTGTTTGTATACCGAGAGGAAGAATGTGCTATGTACTTCTAAGATTCACAAATGAGCGAACCTTTAGGAGCATTGGGGGTACACTATTGGGAATTTATGAACACTAACTCAAGTATATGTTTCAATTACCTCTGAGGGAGTAACACCCCACGCGTACCTACCTCTCTGATCAACAAGTGCAACTCGACAGCTGGAGGGGAATGATCCAATATCTTCGAGACAATAAGGCCTCACACGTACCTGCCCGTGTGATTAGTAGGTGCAACTCGACAGCTAATAGGTAGTAAAACCCCACGAACTCATCACTTGGATAGATACCGATAAATAACATGAATAAGACTTGATTGTTACGTAATTCAAACAATTAAATAGACGAAATTCGAAGAATCCTAACCGCCGCTAACATTCTGCAATCAAAACAGGTAAACTTTGATATGTTGCAAACAAATTAACTTTGCAAAACTCTAAGCCCTGATATTTTTTTTTATTGTTCCCAAATAAGTAACGCGAATTGTTTGATTGAAACGACAATCCATATGGATACGATACTCTATTACTTTATTACTTGGTAAACAATTTGATACACTTGCCTAAATCTTACCATCAATGCGTCTCGGGTATATTCGCTAATTTGTTTTCTGATAATTCATAAAGCCTTCTAAATCTAACTTCAAGAGGAGAATCATCTTGTCGTGGGTCCCTCCAAAACAATTCAGAGGACCCATCACCCCCTGGTGGTCAATTTTATCAAGTAGTCATCCTCATCTACCAATCCAACTCCCTCCCTAACTTTATTCACATTATGCCACCTAGCAGAACCTCTTTCACCACCAAACCGCAATCTCCCTCCTTCCACACCATATCCAGCACTTAACACTCTATACCATAAAACTCCCCCTTTCCTCCAACACCCTTCAACACCACTTGCTAAATAAAGCTATTAAACTCCTTCAACCTCTTAACCCTAAACTCTCATTCTCTTTTTCCAAACATAAAGTATATGCACCTGTGTTTACAGTTTAAAACCAAAGTCGCCTCATGCAACCATGAATCAAATACATTAATGCAAAATATACTTTTATGAAAATTCACCTTTAAATCAAACACCTCTTAAAAATAAAAATTAAAACGGCTGTCTAACATACACTAGAAAAATCCTATTGTTCATCTCTGTTTGTTTATTAAATCCGGATTTGAGTCCAGGATTCCACATAAAATGATGTCACAATCAAACCAAAAGGATTATATACCTGCTTCTTTTTAACAAGCTATTGTTAATGATCAATGATGCAATTTTGCTTAAACCAAAACACCTTAATCCAATTGGACTTCAAGGATGCATACTTTAAGTGTGACCCCTATAATAATAACATAAAACAATTGCACTTCAAGGATGCATACTTTATTTTGAAATTTAATTTTAAAAAACACCTTAATGCCCTTAAAAAAACAAAACATGTTAATCTCCACTCGTTTTTTGTTTTTTTTTTTGAAGAAACGTTAATCTCCACTCGTTAAATATGCTTGTTTATGGAGACAATTGTGGCCCATGACGTAAGCGCAAATTGCAAATCATACAACAAAAAGAAAAAATAAAAAAATAGAACAAAGAAAATGATGGGGATCCTGATTCATTTCCTTTAAATGATTGCTTTTTTTTTTCTTCCAAGAAATGATTGGGATTTTTGTTGGTATAAAACGATTGTTTTTTGTTTCTTTTTTATCAAATAAAACGAATGGTTTTTCCGTTCCTTAAGTATCATTTTCGAATAGTAACACCAAATAAATGAAGTGTATTTTTACATTTTTTCTTTCTATTATACTCTCGTTTTTTTAATAATAAAAAACAAATTTTGTTTTATAAAAAAACTATTTAAAAGAACAAACTTCGTTTAAAAATAACAAACTTTAATTTTTCAAATAACATTATTCGTTTTATTGAAATAAGGTATAAGTGACAATTATACCCATAGAATATTAAAACAACAGTTAAATAAAAAAATTAAATAACAACACTTAAAAAAATAGAGGGCGTAGCAACTAAACTCATACCGAGAGAGTTGAAAAGAAGTCAAGATTCTCTCCATTTACAATTGTCTTCATTTCCTCTATTTGAAAAGATAAAGACACAAATTATTTTGATAAAAGTATAAAGTAATTAATGATGATGGAACTCATTTAATTAAAATATCGACTATTATTATTATTTTTTGTTTATCTCTCTTCAAATTGTATCCTCCATTTATTTTGACAAATGAAGATGATCTTAACTCGTTGAAAAGTAGGGAATATATGTCAAATTCGCACTCACGATATTAAATGTCACAACTCTATAAAGTATAAGCTGCACTTAAAGGTCGGAACTTGTATCCCATCCAACGTATTAAATGTGTTACTATTTTGTAAGAGTTTCTCGTAAAACGTGTGACCTAATTAAGCAGCCTATCATTTTATCTAATTACACTAAAATAAATATCGTCGCATGGCCATACTTTGTCTTCACCCGAAAATATATCATATTTGTAAAGCAAATAATTGACATTGATCAACAAAACTTATACAAGCGAGAAAGACACCGGACTCTTATTCTATTTAGTTTATGGATCCTATCAATTATAAATTGTTCAATCTCCACTTTTTTTATCTAATGTGGTACATATAACTCACACTTGCACACAACAATCTCCCTCTCAAACGTGAGTCTGTAAATTCATCATGTTCATCCTTCAAACGGAAGCACTTTCATGCACACAATTATACTTGTACCGCTGTTGCCGCACTCAACGGAATCCGCCGCTTGAACACTCTTTGTCAAGTAGACTTTCGACATAAGGAGCTGGTTGAATCCTTCGTCGAACCTCATCCTAATACCAATTTGATAGAACAAATTGAGAAAGTGAAGAAACTTTGAAATGTAAGGTTATTTCGAAGGCTTTATTGACTTTGGAATATAATACTTCTCATATTATTAATTTGTAACTAGGCATAGGTATTTATATACAAAACCGTAACAAAATTTATAAAAAACTAGTTATCTGAAGTTTACTTAACCAACAAGTTTACCCTTGTTTTTTTTTCTCAACCTTTACCTAACTTAAATTATAAACTCAAAATTTATTAAACTCCTAATGAACCTCCTAATTCATTAGTTAGAGGTTTTAACCATTTCTAACTTGTTTCTCAAGTATTAAAGTTGTTAGTCTTCAAATGCTTTGGTAAGTAAGTATGCGACTTGCTCCTCTGTCTTGCAGTGCTTGATCTTCAGTTTGTTATTGTTTATTTGATCCCTTAGAAAGTGAAAACGTGTCTCAATGTGTTTACTTCTTCTACTAGTCAATGGATGCTTAGCTAGATCTATAACAGACCTGCTATCAATCAGTAATTATGTCTTCTCTTCTTTTTTTAGCTTCATTTCTAGCATAAGCATGCTGATCCATTGTTCTTGACAAGCTACCATAGAAGCAGAAATGTATTAAGTTTCACAGGAAGACAGTGCAACCACGGTTTCCTTCTTAGAACTCCATGATACTGCTGCATTTCCATACAGAAACACATAAGCTACGGTACTTTTCCTGTCATCTTTGTCCCCACTCCAATATGAGTCAGAATAGCAAAATTGCAAGTGCCTTTCACATATCTAAGAATTCTCTTAGCTGCAGTTAAGTGAGAAGTTATAGGTTTCTCCATGTACCTGCTAATTAAACCTACTCCATATGCTATATCAGGTCTTGTATGACACATTGTTAGCCTGTATTTTCGATAGGCTATAATAAATGTGGTCAATGAAGTTTGACCTAAATTTTAAAGAGAATGAAGTGAGTTCGATACTCAAGTTCGATTGTCGAAGTGAAGTCCAGAAGATGCGCTGATCGAGTGGATGGTTCGACAGAATGAAGAAGATGTCGAAGAAAGATTGGCATTGAAAGGAGGAGCTGAGTAGCGGTTTCTCGTCGAAGGCATTATTTGAAATTCAAAAATGTCTGTAGTAGTTATTAGCAGTTACATCTCGAACGTGTCTGTAGGTAGTTACCTAGTATAAATAGCATTTTCCTCTATGGAAAACGGGTCACAATTCAATCATACTGAAAACTTACGCTCAAACAATCCGCCTGCATAAAGAGAAACGGGCAACAAGTCCTAATGTATGAATCTGTGCACCACTTTACTTTCATTTTCGTTTTAATCTTTACTTTTAAGCTTTCACATCGATCCCTTGAAGATAATCTCGACACGTCTTACCCTGTGTCTGGATTTCGACAGTTATATTCATAGTTCGCTACTTAGTAACAAGAACAACACAATTTTCTGGAAAACAATCAAGAACAATATGTCTTGAGATTTGCTGGTTGATCTCGCTCGCACTTATTTTAAAGTAGTTTACCAAAATACAGGGTAGATAAATTGGCACGCCCGGTGGGACAGTTTGTGCTTTTATTTAATTTTTCTTGAAAATTGTTCTGTTTTTTTTCAAATTTGTGATTTTTGTTGTGTATGTTCTTGAGAAATAGAAAGAAACTTCCAGAAATGGTACGTCCTCTCAGGGATAAAGTAATGAAATTGTTCTGTTTTACTTGATGAACCTTCCTATTTTGTTACCTCCTCTTAAGGATAAAGTAATGAAATGGTATATAGCTGCTTTAGATAATACTATAGGAAATATGTTAGCACAAAAGGATGAAAATGGTGTAGAAAGGGCTATTTATTATCTTAGTAGGGTTTTAAATGATGCTAAAACAAGGTCTTATCCAAGTAAAAAATTGTGCCTTTGTTTGTACTTTGCATGTATTAAACTTAAGCAATATATAAAGTCTGTTGATGTTTACGTTTATTCCCACTTTGACATAATCAAGCATATGCTGTCAAAGCCAATATTGCACAACAGAGTTGGTAAATGGGCTTTAGCACTTACAGAATATTCATTGACCTATCAATCTTTAAAATCTGAGAAAGGTCAAATTATTTTTAAATTTCATTGTTGATCTTTCCGTAGTTGAGAAATCATTAAATTTTGTGGATGTTCAACCTTGGAAGCTCTATTTTGATGGTTCCAGCCATAAAAATGGCAATGGAGTTGGAATTCTAGTCATTTCGCCTGAAAATGTTCCAACCAAATTTGAGTTTCGACTTTATAAGCTTTTCTCTAATAATGAGGTTGAATACGAAGCCTTGATAGCAGGACTTGAGATTTTACTCGAACTGCGGGCAAAACATGTCAAAACTAGAGGTGATTCTGAATTAGTCATAAAGCAATTAACAAAAGAATATAAATGTGTTAAAGAAAATTTGATTAATTACTTTGCCACTACTACTGCTTCATTGTAACGTTTCGATCGGGCAAACATTCAACATGTGCCTAGGATTGAAAATCAAGAAGCAAATGACTTAGCACAAATTGCTTCAGGATACAGAATCACTAAGATAAAGTTGAAGAGCTTATCAAAATAAGGGAAAACTTGCCTCAAAGGAATCTGATTCAGATAAATTATCACCGCCAAAACTTGGGGGGGCAAGGGAATCAAATGGTTAAAATGGTGAAATTTTTGCAGAAATTTTTTCCATTGGCAATTTATCAAACAATGATTAGCGAACACCAATTGTCGAATACTTGTAGAATCCTGCAGGAAACACTAGTAGAAAGACTAAATATAGAGCATTAAGCTACATGATTATTGGAAATGAGTTGTTTAAAAAATCTCCAGAAGGGTTTTACTCAAATGCCTCAGTGAAACTAAATCATATTTAGTAATTTCTGATACTCATAGTGGTGCATGTGGATCTCATCAAGTAGGTTACAAGATGAAATGGCTTCTATTTCGACAAGGTATGTACTGGCCAACTATGTGAAAAGATTGCATAGAGTTTGCAAAAAGTTGTCTAGAATGTCAACTACATGCATGAATTCTACATGTGCCTGCTAGTGAATTACATTCGATTGTAAAGCCTTGGCCATTTAGAGGATGAGCTTTGGACGTAATTGGTGAAATTAAGCCAGGTTCATCAGCAAGGCACAAACACATATTGGTTGGAATAGACTATTTCACCAAATGGGTAGAAGTCATCTCATCAGCAAAAGTTACTCAAAATGTGGTCATTAGTTTCATTCAAAATCATATTTTGCATAGATTTGGAATTCCATAAACTATCACCAGTAATCAAGGATCAGTTTTTACAAGCCAAAAAATGGTACGATTTGCTAACCAAACATGTTTCAAATTGTTAACTTCAAAACCATATTATGCTCAAGCAAATGGTCAAGTCGATGGAGCCAACAAAAACCTTATCACTTTGATTAAAAAGAAGATAAAGGAAAGTCCAAAAGGTTGGCACAAAATCCTTGATCAAGCTCTATGGGCTTATAGAACTTCCGGTAGAGAGTCGACTAAAACTACTCCTTTTAGGCTTACATTTGGACATGATGTTGTGTAACCTGCAGAAATTTGTCTTCAATCGACCAGAGTTCAAAGACAACATGAAATTCCTATTGACCATTATTGGAATATGATTTTAGACGAACTGTTTGATTTAGATGAAGAAAGGTTAAAAGCATTAGACATCCTTATGAGGCAAAAGGAGAGAATAATCAAGTTTTATAACAAAAACGTCAAATCAAAAACGTTTGATGTAATGATTTGTGTAATACCCCATTTTTTGACTTAAGATACCACTAACACATGTTGTGGGACCCTGATCAGTCTCTGACTTCTCGGTAAAAATTTCGGCAGAGAGGTATTTTAAAATACCTTATTTTTGGTTCCAAGTCGGGCCCTCTTATCTCTTTATTTTTTATTTTATTTTTAGTTTAAATTTCCATCTTTTGTTCTTTTTTTTTTAATCATTTTAATTTTAATCTTTAATTCTTTATTTAATTACCATTTTTTTAAGATAAAGTCCAAAAGGTAGTCTGCATAATCTTTTTTTATTTTTCATTTTCATTTTTAATTATTTATTATTTGATAACATCCAAATTAGTCCAAATCCAAAACACAGGTTATCAAACCAAATCAGTACGCGTTTTTTCTTTTTCATTCCAATCCAAAGTACAGATTTTCTGGGAGGATGAACACCGACGAACATTCATCGTGTTCTTGTAGGAAGATAGAGAGAGGGAGGAGAAAAAAGAAATGTTAGAGAGAGAGGGGTTCAGGGAAATGAAAGAAAATGTGAAGGGAGAGGGTATTTATACCCCTCCCTATTCTCACAGATCCAACGTGTTCTTGCCCATTCCCTTACTGTACACCCTTGCGTCTCCAGGCGCTGATCTTAATATGGTGGCCCCTGATGCCTTTACTCCTTGATCAAATCAGGGCCGTCTGATCAATCAGACGGCCTAGATTCTTTTAGATTAAGCCCACGTCCCCTTGCACCAGTCTAGGCCCAATTTGTTTCTTTTTCAATTCATGCACCCTCCATTATTTACTGTTGCACCCCCTGCATTCATTTTTTTCCTCTTTTCTTTCCTATTTTTTTATCACGTTTATTTTTTCATACATTTTCATTTCGATTACATTTTATTTTACTGCATCTTATACCATTTTAGTTTGCTTTTGCATTTTATTTTATTGTCAAACATTTTAAATTATTAGATTGTATATTAGGCTTAAATGTAATTCATTCATGAATTTTTTTAGTTTAGTTTTAGCATTTCACATTTTAATTTAGTTTGTAGGATATAGCTCGGATTTTAGAATATAAATTTAGGCTTAATGTAAATCATGCATATTTATTTTTTCTGTCATTTACTTTATTACGCAGACCATAGAATGTATCCTAGGCCAATGTAACTCCTAAATAAAAAATGTGTGCGTGTGTGAGTGTGTGTGCGTGCATGCGTGTGTGTATGCCTTTATTTTTTTTTCTAGTTTAGGTGAAAGCTATTTTTGTGGTGATCGCCACAAAATACCTACGCTTTATTTTCTTGCTCTGTTAGTTTTAATTTTAGTTTAATTATCATTCAAAAACATGCAAATAGTATCAAACCACAAAAAAATATTTTTTTTATAATAAACCTTGATCCAAATCAAGTGACCCCATTTTATTTCTTTTTCTTAATCAAACTTAAATCAATTTAATCTTACTTTGAATAATTTTCTTCAATATTAAAAAATACAAACAAACTTACTTTGCCACTTGGCTTTTACTTTAAAATTTGTTTTCAACCTAATAAGAAAACACAAAAACAAATCAAACGTCAATTTCAACCCCAAATTACGAGGTTTTGATCCCCCACAGGTACGTAGGCAAAGGACACTCGTCCTTGCAAATCATGAAAAATGTAAATTAAATTAGTCCTTATATCCTTTAATCACTTTAAATTCTTTTTCAAAAGTAAGTAAGTTTATAGCACTTAAATTAAATAAAGTTAAGAGGTTCCCGTAGGATACTACGGACATAAAGGGTGCTAACACCTTCCCTTTATGTAACTAACCCCCGAACCCTAATTCTTTTAAAAATGTGGGGTAGTTTGAACTTTTTCCCCCTTTTCTTAAAAAAATAAAATGTTCAGTCGTGAAATAAAATAGTGAGTAAAAAGCTAATCAAATAGCCTTGATCTCGGAAAAATAACGCAACAACTTGGTTTGGAAAGTTATCTTGCCTATGGATAAAAGAAACAAAGCCTTAGGTAAATGGGCACCTAGTTGGGAAGGACAATGAAAAACCCTAAGAGTCTTTTCGAATAAAGCATATGAAATCGAAGAATTGTATGATGACAATCAAATCATACGCATAAATGGAAAATATTTGAAAAAAATATAAACCATTACTACAAGATGTTATAATAACTTTAGAATAATTCGAAAAGAAAATAAAAAGATGGCATTAAGTGATTAAAGCCACTGATGGGCAGATAAAAGTCGAATGCTACAACTTAAATGCAAAAGAGCAATATGTAACAATCGACAAATACTAGAAAATAAAAACCCCTGATTTAACTAAGAACATAAAAAAGTGAGCCAAAATGGAAAGTGCTTTAGAAATCACGGAGCTCACTGTCGAAACAGCAGCGGATGCAATATTCAGAACACGTATGGCCTCCACGACATTAGGTTCGATATCATACATAAGACTGAGTGCACGTTGTATGCAATAATCAGGGTGCCCACTCTTTATCATCATATTAAGGTAATTTGATTGGTAAGGGGTTACTCTGTCATTGTTCAATAGATCTACGTGTTGGAGTAAACCCTAATAGCCAATCTATATTGATTGGGTTTGGCTTTGTATCATGATATTGATATAAATATATATTGTGAATATATAAATAATAAGGCATTTCTTTATTGATTTTGTTTTGTTTCAAAATAATAAAG
>Ga0228710_1004357_pt1 | contig 22373 bp, 20 predicted proteins | sample MedpolnodulmetaG_FD_177995 | JGI IMG/M metagenome (GOLD analysis project Ga0228710, IMG submission 177995) | Root nodule microbial communities from Medicago polymorpha collected in Santa Monica, California, United States - pink nodules | ecosystem: Host-associated > Plants > Roots > Nodule...
AATGTTAGACCGTAAAACAGCTACGACATTCAAGTATGCTTCAGATGAAAATGAACCATCATGCCTATTCCCTTTATGGACCTCTTCCATCAAAGCATTCAATAATATTTGATCCATATCATCAGTCGACCTTAAGACGTCCTTAGTAGCTTGTCAAGGTTCTACACTTTGACCTTTATCCTTTTCCATTTTTCAACCTATAAATGCATTTAGTTTCAACAGAAACAAGATACCACAATGCATATCACATTAATTAACAGAAACAAGTACAAGACAGATGAAACAAGATTATAATCCAAATATTTATCAATTGAAACAAGTACATGACAACAAATAAAACATTAGAACTAAATTAACAGAAAAACATAATTATAATCTACATTAACATTAACCAATAAACTTGATTATCTCATGACACAACTACATTAAGCTCCATACAGGTTCCACATTTCAGTTGTAATAGCTTCCCCAAGAAGCGATCCTAGTCGGTAGTCTTCATCATGTTCTTGTGTTTGGCATCTATCTATGTCATTTTGAAGCAGTTCATGGTCAACCTCAGCAATCAGTGCTTCATCAATGTCCACTCCCATTAAAAAGTTATGAAGTATACAACAAGAAAATACTATGTCTATCATTACTTCAAATGAATAATGCGGTTCAGTGCCACTAGCTATAACATGAAATCTCTTTTTTAACACACCAAAAGTCTTCTCAATGACGTTCCAAGTGAAGAGTGTCGAAGGTTGAATAACTCTCGGGGATTTTGTGGCCCACGAGAGGAATACTCTTTCAAGTGATAACGAACTCCTCTATATGGAGTTAGTAACTCTTGTTTAAGCATAAATCCCGCATCTCCGATATAAAACTTTCCTACAAAATTTTATAAAATATATATTATAACTCAATGTTTAGTCGAAATAAGTTCAATGTGTATTTTTTTTAATAAAAGTATATTATATTAACCTTTCCACTAACCTTTAGGAATTATTAAAGGGTCTTCTTTAGTTAAAGCATCTTTTAGTATTCTAGAGTCAGATGCTATTCCTTCCCACCTGGCTAACATGTAAGTGAATTTCATGTCGAAATTACATGCAGCTAATACATTTTGAGTGGGGTGCTCTTTTCTTCCACGAAAACGAGGGACTTCTGCCCTTGGGACCTTCACTCGAAGGTGTGTGCCATCTATAGCTCCAATGCAATCCTTATTTCATAGATGATTTAGTTAGTTGTACACGGGATATACTTAAAGGTTGAAAATAATTATGACTAAATAAAAAATGAAGATGCCTTAAAAAAAATAATATAATGGTACCTTAAAAAATGGATAAAATCTGCTATTGTTTAGTATTTGTGGTGGGACATCGGCACCTGCTGGTTGGACTATAAATTCTTCCCCTAATGCAAGTATGGCATGCAACACAGTGTGAAAGTGACGACTAACAGTCTCTCCCAAACGATAAAAGAAGAAAGATACAGTACGATTTTTAACATTATGTCCTACAATATGCAAGAATTTCGCCACTTGCTCTTCTACAGTAGACTTTATAGTATCCTTTACTATACCCATACCTCTTAGTTTTAGACACAGCTGCATGAATGCTTCAGGCCCCATTCGTATGATGTCCCGACACTTATCTATGTGCACTAGATAACTCATTAACTCACGACGTCTACGCCCACTTTGTGGAGAATAGGTGACTCGACTATGCATAAATGTTGATAAGATTTTATTCAAATACAATGCATGGACAACATGACACAATAAGACAACATAACAAATATGTTGCCTCCTTTCCATCTCTTTTTTAGCATGATTTAAAACTAGCATTTGAATAGACATTCCAACATCAATCATTTCATCTTCATCCAAGTCCACTTCATCTATTATTTCAATTCGTTCATCATTGCTTACGTCTTCAACACTATCTCGATTTGACATTACCTCCATAACAATATGACACTCTCAAAGGCTTCCCACATGTAGCACAAATGAGCAATTGAATAAATGTTCCAATACATAGTAAATAAAAAGGAAATGACATATATATACTCTTAAGTTTTTATTGTAAATACAATACAAATTATGAAACAATTACTAAGATTAATATATAGAAATCCCAAAACTTTTTTTTATAACAGCATAGATTTATTAAGGCCTCATGAACATAAGACATGATCAAAGAGCAAAAGGAACCAAAAACAGTACAGAGACAAAACAAGGCAGGGGCGAAGCCCATTGAAAACAAAGCTATAAACAAAATTGCTGCCATATTAATGGCAGATACATAGAACTATAACCAAACACCATATAACAACCAAAAGCTTCTCCCCCTTCAAACCCCTTAGGCTGAAACTATCTAGAAATCCCAAAACTAGATGCCAAAAGCGGCTAACAACATGAAGAAAAAAAAAGAAAAAAAAAGCAACAGAGGCAACATAGTTCCTATCCCAAAACTAGGTATAACACACACCACAAAGAAATCCCTCCAACATTCTAACCCAATTGATTCATAAAATTGAACATTCAACATATGATGTAAGACAATAAACTAAGCATTTCAACCCAATTTACAATGGATAATCTCAATCAAATGACTATATTAACAAAGAAAAACATCATAAAAAAAGTTTCAAAAGTTTGACAAACACACTACATCCATGGTACTGCATGCCCTTTTATATAAGATCAACAACATTTATTGGAAGATTCATCAATATTGAACAAAGAAAAACACATTAAAAAGATTGATTTAATACATCCATACCTATGATTTGTAGTTTCCAGATCTAGTCTTGATATGGTACTGTAGAGATCTAAGAAGGATAGATCAAGAGAAGTTGCAGGTCCATCACCAAACTTGGAGGATGAGTGAGGAAGATAATGACCCAAAGGAATAAAAAGGTGGGAGGAGAGGAAGCGCGGGAGAGTTTTCCGCGAAAACCAAAAAGAAAACGGCAAAAAAGGGATAAAAAAATGACCTGTGTGTTTCTCTCCACTTTCTTCGCTGTTGAGAGAAGAAAGAGATTTTGAGTGGGGCCCACGCTGCAGTCTTCTCTCTTCTCTTTTTCTTTGCTCACCGAACAAAAGAAATTCAGTGTCTCTCTTCTATTTCTCTCTTCTTTAACTCTCTCCTTCTTATTTCTCTCCAACCAAACACAGTGTTAGAGTCTGTATTGATTTTAGGGACTTAAATCGTGCTACCTCTAAGGATGAATATCCTATGTCGGTGGAAGAAATGTTAGTCGACTCAGCAGTAGGGTTTGATTATTTAAGTATGCTTGACGGGTATTCTAGTTATAATCAAATCTTCATTGTTGAAGAAGATGTGTCGAAAACTGCTTTTCGATGTCCAGGGGATTTAGGTTGCTATGATTGGATGATAATGATGCCTTTTGGATTAAAAAATGTTGGTGCTTGTTACCAAGGATCAATGAATTTTATGTTTCATGATTTTAGAGGAAAATTTATGAAGGTTTACATAGATGACATTGTTGTTAAATCATCTTCTGAAAATGATCACTTAGATCATCTTCGACAATCGTTCAAAAGGATGAGAAAATATGGATTGAAAATGAATCCACTAAAGTGTGCCTTTGGTGTGCGTGCATGTGATTTTTTAGGTTTTATTGTTTACAAAAAAAGGCATCGAGAAAAATGAAAACAAAATAAAGGCAATCTTGGAGACGAAAGCACCTTCAACAAAGAAAGAGTTTCAATCTTTGTCAGGAAAGATCAATTTCCTAAGAAGGTTTATTTCAAATCTAAGTGGGAAAACTCAAGCTTTTTCGCCATTACTTCGATTAAAGAAGGAAGATCAGATAGGAACCGGAACATCAGAAAGTTTTCGACGAGATTAAGTCTTATCTGACAAATCCACCTATTCTTCTACCTTCTTTTAAGAATAGAGTGATGAAGTTATATATGGCAGCATCAGAATGTACTATAGGTAGTATCTTAGCACAAGAGGATGAAAATGGCGTAGAAAGAGCCAATTATTATCTTAGTAGGGTTTTAAATGATGCTGAAGCAAGGTACCATCTAATTGAAAAATTGTGCATGTGTTTATATTTCTCTTGTACAAAACTTAAGCAATATATAAAGCATGTTGATGTTTATGTTTATTCTCAATTTGATATAATTAAACATATGCTGTCAAAACCAATACTACATAGTAGAGTTGGTAAGTGGCCTTTGGCACTTACAGAATATTCATTGACTTATCAATCTTTAAAATCTGTTAAGGGTCAAATTGTTGTTAACTTTATTGTCGACCATTCATTAGTCGAAGAACACTGATTTTTGTCAAAATCCATCCTTAGAAGCTTTACTTTGATGGTTCCAGCCATAGAAATGGCACTGGAATTGGAATTCTAATTGTCTCACCCACAAATATCCCGACTAAATTCAAGTTTCGACTTAATAAGTTTTGTTATAATAATGAGGCTGAATATGAAGCCTTAATCACAGGACTTGAGAGTTTTCTCGAATTGGGGGCAAAACATGTCGAAATAAAGGGTGATTCTGGATTAGTGGTGAAATAATTAACAAAGGAATACAAATGTGTCAAAGAAAATTTGATTCTTTACTTTGTCACTGCTAATGCGTTACTAAAACATTTTGACTATGCAAATATACAACATGTACCCAGGGTCAAGAACCAGGAAGCGAACGACTTAGCGCAGATTGCTTCAGGTTATCAAGTTTCTAAGGTAAAATTCGAAGAACTTATTGAAATAAAAGAGAAACTTGTTTCGACAGACATTTCCCTAGATGAATTGTCAACGACGAAACTTGGGGGGGCAAAAGAGTCGAACAAATTTGAGGAAGGTGAAAGATATGCTGAAATTTTTGCCATTGATAATCTATCAGATAATGATTGGCGAAAACCAATTGTTGAATACTTGCAGACTCCTACAGGGACTACTAGTCGAAAAACCAAGTATAGAGCTTTAAGCTATGTAATTGTTAGAAATGAACTATTCAAAAAGACTCCATAAGAGATTTTGCTTAACCGTCTCAATGAAACTGAAACCAAGAAAATGGCACAAAATTCTTGATCAAGCGTTATGGGCTTCTCGAAATTCTCCTAGAAAATCGACCAATACTACTCCTTTTAGACTTATGTTTGGACATGATGATGCGTTACCTGCAGAAATATGTCTTCAATCAACCAGATTCCAAAGGCAATTCGAAGTTCCTACTGATCATTATTGGAATATGATTTTGGATGAATTTGTCGATTTAGACGAAGAAAGGTTAAAAGCATTAGCCAAATCCCATAACAAGAAAGTTAAGTCGAAAACATTTGCTACGAGAGATTTGGTTTGGAAAGTTATCTTACGTATGGATAAGAAAATAAAAGCCTTAGGCAAATGGTCGCCTAGTTGGGAAGGACCATGGAAAATCTTAATAGTGTTTTGAAACAATGCTTATGAAGTCAAGGAATTAGTGGCTGATAATCGAATCATGAGCATAAAAGGGAAATATTTTAAAAAGTATAGACCATTATTGGAAGAAGTTAAAATAACGCTATTAGCTCGTGAATTTCACAAGCTCATTTAATATAGTCGACATTTGTTTGACCTTTAACTTTACAGGAATCGAAGAAGCTTCCTTATGTTAATTGAAGGATCTCGACGAAGCTTGAAGCCTAAGGTGCATAACCAGGATCTCGACAAAGCAAGGCTGAAAAGATTCTTTCGCGTCGAAGTCAAGCAAAAGGGCGGGAAGCACGATTTCAAGCAAGGAAGCGGTTTCCTTTTAGTGGAAAACATGGGACAAGTGGTTGTCAAAGATGGAAGAAGTGCTGATCATGGAGTTAGTGGTTCGCCATCTAGTTTTTTTTAGTATAAATAGTAGTTTCCAAGCCCGAAAGTGGGTCGCAAATCATATACAGAATTCTACAACACTCAAACTACCGGCGTCTAGGGAAACGAGTTATACAGAATGTATGTAAACTGATTTGTAGACCACCCCTTTTATTTTAATGCATTACATTTTACCTTTTCCTTGAGTTTACGTGCGTAAACTTACTTTTGTCTTGCTTTATTTTAAGCTTTTAGTCGCATTCTCAAACCTGTCGAGAGACAGTTCCTTTTTTATATTAAACCCGTCCTGCTCTCTAAGCAACGTGAGTGCATTTCGTGGCCTTTTTTCAAACTCTTTTCCGATAAAAACCTTTGCACAATAGTCTTGAGATTTCTAGTTCGATATCGCTTGTAATAATCATAACTAGCCCCCGTTTGCCAAAATCACATGCAAACAAACGCAAGATTAGTTCAAAAATATAAAGATATGGCATTAATTAATTAAAGCCAACTAATGGGTAAAATACAATTGTCAAATAATATGGACAGTTGCAAGAACCATTACAAACATTTGGACAAGTATTACAAAAATGGCTTAGTAGCCCAAAATAAACTTAAAAAGCCAAAGCATCCTTGGCGAAGCGAAACATCATCCTAAGCTCTTCAAGTTATGTGTCAAAGTGACAAAGGAGACAAATCTCCGTCTGAGAATACTTATTATCATCACCAGGGGGGCCAGTGGAAATTAGGTAATCTCCCATCTCCTTTGAGAGTTGCTTTCAATGTACAGAGGGTTCTGTAAACCAGGCCATTAGGCATCGCCCTGTTCCACCATGTTGAGCGAAATAAGTAAGGGGTGTTCCATCCAATCAGTGCCAATCGAAGGCTTTGAATCTTTTGACCCCTAAAATAACCGGTAAAGGTACATAGTACTTTTTCCAGGCAAAAACCTTCTTTGGCCGAAACATCCAACATGAGTAAAAAGTAGTTTGCAGCTTCGACCCCAGCAGCAGAAGCCTTGTTCAAAACGCGGCGTATTTCTAGGATATCGGGATCACTTTGAAGCATCAAATGAACTCCCCTTATCACGCAGTACACTGCATGACCGTTGTTGACCACCTTATTAATGAAAGCTTGTTTTTGAGGGGGTTAAAGAAGGATCATTACATAATCTCAGACAATCTGGAAGCAAAGCCCTAATAACGACATCCATTTTATCAACTTTTGCGTGATATTTGGAAGTTTGCATGAAGCTCAAAAGGGACCAGGTTCCATGTGCAGCAAACTTTTGAGCAATGAGGATGATTTCATCTTCATTTAATCGCTCCATGGTTGAGAGAAATTAAAAAGATAAAAGGTTTTCTCTGAGAAAAGTTGAGAAGAAAAAGAGAAGTTGCTGAGAAATGGAAGAAAAGATGGTTTTTATAGAGTAAGGAAAAAGTTAGAGTAATGATGATTAACTTTTTTCCTATTGACGAAGGCTACGTTTCCGCATTTAAAAGGGTCAGTTTCTCGACGAAGTGAGAAGTTGGAAAGTTTAATTATTAGAAATTATTAATTCAATTTCTGATATTTATTTATTGGAAAGAAAATTTTTAGTTTCTAGCATTTCGATTGGAAAGAAACTTTTCAGTTTCTATTATTTCGACTTGATACTGAAATGTAATTTAAAATATTGAAATTACCCAGTAATATTCAATGAAGTTCAAAATGATAATGTCATAAAACGGACCAAAAAACTGTTAAAGATTCGAAATGTTATAATCAAAAGGACATAATTTAGAAACATTACAAGTTACAGATATTACTATATCTTAAATTCAGTCCTGAGCTTGTCGAGACTCTTATTCGAATGAGTCAGCTTAGTGTCAAGAAGTTTTCCTTCTTCGGCCAATTTTGCTACTTCAGCATCTTGCCGATTTGACTCTTCGATCTTCTTGATAGTGAGATTAACTTCCTTTTTAAGTTTGTCATCTTTCTCCAAGAGAGACTCTTTTTCCGACTGCAACTCTCGAATCGCCTCCTCATGTTTGGAAATGGCAAGGTCATACTCCTCCATTTTCTTCTTGACGTTTGGAACTTCCTGCTTGAAATTGTATATCTTTTGCCTGGACTTCTTGACTTCAGCCATAATCCCATCTCGACGTTTGATTTGGTCTACAAGTTTAACTTGATCATACTTTTTCTGATGAAAATCAATGGCTATTTGATCTATGAGGGGCTCCAGTTCGACAGAAAATCCAATGAACTTTGGACCAAGAGATGATTTAGTTAGCCTGTGAAGCAAGTTCTTTATCTCAGGGATAATGTTATGATCTTGCTCTATTTCTTAGAACAAATCGACTTCAAGAATCTTGGTGCGAAGTTCTTCGAGTAAATGATCTTTAGAGCTTTTTGAAAGATCACTAGCAGAAACAGTAGAAGGTTCTGGGTCAGTTTTTGAGGGGAAGATATTACCACTCAACATAAGGTCAAAGGCTTCAAATGGATCACGTTCTCTGAGCGCTTCGATTTCCTCTTGACTTATTATTGCACTGGTGGACTGAGTTATCTTAGTGAGAGAGTTGGTTTTTGGAGATTCTTGCTCAAATTCATCTTCAGACTCTTCGTCGTTGTTTTTATAACCATCCCCATCAGTGTTAGTTTGATCTTCATCACCATCAGAACTTGAGCAGTGAGTTGCTTTACCTTCCCCACTTTCGACTGGAGATGGGCCTCTTTGGTCTTCTTCATCAGTTTGAGGTTGATCATCTTCTACATTCTTGGCATTTGAATCATGAGAATGATCAGGAAGTGTTTGTTCTAAGTCTTCGTCATTTTTCGGGGGACTAGATTCGACCACTACATTGTCATCGAGAATGGGACCAATTGATTGGTTGAAAGTGGAAGGAGGTGTCGTTTGTTTGCCCATTTTAGCATTTCTAACCTCAACACTCTGGATTGGCGAGAAATGGTCGAATTTAGTAAAGAAGGTTGTTAAAATAATAACAAGGTGTCCTTTCTTCAGTTGTGCTTTTACCATCATCTAGGTTTCCTTGAGAATTTTCGACGGAATTCTGCTCGCCAAGGTCCCTGGATTTTTCTTGAGCATGTTTTCTTTTTCTTTCTTTCCCAGGTCGAATCTCAGAAACTTCTGCTTTTTCAACAACCTTGGCAGTTTTTAGTGAGGCATTGGACTATAAAATCGAAAAATTGGTGTTAGTAAATTCTAAAAAATAAAAGCCAGTGTATATAAGGATATGGGAAGCTTACGTCTTCTTCATTTTTCTTTGTCTTCTTTGAAGAAGGTTCAGAAACATAGCTCCCTTTTCTTTTCCGATCCTGTTCGGAAACCATTTGGTTAATAATCATTTAATGTCGAAAGAAAAGATAAAAAGGGGATCGAAATGATTCAATTGCCACTTTTGTCTCTGGCTTAGATGTTTTGCCTTTCTTTGAAGAAGTACTTGTCTTTGACTTCAACGTTCCCTCTACTCCTATGTCAGCTTTCTGTCTTGATCCTAAAGGTAAAGCTGAAAGCATACAAATAAACAGGTGAGTCTTGCTTTAAATAAAAGTAATAACTTTTATCCTAAAGAGTTTATGAAAGATCTTACCTATTCCTATAGGAGATGTGATTCGAACCTAATGTAAGCCTAAATGTAATTGACCTCTAAACGTGTATATGTCATGCTTAGTCGAAGTAATTTTCTTTGTTTCCTTAGTGATAAGATTTTGTTTTATTACCATCCAAGAACCACACACAAACCATTTTGGATAAGGTGGTCTAAATGCTAGTGCCAGTTCACTAAATGGAAATGGTGGAAATCGGATTTTAATTACAAAGCAAAAAGATACTTGTCGGTAACAAAAGGGGGAAATTTCGATGTTGGAATTTTGTCTAAAAGTTTAAGTTTTAAAGTTTTAGCAGCATTATAAACAGTCCGACTAAGATGCAGAGGATCAGATACAGTTTTGAAGTACTTTTGAAAAACTTGGATTTCTCGAATATGCATACGTTTTGGTTTCTTCAATTTTTTCTGCACATAATGAAAAGTTGAGATCAGTTCAGGAAGCAAAATGTCTGGATTTACTTCTTTACACTGCTCGACATAATACCCTCGCCACCATCTAAAAAAGGTTTTAGTGCATGCATATGACAGTTCAAAGGGGGACGGCTTAAGAGTTGGAATGTGTTCATCAGCTTTTCGAAGGAGATATCGCCATATGTTTTCACTCTTTGGTTTCTTTAATTCTTCTATGGATTTGTAAAGTGAGCTAGGACGAGTTTGTACCAAGCCAAGTTGTCTGGCCACTAAGAATCTGTCGATTTAGTGGGAAATTTCTTCTTTCACAATACCATGCAATCTCAACCATCATCCAAGGGCCACAAACCCCACTCCGTTTCAATTTTTCTTTTATTTAAACAATGGAAAACTTCACTCCACACCACTTTATTCCACCTCATTCTATCAATCCAAATAAAATGCAGTTCACATGGTATCAAATTGGATCTTCTAAATATTAATTACTATTGTGCAATTTTGATCCTTTCGTTTGACTGAAATTTATTTTCAAACTAGAAATGAAGATATTTTAAACAAGAAAAAAACTAAATACGCTTCTGAGACCCAATACTAAGTAACAATTACATTTGCTTTTCCTTTGTTACAATAATTAAGATATCAAATCACGAAAGCCAATTTGACATCCATGTATAATGGTAAAAGAGTTATAAAGGGTTGAGCTTCTCCAGCTGATCACATATGTTGTATATTCATTGACATGTGAATTATCTCAAAATAATAATCAGCATAAACATATAAGCATTAAAATCAATAAGCAAAAGAGAGATCATTAGACTTATCTATCTTTAAAATTGCGGTGATTTGAGGCTGGTAATGAAGAGCAAACAAACACGAAACCATGAATGGCAATAACCTGCAAAATAGTAAACTGTTATCTAACCTGAGGCGTGACATAGCCACTGTCGTTGAGGATTTTATCCGCCTTATAAGCGTATATCCTCCCAGTATACAACAGTTCTTCCCCGTTATGAATCATAATCGGAGGTGACATAACAGCTCAAATTTATCTCAAAAATAACAGGAGATGCAACCAGAAACTCAATATTTTGGATGAGAGAAAATAATTATGTGTATAAAGAAATATGAAGTGAGAGAGTATATGTGTGTATGCTATGTACGGTTTCACATATCTCTGTAGCAAGTATGCTTTGTCTTATATATATAAAAACAATAGCTGAGTTACGTGAGTAAAACAAAGTTGTTAGCCACCCATTATGGACTAAGTTAAAGGCAATATTTACTGGAATAACAATGTCTTCTTCCTTGTAAAAGGACTTCTTCCGTTCATAAACTAGTGAGAAGAAACATAGATTACAATTTAGACAAAAATTAAAGTGTGAACGAACTTGGTTATTACAAACACAATACCATACAATGATGAAGGACATCGAGAGCAAAAATTAATCGTCAGAGTGGTTACATTGATCTGTGAAAAGAGTACTACTGTTCTGTTTAAGGCTTTGCAGCCATTTTACAAGGGACGATGATGGTACATCGATAGCATGTGCAGTATCAGGATCGATTTCACAAGCACGAGGAACAGAATGGCAGCACAATTGAAAACGAAAAAAGTAACTGAAAATGTTCTATAAAGTTGTGAATGGTAATGCATGATATTCCTTTTAGCCTTATGTTAAATAACCTAAGGATATATTTAATGGATGAAAGGCACAAGCTCTTGTAAAAACATTGACAACATTTCAACTTAAAGATGTTTGAAAATTTCTAGGTTTGAGAGGCTTTATTAAGAAGAGCAGTTGTCAAAAAAATGAAATGTATGTTTTAATTCTATCTAGTGTGATAGCATAATAGTTTCAGATGGTAATTAAGGACAACAAAACATAGGTTTAAATACAAGGAAGCATAGGTTAAACTTTCTATCATTAGCATAATCTTAGTTTCAGATGCAATAAGTAGCAAAATTTACAAGCATCATTTACCCTAAAAACTAAGGCGGAAAAGACACAAAGCCACCCTATCTTAAAAGACAGTCCCTTGGATTCCAAAACTATTCATAGAGCAAGCATGGAGGGGTCTTCAACCTGTGTAAACTCCATTGCCAGGACAGCACTTTGATTTCCTCGACCATGTCATCCAACTCCTTCATGCAATCATAAAAAATTCAATCATTTCTAGATTTCCAAATCACCCGAATAGCGGTGTGCCGTACTAACCAAAAACCTTTACAGAGTTTCTTGTTACGGGTCTCCCCGCTCCAACATTCAAAGTGCTTGAATAAGCTTTGGGGAGTAATGAAGTTAATCTAAGCCACCCCAAAATCGCTGACCACACCCTCGGCCTTCTTTCATGTTTCACAAATGAAGCAGTATTTACATTTACTTCATGATCCCTTTTCCCCCATTTGTTTTAGATATATGGTTAATTGTTTGCATGCGACATTAACACACATATTCACATAACCAACTCCAACTATTTCTACAATAGATTTAGACTTCACCTTTCATATTACGTTGAAATTCGTTAAATAAATAAAACTTATAAAAACATATTTTCTAAAATTTCATAAATTTATTAATATTATTTCTACTATTTGTAATGAGACTAAGACCCCTAATTATAGATTTAACAAAGGTAATAATTTTTTTCTTGACAGCAACAGAGGTAACAGTTATAACAGGATACATAGATTTTCCCACAAAATCAATATAAAGAGCACAAAATTATCAATTGAAGTAAGGGATGCTAATAACTTGACAATGCTTCATCAAATCCATGTTCCCTTAATCACATTATATGAATGAGGTATACTGATATCATTCAGAAGCCATGTTTCAAATTGATAATCACATGCTTAAGAGTAATCATTAAAGAGACAGACATCTCTCAACATATGCCTTTCTATAGAAACAGGTCTCTTATTGATTGGGGTTGCCACAGTGATATGCTGGGGTTCGTCCGGGAGATAGGTAAAACCTGGCAAATAAAATTCCACCCAGGAATCGAACACAGGTTCTCAATAACAATTTGTTGTTGGTTGCATATTCTCTTATTTACAAACAACAGAAAAAAACTATTATTGCAAAACAACATAAATTATGAACAGTCTCTATTAATGCCAATCGTTTCTATCCACGATAAGAAACTTAAAATATACACTAACCGGCCAGCAATAATTTATCTGGATCCCTACATAGATAAGTGTATATAGCCTTTATCAATTTAAAACAAGAAGGACATGTTATTAGCTTCTGAAATTGAACAAATTGGAGCACTCTGTAGCCACTTGAGCAATCCTGCAAAACATGCAACCGCAATGCTCCATATATCAATTATGAGTATGTATGAGTATACTTTAACTATCTTCAACTTCTTATTTATACGCAACCGGGGTTATCAAGGATCGAAAATATAACTAACTCAGGTGCCTAAAAGACTTACACAATAGGATAATGAAGAATCAACTACAGCAACTCATCTATCATAGTTTTACCAACAATATTCATACTCATGCTTTCGACATGATAAAATGGTTCATAACTCAACAAGACGTTCTTGACCAAAAGCTGTTAAAATAGTTCAAACTCTTAATATCAGGCTGCCAAAAGCTTGTGTAGATATCACAAATTCACAATTTCACAACACATATGGGACATAACTATTCAAGAAATAACAAATTTCCATTTTCAGTACAATGTCAATTTTATAAGAATAATTTGGAACAATAATGAAAAAAAATTAAAATTCGACCAATAAGAATATATTGTAACAAAACACATCAAGCATATATATGCTTCAAAAGATCAAATTATAACAAAGAAAATTATAACAATATCATGATGACACAAGAATCATTCCACCAGAAACCTTCCAAATATAAAGAAAAGCAGAAATGTCGATCATACTTTGATAAATAAAACGAAACATAACATAAATCCACATGACAAATCCTTGACTGAGATTGTAAAATGTTAAAATATAATGGCAAATAATCATTCAAAAGCCCAACTGAATTCCTTACGAACTTCTGCCTCTTCCTCCGGACTGTAGTCATTCTCAATATTGAAAATCTCACGAATCTCCTCCACCTTCTTATCCTTGATAGTTTCTGCTACATCCTGACATGTAAGTTCCAGTAGGCTCTTGATATCCAAGTAGTTTGCAGCCAAGATGAGTTCGAAGCGTGTATTCAGTTTAACCTTGACGAACTCAGCGTCCCAAGCCTTAACATCATCCTCGGAGGGTTTTCCTTCGGAACTCGTCGTAGCCTCAACATGCTTCTTACAATACTCAATAATCATTGCCAAGATCTTGCTAGTTACGTTTGGAAGAGGGATTTCGGTTTTGGCACAATCGTCCTCGATCATGTGCTTGATCGTCTGCGATTTCAATGCAACAGCCTCTTCGACCTCAAAGGTCTCACCGTCGGAACTCTTGAGAGTGATCTTCCTAGTTGATGACGACATGATGACTTGGATTTTGATTTTTGTGAAAGCTAAAACCCTAAAACCTAAGTTTGAAAACGATGCGATGAATAAAACCCTAGGTTACAAATTTTTAGACTTTCATTAAAAAAAAAGCATCAATTTAGACCGCCTTTTTTCATTCTATTTTTACCTTTCACTTAAAACTATTTTATAATTTTATTTAAAATATTATATTTAAAAAACTAATCAATTTAGACCAACTTTTTCTTTTTTAAGAACAATTTAGACCAACTTTTATTCATTCAAAGATAGGATGTTATACCCCACACCCCTACACTTATACCTTCACCCCAACTATTTTTAAAAATTCTAATTTTACCCCTTTTACTATATAATCTTTTACACATAAATTTTTCACCCCCACACCCCTACACTTATACCTTCACCCCAACTATTTTTAAAGACATCCAATTTTACCCCTTTTACTATATAATCTTTTACACATAAATTTTTCACCCTCATTTTCAACATCTCCTAATTCAGGATGAGTTCACCCCCACATGGACAAGGGTGGAAGGTACAAGCGAGCTGAAAGTTCAACACAAAGTGCTACGAAAAAATGTGGTTGTCCATTCACAGCCACGAGTGGAAAGTTGAGGTAAAATGTGGATTTCACAGCCACGAGTTACCTGATAGACTGAAAGGTCATGCATTTGTGGGACGTCTAAATGCAGATGAACATAAACATGTTGAAGATTTGGCAAAACGCTATATTCCACCTAGACACATACTTCTATCATTGCAAGAGAGAGACCCAGAGAATGTCACTCGAATCACACAAATATATAAGAAGAAGAGTACGCTAGAAAAAAAAAAGGTGAGAGGTAATAAAACAGATATACAACAGTTGCTAACGTTGATAGATGGTGAAAATTATGTCAGTTGGAGTAGAAGAATAGATAACTCAGATGTAATGAGAGATATAATGTGGGCGCATCCAGATTCAGTCAAGTTGTTGAACTTGTTTCCAATTGTGTTGATTATGGATAGCACATACAAAACTAATAAATATAGATTGTCGTTGCTCGAAATTGTAGGTATGACATCTACAAAGTGCACATTTGCGGTTGCATTTGCTTATATGGAATCTGAGCGGAAAGAAAACTTTTGTTGGGTATTAGAGAAGCTGAAAGGTATGTTTATTAAGGAAGGCTTATTTCCCCAAGTAATTTTGACCGATCGGGATCTTGCTTTGATGAACGCCATTGAAATTGTATTTCCAAATAGTGTTAATTTGCTTTGCCAATTTCACATAGACAAAAATGTTAGAGCAAAATGCAAGAAATATATTTCAAAGGATATGCAAAAGGAAATGCAAGAAATCATAGCTTCATTTCAGAAAAGTTTTTATGAAGTTGAACACGCACACAGAAGTCCATTTTATGAAAAATTGCGTGGATTTGTTTCTAGAGCTGCTTTGACACGCATTGTTGTTGAGTTTGAAAGAGTTAGATATATGGAAATCAACGAATCGACATGTGGTTGCAGACTCAAAACAACATATGGATTGCCTTGTGCTTATGAGTTAGGAAGATATAAAATTAGTGGTATACCTATACCATTAGATTCAATTCATATTCAGTGGAAGAAATTAAGCATGGAAAGTCAACAAGAGGAAGACACAGATATTGGATCTGAGTTAGACATGACTGATGCAATTGAGGAAATATGGAAACGGTTTCGGTCACTTGACATTATTGGAAAACGAGCATTGAAAAGTAAGGTTCTTGAACATTATTGGAAACTGTTTGCAACAAGTGAGAGATTCGTTGAAGATATTAGGATTGGGCTTTCAGCCTAGAGAGAGATGGCTGACAATACCGCATATGGGTTACATGATAGCAAATCGGTATAATGTTATTCTAGTAACATTAGGGCGTCCATGCAAGATATTCTTTCCTATGAGGACTTCACATTTCTCTGCTGTTAGATTTTTTTGCATTGGTTTTCTCAAGGATCACTGGGTTCAGGTAAATACGAATACTAGTTATTTCAATTTGAAATAATAGTTACTTTTGTTTAAACTAATAATTTAACTTTTTTCCTAGGTAAAGATGAAGCAAGGGTTTCCAATGCCCGAAGTTACATTGGATTGGAAGAAATTTTGTTTACCAGAAGCAACATCTTGGATGGCAGCATTTGATGGACGTTTGCAACAGTGGCAATGTCTTGCACCGGTAGTGCCACGCATCACTGGCGTAATTGAAGTTTGAATCTTGTTTTATGATTTGAAATTGTGTTTCTATTTTTTTTAATTTAATAGAATAAATAAACAAACTTGTGTTTGTGATACTCTAGTTGATTCACAGTTTCCCCATAGATAAAAACCATCGTACTGTTTTGGCATTTGCCACAAGTTTAGCATTATTCTTGGGATTCAAATATTACTATCTCAACTTTTCCATTGGTGCTATGCTTTATGATAGGCTTTGAACAACAATAAAGACACGAGCACAGGTTCCATGCATATGTTTAATGTATAGGTCCCTGCATATATAAATACTTTTTTTTTAAATCAGCTAATTTTGTTAACAACGAGCGTGTACAAGATTATTCTGTAATCATCACCCTTGACTCTGCTCCTGTATTGCATTGTTACAAAACTAGGGATTGAGGTACAGTTCCTCAATTTATTTTCGTTGTTACTTCCTTCTGATGCAGTTCAATTAACTTATGTCAAAGCCACATAAAACAGCAGAAAGTATCATCAAGCACTATATATTATATCCCAATATTGCAAAGTCAATAGTACAACGTATAATCATGAACCAAAATTCGATAATACAACGTTTAAAATAAACCAGAAGTCGATAGTACAATGTATATCATAAAGCAAAATTTGATAATACCAAATTTAACATAAAGTAGAAGTCGATAATTCAATATATGATAAATAAACTAAGATAGCTAAGGTAAAGGTCCACCACGAGTCAAGTCTAATGCTTCATACAAATTCTCAAATTGGGATTCCTCTTTTGTGGCCCCGACAACATCCAAGTAATCTTGTAGCTTAGAAGCAATCAAAGACATCCTCGGGTCAGAAGGTCCTGCATCATCAGGGACTCCATATGTTGGAACAGGGACTGGTCTAAGCGGGTCCTCATTAAGTCGTATCAAACGAGGATGTGCTACCCTGTAGTACCACTCCATGTATGTATTTGTGAATTCATATGGATATGTCACAAGAGATGCTCCTCCAATGACCCGATTTACGCTGGAATGGTAATCAATCCACTCAGCACCTACATCAAAGGCATGGCGATTTGGAGGTGGTGGCGGTATATCCTGTATGTATCCAAATTGTCGGATACACCTCTCAGGCAAGTAAGGAACTACAGTGTCATACCAGCGAAGACAACCACTACAAAGACATATCTTGTCAAATGGGACTACCCGAGAGTGACTCTGAAATGGACGCCTTATGACATCTGTAGGTGTTAGATCATCTAATAATCTCCGTATTTGATCGACCTTTAGAGTCCCCTGCTTGTATTTCCATCGCATAGCTCGAGGGTAACCTCCTCCAGGTTGATCACAAGAAATTCGATTCTTTTCTCAATTTCCAAGAGTCGGAAAATATTCATGAATCCAACACTGTTACATAATAGATAAAAAAATTAGAAATTATAAATTGAAACAATAATAAATTACTATAATAATTAATATTTCGTCTTTAACATTATTAAAAAAATACCTGAAGAAGTGTAGCATATCCTCCAAGCTGTTTGGTGGTAAATATAGATCCATCTCCTAGGTACTCGTATAATGTTACCAAAGCAGCTGCACCCCAGCAAAATCTACCGCAATTTGACAAATTCTTAAAAAGCGGCAAATATTTTGCATCTACAAGACTAAAACTCTTGTCTGCAAATATAGTACACCCAACTAGCAACATCATGTACGCCCTAGCACCACATTCAAGCATCCCAGTCTGGCGATGTCTTTTGAACAAGTCATAAATTCGCTCCTGCCTATATTAACCACCTTTGTTCCTCGCCGTCTCTGCCTTAGCAACATCATAACTTACCTCCAATAGGTCCACAACAAGTCTAGCTGCTCCTTCTTCGGATAAACCAGAAGGTTGATCGTAGAACTCTCCCCTCACCAGAAGATGAAGTAAGCATGCCACATCATATAGAGTAATCGTCATTTCACCAAATGGCATGTGAAATGACGACGTCTCTAGATGCCATCTCTCAACAAATGCAGATAAAAGATTGGCATCAACCATCTTCATGCTACTCCTCTGAAGTGCGCTTAGTCCAGAACCATTTAGCCAATCCCATATCTGAGGGGGAAGTTGTGGAGGAACCCAATCTTCCAACTTTTTCCCATGCGATGGTACCTTTAAATATTTTTTTGTACCACGTTCCTACGTAAATTTAAAATGAACCATTATTGTATAATTTAATAAAATCGAACTAATGAAAGATGATAAAATATTATTACGTAAAAATAAACAAAAAATGTATGAGTAAAACAATTGAAACTAATCAAACCTTATTGTATGACTAATAGAATAAAAACACCCCTTCGAATTACAAAGTGTGGCTAGAAGGGAACAAATACATTATACAATATAAGCAAAGAGTGTGTTAATTACTTACCTGACCATACCACAGCCTACGGGCAACATGGACCTCATACCGCGTGAGAACAAACAAGTCATAAGGTCCACCCATATACCTCTGTGCAGGTTGCTCCACATCTTGATCCATATGATGCTCTACTGCCACAAGTCCATGCTGCTCTACCTCTTGATTTATGAGCTGCTCCTCCGCTTGATGTATGACTGGTTGATCACGAACCACCTCATGTCGTCGTTCGTTTTTTCCTATGCGTATAATCTTGCCACCTCGTCCTCTGCACCAAACCACTGAATAAAAAAAGATAAAGAATTAATAAAAAAAGACAAGAATTAAACTTAAACAATACCATCACAAATTTATGGAAAGTGCTTTTCCATGGAATTTAAAATATCAATTACACTCATCAGATTTGATTTTGTTGTACTGGAACTAATAATTGAAGTAGCAATTGCTTATAAGAAGAATATTTCAACTTCAAATTAAGTAACAGGGAGCTTTTCAATACTTGACATTAAATTTTAAGACAGTACACGTTTACTTAAGCTTAATTTTACTATATTTAGTTAGCAAAAACAGCTTTTCAACCACAGTAGTTGTTTGAATCCTTTACAAAAATATAAGTAATTGTTTTAACTCTTAATCACACAAATAAACTACTCCAAAATCCAAATACATCTACAAGCTTGGCTAATGTGCTCTTGATCTTTACAGACAAAGCAACAATCACCCTTTAAAATCTAAACAATCCCATTACATAGAGATACACATAAGAAAGCACAAAGAAGCCAAATCCGATAAAAAAAAAAGTGATACATACATAAGTCACATATAAATAATACTTCATTATCAGAGAACAGAGAACAATATATCAGTCTTTTCCATGTACAATGATTCATTAAGCAATTGAAATAGCAATTGCTAATAAGAGGCGCGGACAAGACCTCAAAATATCAGAATTAGCACAACAAACAACAAGTAAGTATGGAATAACACAATTAAGTAAGTAATGGACATAGTACGAATAACTAAATGAATTATACGAAAACAATGTAATTATATTTCAAATTCCATTAATTTGCATATATAGAGGTAACCTTGATCAGTAGTATAAAGCTACTTCAGAGAGTTAAGCAAAAAAATTAAAAAAGTAATTTTTTTTGTGCATGAACTGGAATTCTTGGCCAAACGATTCCGGAAATAATTAACCGGAATACTTTGAACACGTTTTCCGGAAAACTACCGGAACACTTCGCACATGGTTTCCGGAAATCAACCGGAACACTTTGGTTAACATGATTCCTCGGATGGTTCCGTGGAAGGATTTATAACACTAACCCAGAAAATTTTGAAAAACCTAACCGTGAAGGATTCGTGAATGATTCCGGAAAATAATTCAGAACAAACACATGGAATTAGTGGATGAGACAGAGCACAGAATCAGAAGAAATGAGGCTTACTTGTTTGTTGGAAGAAGAATCAGAAGTGTTTTCCAGAAAAGGGGGTTGAACGTTGAAGGAGAAGGGTTTAGAGTGTGTGTGGGTGAAAAGTGAAGGGTAATTTTGTTTTGTTTTATATAAAGGATAATTTTGGTAGTTTGTGTTAAATGTTGGGGTAAAAGTATAAATGTAGGGGTGTAGGGTATAACGTCCTCAAAGATATCACTATATGAACCAGCAACGTATGGACCGAGCATCGAAGCATGGTTGTGCCGCAAAGCGTATTTTTGCACTATTAGTTACACTGGGAACTAAGAAACATAAATAAGGGTTAAATAAGTTTTTTGACCCTATATATATATATATATAAATATATATTAAATTTTTATTTTAGTCCCTGAAAAATAAAATGAGATATAATTTCGATATTTTTTGAACATAATATGAATATATAAAGGTTGAACATAATAAACAGACATAAAATGAATACAATTTGAATATAAAAGAGTTATAATCATGACATTATCATGAGCATAAAGTGGCCATTAAGGACTGATGGTCGGATTAGGCAAGTGTACAAAATCGTTTACCAAGAAATAAAGTGTAAGTAGAGTATCATATCCACAGGGATTGTCGTTTCGTTCAAACAATTCGTGTTACTTATTTGGTTTAACAAAATTAAAATAAAAGAGTTGAAGGATAGATATTGCAATTTTTATCTGTTTGCAACAGAGCAAGTTACCTGTTTTTGCGTGTAGAAAAGTAAGCAGCGGTTATGATTTACTCTATTCATTTGTTGGATTTAAATAACATTCATGTCGCATTTAGTTATTGTAACACCCTAAACCTTGAATGCAATAAATCATGCAAATAAATCAATTATTTAAAAGAGTTTAGATGCTACATCTTCATTTTCTCAAAACATACATAATTCGGTTGTCAAAAAACTCGCAGCGGAAAATCATCATACATAAATATCTCATCAGCATGTAATAATCCTCAAGTACATGAATAATAAAATCTCAACACCATGTCTCAGATCTCATAAACATAACAATAGTCTCTACAAATAAATCCAACAACGGATAAAATCATAAATACAAAAGTCCCGGCACTCCTAAATCAGAGCCTAACTAGACTTCAAGCAAAGATAAAGAGGTAGCTTGATAAGTGCCAGGAAGTAGTAATTTTAATGAAGATTTATGGCACTTTTGTAACTTGTTTTGCAAGTTATCAAGGAAAAAGCCGAGAGATAATTGACTTTAATCCTTTTATGCTTTATCTATCTTACTTTACCTAATTTTGCAGGAAAGTTACTCAAGGCACTGAGCAAAGATGGAAAACAAGCAACAAAGTGCAACAAGGCCAAAAATAGGCAGGACAACAAGTTTGCTCGCCCTCAGTTCGCCCTCAACTCGCCATGGCGAGTTAGCAAAGAAAAAATAAGCAGAGAGGCATGTTTGCCCGCCACTAGCTCGCACTCAACTCGCCATGGCGAGTTAACAAAGGAAAAAATAGGCAGAAGCTCATGTTTGCTCGCCATGGCGAGTGAAGTTACTTGGGAGGCGAGCAAGGGCGGTTAAAACTCCCCAGGATGACGTGGCACAAACCCAATGGGGAAGAAACCTCAACTCGCCATGGCGAGCAGAAGAACTCGCGAGGCGAGTTGATGCAGATGGGAAAGCTTATAAATAGAGCCCTTGATCATTTCTTGGAAAATAATTATTATTGACAGAAAAATACATTGATACTTAGAGAGAGAGAGAGATAGGGCTTGGTCTTCATAGAGTGAGAGTGATAGAAGTTTAATTCTTCCACATTTGGTGAGAAATCACAAAGTTGTATTGAATCTTTTCCTTTCAATTCATTCTTGCAAGGCTTCCATGACAATGAGAAGATAAATCTTCATTGTTGGGATTAAAGGTACTTGATCTAAGTTAATCATGTAATCAATTGATCTATAAATGTATGGTTCTAGCATTTGATTTGATATTGAGATTATTCTTGCATTTTATTGTTCATGTTTGA
>Ga0228710_1004358_pt1 | contig 22372 bp, 9 predicted proteins | sample MedpolnodulmetaG_FD_177995 | JGI IMG/M metagenome (GOLD analysis project Ga0228710, IMG submission 177995) | Root nodule microbial communities from Medicago polymorpha collected in Santa Monica, California, United States - pink nodules | ecosystem: Host-associated > Plants > Roots > Nodule...
GAGACATCGACAATTAAACGACCCAATAGAAATCACGATATCATTTGGACACGAATGATGTTGTTGAGCAATATGTGATAATATCGAGTGATAATTAGAATCTGCAACCCAAATCCGAGAATACGTATGAGTAGGTTGATGAAGTTTAATCCCAGCATACTTATTTTCCTATTAACTCTCAGCCCATTTATAAATTCTTAGTTTGATAGTGTATGAAACAACAAAATACCAGACAACCCTAGCTCAGAACGATATTGATTGTTGAACTGTATAAAATATCGCACCAGTTCCTGTGGAGACGATAACATAAATACTTACTTTTGTTGCTGCAACAAGAGTCTACAAAAATAACATAAAACAAACACACATTTGGAGTATCTAATTTTAAAATGTTCAAATCTAAATTGATTCAAATTAAAACCCCATATCAAATATTTTTTTGTTAAATTAGCACAAAAATAAATATTATATTGGATATGTTTTGATGTTCTTTTTCTAAAAACCACGTGAATAAGATCGACTTTTGGATTAATTTTTCAAAACAAAACTTTCTCAAACCACATACATGTATTTTATTACTTATTTATATTTTTATTATTATATTACATTAATATATTCTTTGTTGGTTTTTATTTTTTATATATACTAGTTATTGGCTTAATTTAATTTTTTTTTTTAACCATTTCATATGTTTCAAACATAATCTATCTTTAGTAAAAAAATATCGATCATTTCATTTCCCAATATTAATTTTAATAGTATTAGTAGTCATTTTAGTCCTTAAATATGTAACGAGTAGCCACAACAATAAGCCTCCAATGTATTGAAATTTCAAAATGGTCTCTGATTGTGCACTCCGTTAGTCAAAATAATCATTGACGTTAAAATAGTTCTTCAACTTTTACAATAACTCTTTGGTTATAAGACTAACGTGACAATAAGTAAGTACTCATAAGAATTAATATGACAGTAAGTAAGTATATTGAGAGACTATTTTGATTACCAGAGTGTACAATCAAAGATTATTTTAGAATTTTGATACATTCAATGATCTAAATAATTATTACCTCTTTTTAATATATGTTATTTGCAACAAACATATTATTTTATCGCGTCTTTATAACTTTAATATCAATAAAAAATTATAATTTTGAATTTGGATATCCAAACTGATTCAAATTAAAGTGTATTAAATTAGATAAGGTTAGATGAGATTTTCTTTTATCATGTTATTGATATTAAGTTTTCAGTTTCATTATCTAACTTTATTTTTTGGCTTAAGTGCAGTTTTGGTCCCCCTATTTTGACTTAAACCAAATTTCTCCCCCCTATTTTAAAACTCGGAATTTCACCCCCTCTATTTTACATTTTCCAGGATTTTACCCCCTAATCAAATTTAAACTAATTTATGCTGATGTGGCGGTGCTATGTGGATTTTAAAATATTATCTTATTATCCACCTTATTAAATATTTAAATTAAATATTTTTTAATTACAAAATTTTGAATAACTTTTTAAAAAAAAATCGGAAAAAACTAAAAGAATACCATAAAATGCAGAAAAATTCTGAAAAAAAGCAGGAATTATAATTTTTTTTGTTTTATAATTCCTGAAAAAACTAATAACTCTTTGTTCCGAAAAAAATTGAAAATTAAACTTTCTTTGCTAACAAAAATAACATTTTTCTCTTCCATTGGATTAGAAGAATAGATATTGAGCCAATTCATTTCGGGACCAACTTCAAGTGTTTCTTGTCTCTGAATTCTTTTTGCAGCTGTGCATGACAACTTAACTTGAGTGATAATTCTATGTATTTTTACTCACTGTTTGCCTTTTCTTTTGCAAAATTAACTGTCATGGTTTTGAGGCTGAAATATTGCTCTCATATTCATTTATTTCCCTTTTTCTTGGGTTATTATATGTGGAAAAGCACAATATGGTTGTGAATGAAACCAGTGATAAAACGAAAAACTAAAAATTATTCTGAAAAAACCAATAATTTTTTGTTTTATAATTCTTGCTTTTTTCTGCATTTTATGGTATTTTTTTGTTTTTTTCCGATTTTTTTAAAAAGTTATTCAAAATTTTGTAATTAAAAAATATTTAATTAGGTGGATAATAAGATAATATTTTAATATCCACGTAGCACCGCCACATGAGCATAAATTAGTTTAAATTTGATTAGGGGGTAAAATCTTGAAAAATGTAAAATAGAGGGGGTGAAATTCCGAGTTTTAAAATAGGGGGGATAAAATTCCGTTTGAGTCAAAATAGGGGGGTAAAACTGTACTTAAGTCTAATTTTTTTTATACGCAAAAGTCATATATCCATCCCTTTATTATTTGTTTAAGGGATCAAAAACTCTTACATTTGGACCAATTTATTGTTGATGAATAAACTTAAATTTTTTATAACATCACAAACTTAAATTTTTTATATTACGTATTGGTTAACAATCCTTAATTATAAATATCTATGAGAAATGTTAATGAAGATTCAATATTTATTTGATGAGCAACGAAGATTTGCTTTATATGAGGCAACCGTATAAAGATATGTTACACTTACACTAGGAATTTTTGAGCTAACACCATCTTTATATGCACCATCGGTATAAAGATATTTTACACTAGGAATTTTTGAACTTTACACCATCTTTATATGCACCAAGTCACCAACGGTAGAAAATGTATATTGGAAGATCTTAAATGTGTTTCAACAAACTCAAAACTTGACATTTTATTTGAGTTTGCTGACACTCATTCGACAAAACTCGAAACTTTTGTATTTACCGGAACAATATAAAATGGAAATTAATGTTTTTTATTAGGATGAAGGGAAATTTAAATACTTGGAATAATTTGTAGGGTAGAGGTATAATTTTAAGAATGTATAAGTTAAATTATAATATTCTTCACGGATTTTAGATATATGGAGCCAACTCTCTTTAGTAACTAGGCCCCAATAATAATAGCATAAACTTGCCTATAACAAGCATACAAAAATAGAATAGGACCTTATGTGTAGTTGTAAATTATAATGTAAGGATAAAATCATCTTTACTAAAATATCCTCCTCCCAAACATTATCCCTAGTGAACCAAAACTATATCTTGTTGAAGAGAAGCTTTCCACACAGAACTAGTTTAACTAAGCTTCACCATGACTTGTCTCCATCTCCACTCTTCATTGTTTCTCATGCATACAAAACTCAAACCGCAGCAGCAACATCATCTAAGGATGGAGCACAACACAAAACTACTTTGGGGAGAACCAAGCAAGACCATGCCACCTGGTAAGCACTTTTCTTCAGTAAGCTCATTAAGGACCCAGGCAATTCCAGATTTCATTGTTGTTGCTGCTACTTCCCTGCCACAACCTGCCGATCCATCTACTTTTCTCCCAGTAAGGTTCGGTTTATTCTTTCACTTGTTCATTATGTCATAGTTCATGGTCATATATAGTATTTTTTTTTTCACTCTAGGAGATATAACAAGCTGCAAACTTAAACAAGGTTGTTTTCTGCTCATAATTTGTTTATACATTGCAGTGCCCTGCTTATATCAGTATACTTCATAGCAAATTTCGTCGTGCCAGATTTTATAAGCAAGTATTTTGGATTTGATAAACTAGAGGGAGACCAGAAGGTTGATGATGCAGATGATAAATAGACAAGCACCCCTGATGTGAAGAAAAAAAGTATTATTAAAATTTGAGAGCTCTGCTAACCATGCTAGATCGGCGATTGTTTAAGTGTATGAATTTCTTTTTTTTATCTTTAGTTTGTATTAAGATTTATATAAGTAATTTGTATTGTGTTAAACTTGGTAGCGATTTCAATCTCCTGAAACCAAATTGTTCTTGCACCATTGCTTCAGAAAGGTGGTCCATAGTGGACAGAGATTTGAAAGGAGAACTTCATAATCAGTAAGCAACAACTTTAAGGGGGAGGTTACGAGTTGGACACACGTTTATAAACAAAAAAGGGAAAGAAAATAAATTAAATTTCAATTCAAAAAGATAAATATTCAATTCCTCAAGATAAATATTCAAGGTGTTCCACATGTAACAATTTTTCTTTGCGAGGGTTGGTGGTTCTTACACTTCCCTCTCCTAATAACATTCGCTGATTAAAAAAAAAAACAGAGCATTCAATAAAATTTGCTGCAGAATTCACCAACCAAGTATTGGGAAAAAGAATAAAGAAACTTTACAGTTATATGCTTAGAGGAGGAGGGCGGGTATATACAGGGAGAAGATGAAATTTGTTAAACAACTGTCCAATCGGTTTCAATTGAAGGTTTCTCTGAAGGGGACGGGCATCCAGACCTAGGAGGCTTCTTTGAAAATAAAGATGACTTGTTTTCAAAGAAACTTGAGAAAGATTGTCGTGATGACTTTTCTTCATCATTTATTTGATCTTTTGACACAGGCTTTTTCAATACTTTATCTTTGCCGCTGAAGATAAGGCTCAGCCTCTTAAACCGGCTCTTTGGTTCATCAGTAACGGTAATTGATTCTTCTGACTGTTTAATCATCTTCAATGCTTCTTCAGGATTCATTAACATTGTCTCTACTGTTTCATATACCTGGGTAGGATTGGAAGTTGTGACCATTAAAATCTCAACGAAATGATATTACTATCAAATTGTTGTATATGAAAATAAAAAACACCCTAAACAAAGTCTAATTAGAGGAATAATCTGATCCTATGTAACTTCATAAATTAGCCGCAGTCAAAAAGTACTCACCTGGACAAGGTCATCAACTTTCTCACTCCATTTGTTGCTTTGGCATGTAGCAACGATGTACTCCTTGCAGTCACAGAACAACTTTGAGAAGTCCTTGCTACTAGACAGCATAGGTTCAGCAATCGCAAATCCTAACCCAAGCTATACAAGACAAAAGATTATGTTTAGAAAAAGCGTAAAAATGGTACAACTGTGGGGGTGTATACAGGATAGTATCAATTAACATTAGGTTTTAAATTTTCATGCTTACACCACTTAATAAAATGTAAAATTAACCACTACAATCATCAAATCATGTGATATTGTCTTCATGATTACATAAATATATAATTTAAAATAGGCTTATTCAATCACCCGGTCCCTTAACTTAATTGATTGTCTCAATTTGGTCCCTAACTATAATTTGTACCAATTTGGTCCCCTATGTTTTGCTTTGTTACTAGTTTTAGTCCTTTGCGCTAGTTTCTCTCAAAAAAACGTTAACAGAAAGGACTAAAACTAGTAACGGAGCAAAACATAGGGGACCAAATTAGTACATAAGTTAACGTTTTTTAATTTTATGAATGAATAGAGTGAAGTTTGGTTGTATGACCATATATGAATATGAATACTTTAAAAAAGTCACACGAGGACGATGTTATGTTTTAACCTTAATCATCCAAGGTTGATCTAATGGTCAAGGTTTAATTTGTTCCCATTCAGATAAAATAAGCTCTCTAAAAAGAAGAAAAAGCACGCTGAAGTTCTAACAAGGAGCTTTACATAAATGAAGAAAGCAATGTCTTGTCAAATGAAATATACTATTTATGTATTTATATAAAACATGAAATAATTAAGAGTTGAGAGCAATTATGATGAACAAAAATGGATGAAATAAAAGAGCTGCCTAAGTAACTGTTCAAAAAGAAAGAACTTACTAAAGAGACAAACAACTGTCCAAAAAGCTCAAAAGGATGGATGTCCTCAAATGCATTGAGGATGCCCTCTCTACAAATGAATGTAAAATGAGATTAGAGGGATGACATTAGGAGAGAATATAAATACAAAAAAATATTTTTACTTACACAGCCAAATCCTCATCGAAAAGAGGTGCCTGCTTAACAGCTGGTACAGGTTTAGATGTTGCCCACAATTCATGCCATAAATTACCTATCATCAACATTTAAAGAAATTCAGAGAAGTTTTTCTAATATGAAATCAAAACAACTTTATTGCTCAACAGTGCCATGTTTCTTACAGATTATGCTAAAATAAAACTAAGCAACACTCTAAATTCACTTATCTGCACATGCTTTACCATATGTTATATGATTAAATTTAGGCAATATATATCTTACATAGATGCCATAAAGATATAGACACATAAGATGCAAAGACTTTCAACCTAATGGTTTGCACAAGGCAATTGGGAATACAAAACTTTAAGATCTAAGCCAATACCAATGACTGACATTTAGAACGATTTGGTGCTAAAAACTCCTGCTGTGGCAGAGTTCAAGAAAGAGTTGAACCCATTGTACTCTTTATTGTTGGTAACCCTACCTAATAATATGCAAGAGGCTGATTCTACAACCCATTTCAAACTTATGACCTCCTAATCTCACGACCAACATTCTAACTATTACCCCAAGTATCCCATTTGAAATTACTAATTATAAATTCAGCATTAAAAAATATTCAAATTCTAGTGTTAGACATTATAAGCCTAAATCTGAGCAGTTTACCACAAGTGTTCTTCCATCAGCATGCACTAAACCATTCCTTCCATATATAGTGTAGACTCCATGATACCTTCCTCACAACTCACCAGACTAAGGAGTCTTTGTAGATCAAGGCCACAGTAAACTAAATGATGGTAAAATTTATAACTGTAGAGAAATAGTTTCTCACAATGGTGACCAGATACAGTGAATAAGCAATATTTGCTTCAAGCAAAGAAAATCCACAATTGTATCTGATGTTGATGACCCATTAACATTTAAAAAACGCAAAATCGTGTAGCAGCAGATTTTAAGCATCAATAAAAAATCACAATTGTATCAGATGTTGATGACCCATTAACATTTAAAAAACGCAAAATCGTGTAGCAGCAGATTTTAAGCATCCATAAAAATCCACAATTGTGTCAAATGTTGATGTTGATGACCCATTAACATTTTAAAAACGGAAAATCGTGTAGAAGCAGATTTTAAGCATCAATATAGGATGAAAAGACCATTAGCAGACCTTCTTTTTGCATACGCCGACTTAGCTGGCCTTTGCTCGACAATGACTCGCCACTGTCAAAAACATCACTGTCCTCAATACTAGCCTCATTGTCTGTCCAATCAGGAGGTGAGTGCCATCTTACAAAATCCTCCAAAATACATCCAGGATTCGCAGCCTAGAAATATGAGGAAAAACAAAGACAGAACATTAGGCATGTTAAAAATTAGTTAGAACTTGGAAGCATTCATAATGGCAAGAAAAGTTCACTTCACGGAAGAGCCTGACCTTGAAAGCCTGCATATCTGAGAGCAGTTGCGAGCAGCCAGCACCAACACTGACCACAAAAGGTAAGTCAGTAATCAAGAAATGCCTAGTGTATGCTAAAAATAAGGTATTACAGAATGGATGCACATCTTCAGTCAAATGAACCAAGCATTTGCAACGAATTACAAAACAACATTATGCAATTATTATGTTGATCAAGTGGTTCATCAATTCAAATTCTATAAATATCTAAGTAGACAATGGTCTTATATTTAGATCATGACAAACAATTCAAAAGGCATCTTCAATTAAAAAGCAAGATGAGGTTGATAACTTAGTCGGAAGGTTTGTGACATAAAACAGTGAATTGCAATTTATATAACGAAAACAGAATGTAAGGTCAGAAACTGGGTCAACGATGAATCTCAGTTAGTGTACAGACCTCCCAGTCCGCAGGACAAACTCCTCTGTTTCTCTGATTAAATCTTCTGTAAGCAAAGGTCCTTCCTACATGAAATGATCACACATATTTCAATTCTCAAGTATAATAACAAGTTGAAATAGCAATTATAGAGAACAATAAATGTATATATCAAACCTGAGTGACAGGAGAGTACACAGGCTCCCCAGTTTCCAACAATGTCAAATCACCAGACCGGCGACCAGCACCAAGACGAAGAACATGTTCCCCTGTATTTAATCTAGCATATAAAACAGGGCTTGCAGGAGCTCCGCCGTCATCATTGGCCGATTCTTTAATGTTTGAACTAGCTTGCATCATCATAGACTCTAGAGATTCAGTCGCAATGATCCGGAGCCTCTTCCGAGAAATACAACAATTAATTACTTGAAAGTGTTGATACAGAAGACATGTTTTCAGATCTGGAATATCATTCTGCGGGACTCCAGGTATATATTGTTCTTCAGACCAAAATTTTCTCAGCTGCATCGGTAAATAAAAAATAAATAAAATTTCAGCCAGAATGAAAGAAGGAAAATTAAGGAGTAGAGCATTACTGGTCAAAGTAAAGTTCATGTTACGAATTCTAGACATGAGCTAAAATGGTATGTATTTCTTCTCTTTCAAGGACAAGCAGATTTGAAAGAGAAAGAAGTAAGACAAACAACTTTGTAGGATCAAGACGAATTAGTTGTTTAGAAAAGCATTTCAAAGTTTACAATATCGCAGCATTTGAATAGTTTGCCGCCTTTCCTTCACCTTTTTTTTATTTGCTAAGGGAAAGGAAGGAAGCAACTGGATGCAAATTTATTAGACCAGAATAAAAGATCATAAAACAACAACCACCGTAGACTAAAACAAGAGGAGTGATGTGGACACTCTCTTTCTAACACTCTCTTATCGGGTGAAACCCATGTGAGTCTCATACTTTGGAAATGGATCCCACATAAAGTAGTGAGACCCACATGGGTTTCACCCAATAAGAAAGTGAGTGTTCCTAGCATTTCTCAAACAATAATAGCAATAAGGAAAGAAAAAAAACCACCATGAGCACAAAATGAAAAACATCACTAACTTCTGAGGTAAGTATCCAAAAGAGAAGGAAAAGAATAATTAAACTTAATACAGTGATCTAAAACGAAGATATAAATTTTGTAATGACGAAGCGCTCTATTGCTAAGATCGTAAGTCCTTTAACAAAGAGTTACTTAAGATATCAAAGAAAGTGTGATCAAAATTCAAAAGCATAAACTAGATTCCTAGATTAAATATGATGTGTTATATGATATCATAACTAAAAGTTCTTTTTTAGTTAAACATACTTCTTCAACAACCCTGCACCAGAACAGAGCCATTTTTCGTACGGTCTTGTAGTTTCCAACAATTTCAGCCAACTTCACAACAAGACTTTCAGGAGGAGCACCGTGAATATCTCTTGGCAAAGATGTCGTATCATTTTCCTCTGGGTTGGAATTGACCTTCCTTCTAAGGAAATCTCCCTCTGCGAATATCTTGCAAATATTACAATGAAAGTGAAAGATCATCACAGGATAATACATCAGAGGGAAAAGTATAAGCATAAAAAGGTTGTTTGGCGCAAATACATCATCACCAAGCCTCCTAAAATGCACATACCTGGATCAAAAAGAGAATTGATCAAATGCACAACTTTCTCATTGCTACTAAACTCAGAGGTAAGTTTATCCTCCTTCTCTCGCAACACTAAAGCTTTAACTGCAGAGAGACTTAAGCCTCCCCTCTCCTTGGCAGGTGAAGAACCTCCTGATGAAGCTATAACATCTTTCATGGACTTTGTCTTACTTCCAGCCCTAGTCAAAAGGTACAAACATTTTATGGAAGACGATAAGATAATTGTATCATTAAGCTGAAAATCTTTCTGAATGACAAAAAGAAAAAAAAGGTTTTAATGGTGTTTGATTATACAGACTTGCATTTAATAATTAAGTGCCTAATAGAATAGAATAGGAGAATTTCACAACCAGAGAAGTAGAATGCAAAAGAATTGTAGACAGTGACAACTTACTCAACAGCCATAGCCAATTGTTTCAGCACAGAGGATGGAGGAATGGGATCTTTAGTCGCAGCAGTTAGGCTTTCTACAGTTGGAATTGCTTCTGATGCCTAAATCATTTTTTTTACACACGAATTATTAAACCAACACATTTGTTTAATCAAATCCGCTAATCAATGAGCAAATCTCAACTGTATCTTTAATTAAGTTATTGTTAAGATGAAGTAACTATGGGACTCTTAACAAGCATACATTACAAATTCACCACAACCATACCATGTATTCCTATCTATGCAGCACCACCGACACCTCATATTAAAGGTGTGACCCTGTCGGTATCTGTGTATGTGTCAATGCTTCATAGTCATTGTTAAGATGAAGTAACCATGGGACTCTTCACAGCCCACATTATCAAACTCGCTAACATCAAGAAATGCTAGCCTAGTTTAAAGACTTCAATCATAATCACACAATCAGAAGCTAAATTGTGCTTCATAGTTTCCTATCTTAAATATTAATTACTGGTTGAAGTTGATGACAGGACACAGTATGACAGACTATTTTGAAAACAAAAAATGATCACAGCCCACATTATCAAACTTCGCTAACATCAAGAAATGCTAGCCTAGTTTAAAGACTTCAATCATAATCACACAATCAGAAGCTAAATTCTCAAGTTAAAATGTTTCATATTTTCCTACCTTGGCCTCAAGATCATTCTTCACATTCAGGATATACAAATTTTCATCATAAAATGGAATTGCCATGTTTGCATCCCCAATTTTATCTGTATCTTCAGCTTCTTTTCTTCCTATCCGAATGTTCTTAAACTTATCTTGCCAATCTTGCTTTATCCCTATATTCTTTGGCCTCCACTTTATATGCTTTGATTCACCACGAAGCTGCAATAATAATATCCCATCAGAAAAATAAAATTTGTAACTAATTCCCACCGACTACATGTAAAATTACGCTTTTCAACCAAATACCAAAAACATAATCTAAATTTGAATTCCTTTATTAACCTTCAGTCAGAACCTAACAAAACAAACTAATACACTTTCATTTCATAATCCAAATCCAAATACATTACCCCCAAAGTGCATACATTTTCACCACACTCAATGCAGCAATTTCTATGAAGCGTTGACTCGAAACTTAACACTCAAAAATCAAATTTGTAACTAATTACCACCCACTACATGAAAATTTTTACTTAACAACCAAGGGTCTGTTTGGATTGGCTTATTTTGAGCTTATGAAAAATAGCTTATACAAATAAATAAGCTTTTATGTTAATTCATAAGTTCTCACTAATGAAAATTGTATCTTCATAAGCTGTTTTTTCATAAACTACCTTGACAAGCTTATGAATAATGCATAAAAGCTTATTTATTTGCATAACCTCAAAAATAACTCAATTCAAACAAACGTGTCTGTGTCAATGCTTCATAAATCAGAAGCTAACAAATCAAACTAATACACTTTTATTTCATAATCCTAATCCAAATCCAAATGCATTACCTCAAATTGCATACATTTTCCCCACATTCAATTCAACAATCTGAAAGAGATAATTACAAAAATTAAAAACAAATTAACTAAAAAAAATAAATAATTACCTTAGATTCGTTGTCGCTGTTCGGAGAATCAATTTGAGATTGTCTCGTTAAGCTATTAGGAGATTGCTTATCTTGATCTTTTTCAACAATAAACAAATTAAGTCAATGCTAAATCCAAAATCCAAAATCTAAAAAAACGATCAAAAAATTGAAAAACCACAAAAACAGAAAAGAAAAAAAAGCATAACCATTGAAAATTGAAATTGAAATTCAAAATTAGAAAAATGCATGACGTGGAATGAAGAGAACCTCACCTCGATCTGATTTGAAATCGAGAAGAACACGTTCCGCTTTTGCAGCAGCGGAATTGAAGGCTGTCCTCGCTTTTGAAACGAAGGTAGGTGATTCCATATCCTGCGCCACACGGATGCGCACGTTAACACTATTTTTTTTTTCTTCTTTCTCTTTCACTATCTATGAATTTGAAGAAGAGCTTAAAACACGGTGAGGAAGTGATTATTTAGAACGTGGATATTTGATAAGTTAATTATAGCTTATAAGCAAGCTTCTTTAGTTTTTATAGTGTTTGAGAAATGAAGTAGATAGATGAAGAAGTTGATGGTGATGCTTATGCTGTGTATGATGGTTCTTACACGGTAGTGGAAGATCATAAATTCAGTGGTCTATGCTAAGATATTTTATTCCAATGCTAAAATAATCTTCCAAAAATGGGAACAAAAAATAATTATAGATTAGATTTGATTAAAATATAGGTTTTGTTAACCAGTGTTCCAGGACACTAGTTAAAGAAATAAAAAAGGAAATATTTACATTAAAAACATAATCTTTTATACCTTTTAAATTTTGACTACACAAGTTCCAAAACATTTATTGTATATTTGGTTTGCTTAACTAGCGCCTCAAGTGCACTGGTTAAACTTTTTCTTAAAATATTGTTTTACTTACTTGGTTTGCCAAGTGGATTAGATCATACAGTGGCCGGCTTTGTTTACCTTTTGTTTCTGACTATGCTTCTTCACTGTATCCAAAACATTAAAGAGAAAAAAAAAACTAATTTACTTAGAAAAAAACAATGTTTGACAAATCAGTTTTGGTTCATATAAAGGATGGTGAAAATCTGTTTTGGTTTCCAGGAACGTTGCAATATGTAAAGGCAAGAGTTCGAATATTGAATTTTCAACTTATTTACTTTAAAAAATAAATTTCTAACTAATAAACTATTTGATAAAATTTGATATAATGTATGTTTGATTTGACATCACAATTGGCAAGTAAAATTATGATGACTCGATGTGATATTGACAAACTTCCTATGATATGAAACACCAAGTAAAATTGAGTTGAATATGAAGTGATTTATGTATGAATATATGTAAAAGTAAGTTAAATAAAAAAGTAAGTTAAATAATATTAAATGTAAAAATTGTGTTTAGAATTAAATGCTACAAATCACCGATTCAATCTAGAATCAATTCTAATCGAAATCACCTCAAACATATCAAAAAATCAATTGTGTCTACGATCACTTTTGATTCTCATACCGTGAAATCAAACACAATAAACATCTATTTAGAAACGTGTCGATAATAACGCTCTGTGTTGTACTTCTTCCGTCTCAAATTATAAGTTGTTTTGGAAAAAAATTTGTATCAAATTATAAGTAACTTTACAATATCAATGAAACATTGATGTTACTTTTCCTATTAAACTCTTAACTATTTATTATTCTCTCTTCTTTCAATTCTTTAATTTATCTTTCTAATACCAATTTATTAAGCACAATTTTATAAAACAACTCATAATATTTCACTCCCATATAAAATTAATTACATTTCTTAATACGGTGTGAAATGCCCAAAACTTTATATAATTTTGGACAAAGAGAGTAGCTTCTACGTGCATTGGGACACAAAATCACACTTTCAACACACATACTACATATGTTGGTTAGTATCGACACTCTGCTTTATGGCGAGTTTAGCTTATTTATACAAGCCATGATATAATGGAATAAGCAGTTCTTTGAAGTTAAACTAGGTTAAGGCTTATTGTCTCCTTTGCATATGATACCAATTGTAAACACAATTAACCGCATTTAAATTTAGGTATTTATTTGAATTGCTGCGGATATTTAATGATAAATTTGTGTGTCAAAAATTTATCTTTAACAATTTCGATGTCAAAGAGATGAGAAAACCATCAATTAAACTTTGGTTTCGGTGTTCAACTAGTTTTATTTTATTAAATCATGTTCACAGGTAGTCACATATTTTTTTAACATTACTCAAGTCATCTAAATTTAGAGAATTACCTATACCAAAGAAGCCTAAAGTGCCAGCGTACTTCCACATAATGCATTTCCAATCACATGCCAAGAATCAATACTGTAACAATGGCATAGGACGACACTTACAACAAACACATGTGGTCTAATGAATGAGTCTAATGTTCAAAACAGTAATATACCATAATGTTGTAAAAAGAACAGAGACCCCCTGCAGCAGAAAATAATAAAATTATGATTAAACCATTTTTGAAAATCATAATGTTCTGAAAAACTGACGACTTGTTGGTTTGGTTGAATTGTAAAGTGTTGTGATTAGTAGGGTAGCAAGCAAGAAAAGAAACAAAACACTATGTTAGTGATAAGTGTACTTTCTTCATTGTTAACGACGCCTAGAAACTAAACACTATCAACCACCTGGGGTAGTCAAATAGCGGCTATAGAGCCGTTATAGTTGTTATATCATAGACGAATTTGAATAAACCGATATTGTTCTGCCATGCGCTGTATAATACAAAGGGATATCAAATAGCGGCTATATAGCAGCGCAACGCCATATCACCATAACATAGCACCATTAGATCAATTAGAACATGGTGATAATGAGAAATGATGGTAAGACAATTATAATTGAAGATGTTATGTTTGTTCTAGGTATGAAATACAACTTGTTAAATGTAGGTCAATTGATTGATAAGGGTTTCTTAGTGACCATGAAAAAAATGAGTCGCTTGAGTCGTTTGATCCTGGAAATAAGTTGGTGCTGAGATCATCATTGACAAAGAATAACTTTTAAAACAAACTAGACTTTTGACCCGTGCGCCTCACGGGTCTGATGTGCTATTTAACATTTGAGTAAATTATTATTTATAAATCAACATATTTTAAATAAACTGTCTATCTCATAAGTAGTAATCAATGTCCAAAGGGTTGAGACGTTAAATAGTTTAAGAAAGAGATCCATGGTTCAATTCATAAGTAGTTGAGTAGCGTTTTTTACACCAAAAAGGTGTACTTAAACCATCCACAATAGGAGGATCTTACTCTATAAGACTTGGTACCTAATAACGACTTTTATTGTGGAGTCAAAAAAGAGAGTATACCTATTACGGAGACTTGGTACTAAATAATATGATTGTGTTATCGGAGAATTGATGGTTTCTTGATATAGTTTGTAACAATAATATATTAAAGTATTTCAGTATAACTATAGTTTAAATCAAAAGAATAGTTGATAATTTCTAAATTCATATTTTCTAGTGTATTACACGTAAACAGCAGTATGTTTTTCAACAAAAATAATGTAGTAATTCATCTTGAATTAATTGAAAATCATCCATAATTACATCAAACTCAAAATAATCCAAGGATTCATCAATGTCATGTCATATTATTGACTTCTAAAGTATAGTAATACAAAAAGGAAAGAGTTTTAAAAGCACAATTGCATTGAGACATTAGTTTTGACAACACCAATCTTGAACATTAGCTTCATGGTGTTAATATACTTTTCTTTATTGTTGAAATCATGTAGATCCAGTGGGGCTGTAGCAGAAAAAATACAGGGAAAAAGAGTTACATATAAGAATTAAAACAAAATGTTGATAATGGAAACATCAAATTGAGAAAAACAAAAAAATCAACAAACGTGTTTACATTAGTAGAAGAGATGAAAAAATTGGATCACAAACCTTGTAACAATGCAAAAATAGCTTTACCTGGAATCATATACCATGCAAAATCAATTACTAAGAGAAGCATACACATACATAATTATAATTATATCAAAAGCATTAGTAGAGAGCATATAGAAAGTGCTGACAACTAATGTCTAATATTGTGCAATTAAAGTGAATATGAAGGCTAGAGAACCGAAGGAAAAGAATGGGTGACAAATGCAAACCAATACAAATTTCTCTTACTTAAAATTCTCTTACTACATTAACATGTTGTTCATTTAGAATATACTTTATTAGAATGATCAAAAGAAAGGAAAAAAAAACACAACTGCTCATAATTAGACATGTCAAACTCATCAATGAGCAGAAAAAAATTAGAGAAACCATATACAAAGGATTCAAACCATGATTAATAATCAACTCAAGAGAAATTCAATTCATCATCTAACAAAGTGAAGAGAGTTCATATGGTCAAACCATGAAATGCATTAACTTACATGCACAAAAAAAATAAAAATAGGTAGTATTCTTCTTTCAAGCCAATCACAAAGTTCAACAATATATCTTAGAACATACAAACAAAGCAAAGGAAAAAGAAAAAAAATCAGCAAAACAATAAGGCTGGGAAGTAACGTTGCAGCATCATGGATTGAAGTTACATTACAATGATATTCAATGTTCTTTCTTACCACCATGAGCATGTAGCGTATGAAAGATAAAACCTACTATGTTAGGTATCCTCCTCTCCAGTTTCTTTTCATCTGCAGCTGCTAACTCCTTATAGAATATGCAAATTATAAGAACATACATATATGTTAAATTGTTAATATATCCATATTGATAACTCTTGGTCCTTTATCAGTTGAACATGGAACACACATGGTTATTAAATTCAACAAACTACAGCCTGCACACTATATCCAAATTTGTTAATTAAAATAAAAAACTAAAACCGCCCAAGAATTGTGGCGCAAACAAATACCTTGAGCTGAACCATTTTACTGCCAATAATAGTCTTTCATTCTTCAACTTTGAATATGCAGGAAGAGATGTGAATACGGATACTGCAAGACAAAATTAAAACAACTATAATTAGAAACCTCAAAAACATAAGTTGATTAAAAACAATTGATGGAAGTAAAAGATCCCAAACTAAGTGGTAGCAGATGAAATTGGTCATGGTGAGAAGGAATTCTCTATTTCATAGTGATGTAATGACATGTGCAGGCCAAACAAATCATAAAAATTAAAATGATAAAAAAAATTGCATATAAATTAAGAAATTAAAGTAATGAATCAATTACCTTAACGACGATGTTGTATTGGTGAGTTTTAACGTGTAGTAACAAGCAACTGATTCAGATTTCCAGTGAAGGTCGTGTAGAAATGAGAAGTAGATGACAGAGGATGAGAGGATCTAGAATGTAGGGGATGATGATTGAAGAAGATAAAAAATTTGTAAAAAAAAAAGAGAAAACATGTTAATAGAGATAGATGTGTAGAAATGAAAATCTTGAGATAAGAGTTGGAGAAGAAGAAAAAATTACTATCAAAAAAGGAAATGGAGAAAGTGATGAAGAGATACAAAGGGAGGATGAAGAGTTACCTATGCTTGCTTTGGAAACAGATAAACATCTGCTGAGTGAGGTAAGGTCAAAGGACGGTATTGAATTTCAAACTGCAAATACAATGGAAGGGCTAACTAATAGTGATAAATCCATGCCTTAATAAATGCATAGAAAGTGGAGGCAACATAACAAATGACACACAAATTTTGAAATTCAATTTAGACATGTAGTAGGAGGGAAATATTTTTAGGTTTAGAGAATTAGCATTAAATGACAACTTATCAAAAAAAAATCTACATAAACAATAGATATATACAAACGATGACACAATAAGATATGAATGAAAAGCTCATCAATGAGGAGAAATATTAGAGATTGTTGCATTTTAGAGGAATTTGTTAGGTTAAATTGCCGCTAACCTAATGCAGCATTTTAGAGGAAAATTATTAGGTTAAATTGCTGCAAACCTAATAAAATTAATAAATAAGGATATATAGCCAAGTTTACATGGAAATTAGGGTATTCTGTTTGTAAACGTATTAAATAAGTGTGCAAAATATTGTCAAAGAAAAAAAAGGCAACATGATATGAATGAAATTGGTGCGATGCATTTTTTTAGTATTAAATAAGTGTACAAAATATTGTCAAAAAAAAAGGCATAAGTGTACAAAATATTGTCAAAAAAAAAGGCAACATGATAGGAATGAAATTGGTGCGATGCATTTTTATAGTATTAAATAAGTGTATAAAATATTGTAAAAAAAAAGGCATAAGTGTACAAAATATTGTCAAAAAAAAGGGCAAGATGATATGAATGAAATTGGTGCGATGCATTTTTTTAGATGAAATTTGTTAGGTTAAATTACTGCTAACCTAATACAGCAAATGAGCGGGAAATATTAGGTTAAATTGTTGCAGACCTAACAAAATTAATAAATAAGATATCGTGTTGTTGAAGTTCAATGCCTACAATCAGTTGTTGAAAACAAGCAACATGAATTTAGTTGTATTTTGAGTTCATGTCGTTTACTCTTGGAACATTTTTCAAACTTTAAGATATGTTTTATTAGGTGGCAAGTAAATTATGTTGTTCATAATCTAGAGGGGGTGTCATTGTATGTTCATCGCAATATTTTTTTTATTTGATTCCATCTTGTATTTCACATATTATGTTGAATGAAATGACATAAGTTTCTTATTGTCAAAAAAAGAAGAAGATAGAAATACTCACTCCATTTCTTTTTAAGTGTCGTTTGAGTACAAATTTTTTATTTCTATTTAACTGTCATTTTGATAGTTTAAGAATAGAATTTGTCAATTATACATACTATTTCTCACTTACTCATACTTACTCATTTTCAATCAAATTAATTAATGAAATCTATTTGGAAAATTCAAGGTTGTTTTTTTTTAAACAAAATTTGTTTTTTATTTTCTGGAAATTTAAACTTTCGTGAAACAAATTTTTGTTACTTATACTAATGGTTTCATGAAGAGTTGAAGCCTAAATTTTGATTAGTGTGTAGTTGGTATAAATTTTATTTTGCTTTAAAAAATTTCCTATAATAAATAATGTTATAGTGCTAGTGTCAATTAAAATGATAAGAGTTTATATTATATTTGCAATATTGTTGTCTAACTGAAAAAGATAAGCGTGATTTGTTACAATAAGTCACGAACATCTATACATATAATTTTAATCAAAATCTAAATTTAATAAAAAGATATTTATAATTTACATGCATTAGCGCAATAAAAAAAAGCAGATAGACGGACACACAGTGCCCTTCAACCGCTAGTATAAAGAGAATACATGGTTTTAGACTGACTTTTTTTACTTCCAATTATACCATTAAACAAATTTGACTATAGAAATGTTATTTTGTTGGTGTTATTAAAAAATATAAGAATTTATATTATATTTCTACAATATAGTTGATATCATTGAAAAAGATAAGTATAAATTGTTCTAATTTATATTATATAAAAGTGCAAAATCCATCATCTATACTTATAATTTTAATCAAAATCAAAATAATTTTAATTAAAATTTCAAAAAAAATATTGTTCGTAATTTATACGCATTAACACAATAAAAAGAGTGAACAAACGGGAATAGAGTGCTAAAAAAACGCTAGTATATAATAGGGGTGTTCAAAACCGAACCAATAAAAAACCGCAAATCGAAGTATCGAACCAATCAAAATCGAAACAACAAAAAATCGCATTTGGTTTGGGTATTCGGATCATTTTTTTACTCAACCGCGGTTTGGTTTGGTTAACGGTTTTTATTTTAACAACCGAATCAAACCAAACCGCAGATAAGAAAAACACTAATTAAACATGTCACCAAGACCAAAACTTATAGAAACTCAATGAAAACTTTTATAAAATGACACATTTTTTCCCTTGGTAAGTTTCTTCTTTACTTTTTATTTCAAAAATGTATTCATGTGCTACTTGAACTTTTAGTGAATGTTAAAATTTTAGTCTTTTGTATTTCTAACAAAATATGATTACTTTTTGTTAAATTTGGCCTATGAAGTTGAAATTTTTTTTGGTTCAAAATGAAATTGTAATGTTTGATGAAATTTAAAACAATGCTGAAAATATATTTTTAACTTGATTTTAATGTTGAAAAAAAAAGTTGCATTTTCTCAGAAAAACCACACCAACTGATTCAAACCAAACCTAATTAGTATGGTTTGGCTTAATTCAAATTTTATTTTAAAAGTCAACCGAACCAAACCAAACCGCATGTTTTTTATCTTGCGGTTCGAATGACTTCTAGCCTCAAAATCGAATCAAACAGCACCGCAAACACCCCTGGTATACAATAAAGAAAATTATTAATTAGTAGGGATGACAATTAGCCTAAGCCCAATGGGCCCCGCAAAAATATCCACGATAGACGGGTAAATACCTGCATGTTTGGGTCTGGGCTTGGGCTTGGGCTTGGATATTTAACTGCAAATTTGAACGGGTATGTGCGCAGGTACGGACACTCTAGTGCCCAACCCGCCCCATTCCCGCACATTATAAATGCTATAACTATAATTTTACGCAATACTAAAATTAGTTAATTAGTCCTTACTTGTTAATATTTATTGTAATATGCACTTGTGTTTTTATATTTTAGATCTTTTTATTTGGCTAAATACTGCAATGTGAAATAAATTATAAGTTGATTTAAGAGATTTTAGATCATGTTTTAATTAAGTTGTGATATTTTTTTTTGTTGCTATTTATTGTCTTTTTGTTGTTAAAGTTAGGTAATGGCGTGAGTACGAGCTCTTAGACGCCCATAGGATACAGGCACCAAACCTGTTACCCACGAGGTATGAGTTTGGGTAAGTGGATTTCTTATAAACACGGTATGAAGATAGACACTATAGTACTTTGCCTAAAGAATACCCATTACCATTTATTATAGATACCCTTTCTCAATCATTTACTTTTTTGTTAATAGAACCAACTAAAGTTATAGGGCCCGTTTGTTATAGATTAAAATAAAAGTAATTTTGACATAAAATAATTTAGAGATTATATTTAAGAGATTTTATGAAAAATCATAATTTATTTTGCGTTTGTTTACCATAATAAAAATCACTTTTTTTAAACAAATAATCTAGTTTGTTTTGATACAAATATATAAAAGGGATTTTTCGTTACAAAATTAGTTCAATCTTTTAAACAATATTTTCTCTCTCCTCTAAAAAAAATCTATTTTTTGAGAAGCTGCTCTTAACAGCTTCTCATTTGAAGCTGTTTTTAGATTCTGATTTTTTTAAAAAGTTGAAACAAACGGATGCAAAACTCTTAAAAGTGATTATTTTCTTAAAATAAGTGATTTTTTTCTTAAAAAAGCTATAAAAAACGGGCTCATAATTTGGAAAATTTAAGTTTGTTACGGAAAGAGCGACAAAATATAAAACAAACTCACCTATATTGTGACCCTAAAAAATTTAAGTTTGTTACGGAGGAGTAACAAAATAGAAAACAAACTCACCTATATATTCTTTTGTGACTCAATTTTGTTAACAATCATCTCATCGATGTAACGAAAATCATATCATCAACATGAATCCAGTAGCGGCTTCCCTCCGTCGCTTCTTCTGCTTTCTTGGCAAGTTCTTCTTCTACTTTTTTTTTTATCCCTCTCATTGATCTTTATGGTCTATTTCTTGGTTTCCATATATGTCAATCCCTTTAAAGAACTTCCAAATTTTCAAGTTGACTCAGCCTCACTCAACTCTCTAACCCTAAACAACACCACATCAAAACTCACAGCCGAATGGACCATTACCCTCCCTATGTGAAACCCTAACCACCATTATCGAATATCATACGACAAAGATGCACTCGATATCAAGGTATTTTACAAGAATCAGAACATTCTTACAACGTTAACATCCTCAACACATCAGCTAAGCAATCTAATTTCAAGGGCAAGGTTATTGAGATGAAACTGAATATAGACAAGTATGTGGATTCCTAACATCCTCACTGTGTCGACTGCATTTTGTTTCGAGAATAAGATCATCTTCATTCCCGCCTTGGAGAATTTAAAGGTTACTTTTTACCCTCTCAGTTTTGCAATTTCACCAAATATCTACAACACATCCTTTGGGAATCTTTTGCAATCTTTGCCCAGAGGTAAAGTGTGTGAAGGAGGGTTGTGATGTTGATCTTTTTGCAACCTGCATTTTACTTGGCTTGTGATGTTATTATTGCATGAACTCTCACCCAACATATCATTTTTACACCCAATCATTAAAAAAATGACACATGTTGTTAACTTTAAAAAAAGTTTGATTTTAATTAAGAAAATGGAAACATAAATCGTGGTGGGGAGTTTTTGTCGGTTAAAGAAAGTGGAAAAAGGAGAGAGAAATATTAAAAACAATGAGAAAAAAATTCTAATATTAATTCTTTTTATTATTTTAATGAGGTGTTAAATTTTAATCGATAGGATGTAAGAATGATGTTTTGGGTAAGAGTTCACGTAAGAATTTCTCTTTATGTATTTATATTTTTCACGACTTTAGTATGTGGGAGTTATTGTAACTCTTGGGACAACTATCCGGTGTAATTTCAACATTAAGTGTGTTATTATTCATAAATTTAAGTTGTGCTCTATCATTTAACAACAACATTTTTATTTTGTCGATCAATTCATAATTTTACAAATTTTATAAGACGTACCTAAAGTGTAAACGAACAATTTTTTTTTGTGGTTACAACACTAACATTTGATTGGTTTATTGATTATTGTTGATATTTACAATTTTGTTTGAATAAAGATTACGCCGTATCGCAAGAGTTAGTTATAAAATAGAAATTCCCGCTACTTTCTCGCATTTTATTTCTCATTTTCAGTTCACATATTTTCTTGCTCGTTAAGAAACAAAATTCTCCGATAAGAGAGGACAAAGATGATTAAATGATAATATTTTCTTTCTCGAATAACAAACATTTGTTGGTTATGATTCACTTCTCCAACAAATTCTCTTTCTTTTTTTCACACATATAGTCTCTCTTTTT
>Ga0228710_1004359_pt1 | contig 22369 bp, 13 predicted proteins | sample MedpolnodulmetaG_FD_177995 | JGI IMG/M metagenome (GOLD analysis project Ga0228710, IMG submission 177995) | Root nodule microbial communities from Medicago polymorpha collected in Santa Monica, California, United States - pink nodules | ecosystem: Host-associated > Plants > Roots > Nodule...
GGGGGGGGGTTCAGATTAAAATCTTTTTTAAAAGCGTGTGGTTGATAAACTTAGAAATATTATAATCACTGTTGGAATTAGCTTGATTATGATGATAGGATTAAAACAATGTAGAGATATAAGACTTAAAATATGAATAAGGAATTCACTTATGAATCTTATTCGAGAATTCAACAATCAATACACAAATCAAATTACAAAACTAAACTATCTCAAACAATTTATTACAGATCACACGAACTATGAACTTAAACAAAGTGATATATGAATGAATCAAGTTGAAGCTAATTTCCAAGTTTGATTGTTAACAAGTAAAGGGGTCGTTTGATGGCTAGGATATGGAGACATGATATGATACAATTATTATATCCTGCTTAAATCTCATTTTTGATGCACCAAAAAGATAGAATAAAATAAACCATTTTTCTATCCTATCCTGATTTGTCTTTGCTATTTTTATCCTGAGTATAGGCTGGGTTAGAAACTATCCTGACATGATTATAAATTCATTCCTTATTTATTACCATGATATTATGTCATTTTTAAAATGTTGTCATTCCTTACTTATTTATAATTAATTACATGTCATTTTTAAAATATTTAATTAAGTACGAGAGTAATTTTCTCATTTAATTATAATAAAATGATAATATCCTATTTGTTATCATGTGCGCATCAAACACATGATAGGATTATTGCTTATCATGTTCATATCATATCTTGTCTCTATCTAACTATATATCATATCATGTCTCTATCCTATCCTGACCGTCAAACGAGCCATAGGTGTTTGAAGATCTCAACTAAGGAAATTGAGACGAGGTTAATATGAAATTAAAACTTCACAATCAAATTGCTAATGCTTCAAATGACGAATTTCATATATCATAATTCATGCTGAAAATAAAAAGATTAAGTTGAGAAGAACATTGAGATTTATATAGGTTCTCCTTTTTCTTCCTCTCTACAGGTGTGTCCTCTCTTCGTGATAGAAAATGTCTATATCATTATCTTCCACTATGATGAAAATGTTTACAAATGTATGATTACCAAGATCCAATCCTCAAGACCTCTTGAAATTGGCCAGTCATAAAGTCTTCAAATCTCAAGCTTACATGCAATCCCTTAAACTTCTACTCTGAGAATTCGAATTTTCTATGCCTCCACTTCGATCCCCTTGAACTTTGAATTGATGAGAAAAAACCCCCACAATTCCCATTGGAGGTGGAAAGAGCTTTCTTTTCCTTTAGGTTCTTGATCCACCACCAAGAACCTTGAGAGAAACCAATATTTTAAGTCATATAGCACCCTAACAATCTTAGCCTCACACTCTACAAAATTTCTTGGAAAAGTGCTTAATCTAAAGAAGATGTAAAGAGAAAGGGTTTGCATATTTCAGATATTATTTGTAAATTGATTCAATCACTAGGAAAGTATGTGAGTAGGAGTATATATAGGGGTGAGTGAAAAGTGTAACACCCTAAACTCTTAAAGCGATAAATCACGCAAATAATACAATCATGCAAGAGTTAAGATGCTACATCTCCTAATAATCCAAAACACACATAATTAATTTTTCAAAATTCGCAGCGGAATAATATCATAACATCTCAACATCACATAATAAAATCTCCAAAATAGTCATGACACATGTATCATAATACATCACCAAGTATAATCTCAAATCTTAACATAATGAGTGGTAATTCTCATCAAGACATAAAGACAATAAACAACAAAAGACCGACACCCTAATTAGAGCCCTATAACTAGACTCCAAGCAGAAAGGAAATGAGGTGGCTCCAAAGCTAGTCTAATTCTATATTTCTTTACTTCATTATATCATTCTAAGTTTCATTTCCTTCGAAAGATATGGCTTCTGGTTGTTGTGTCCGATAATAAAAAAAGTCTCCGCGAATATTAATGATTCTACAGTGGCATAGCTCCGGCTTCTTCCCTCTCTGAGCAAGGTATGTAGGGTGCTCTATACCTTATTTATTTTATGCTTCTCTCTAGACTTGCTTCCTCCCTGGATAATTAAGTCCTTAAGTAAGGAAGTAAATAGTCGTCCTTAAGCATACTCACAAGCAAGCCAAATCAACTAATCCTGCAAGCCGTCTACCCATTCATAGAAATAGGTAGGTGGTCAATCAAACAACCACTGCGGGTTAGATAATATTCCACAAATAAACATAATCAATAAAGCATTCAAGGAATTCAAATAATTACACATATACATATTCATCATTCCTAGAATACTAACTCCACATGAACATTATCATAACACCATCATTGCACCACAATTTATAAATATACAAGTTCATAACTTCACATAATCACAACATTTACCAAATTTCACCAATGTACACATAACATCAAATCACATATTCAAGTATGACACATTTTACCAAAACTCCAAGTGGATGCAATGTTCTAGACACTTGTACATGCATGTTGTACCAAATGGATTCCGGAGATAATTTTACTGTTTTGAATCCACTAACGTAATTTCTCTCCGATTACGTTCTTCACCAATAACATAGTTTATCTCCGACTTCTTCACCAAGACTCGACATGACTATGAATGCATGGACTCCAAGTAAAGGCTCGACAATGCACAAACACCAATTCTATATTATACAATTCACTCCATCATATAATATCTTCACCAAAACTCGCCATTGCATTATCAACCATTTACATCCATACAATAGAACAAGTCATAATCAACAAAAGGTGATCATTGTATTCATCAATCAACAATTATCACCATAAAGAGACACATTGTTTCCACAAAACGCCAATTTGATTAAATACGAATATTTCACCACATTATAACAGCAAACATTTAATACACGAATCAAACATTGATTCATTCTTATTCTATCCTATTATTATGATTACAAAGTCATTTGCAAGTTATCCGATCATAAAACCTCATTTTGACCAAGTTCGTCTATTTTCACAAAATGACTATTTTCAATTTCATCAGCACCATTAGGTTTACAAGTTCTTAAATATCGTTTAAAACATCCCTACATATCATCTATCATCTACGGTAATCAATCAAATCATTTCGGTTTCACGAAGTTCGTTTATTTTCTCAAAAACTCAAAGTTCATCTCATTTTTAACTTATTTAAAAATCAATTTCAATCCTAATGAACACCTAGGTTTAAACACTCTTAGAAGTCCAATTATACTTCAATACATTAGGTTTAGGTGTTTGGGAACCATTGGTATACGTTTTGGATCGAAAAAGTGTGAAAAATCCATGTTCCGAAACTTTGCAGCACTGGCACGGTCGTGCCACCCATCACAGAGTGTCACACATGATCCGTGCTAGGGAGGCGCACGGTCGTGTCTCTGCACCAGAACAACGGAAACACATTTTTGCGTTTTCACGCGTAAAAGTCTGTTTTCAAGTCCGATTTTGATCCTGTTTTCGCCAAACGTTTCCCAATCATTTAGACCATTGATACACACTAAAAATAGAGGACAAAACACATAGAAATAGATTGTCATCTAAGAAGCAAGTAGCATACCTCCTCACTAAAACTCTTTATCCAGACCCATTTAATACATTACAAAACAAGCTTGGAATATTTTATAACAATTTAGGCAATTACTTGTTACGCAAGTAATTGAGTAGCTTGGTAACTATCGAATTGTTTTGACAGTTAAGGTAGTTACAATGGTTAGATAACTAACTATGGTTAAGCTTGTAGAGTACATAGCATATTGTAAATTAGTGTAGCTCTACATAGTAATACTCAGATTTGTGAATAATAATTCTTCTCTCTATTCAATGATCTTTGTTCATAGCAGATTGCTTTGTTAATTTCTCATCTATGGAGGTTCAAATTAGATTGAATACACTTAAGAAACATGAGAGAAAATAAAGTGAAAGGATCCATTCCCAGAAAAACACAAATGATAGAATGATCAAACTCATGTTTGTAAATATTTTTAAGGAAAATGATAATGAGGTATTTAGAGCATTGTTTAATAACCTTAGAGTAACTCCAATGACTGACATTTTCCTTAGTCCGCTAGCGAGGAGTACATAAATTGCGGTATTTTTACAAAAGTTGCCATTAAAGTGCTCCAACCTGTAGTAACAATGTGTTTCTAAAGTAACGATGATTTTGATTAAAAAAAGATATAAGTTGTTGGATCCACTAATTTAAGTCATAAAAAACTTAAATGTGATTAAAATATTAATATGTGTGGTAAAATTATGGGATCTAATATGAGTTTTTTAGAGTTCATCATTGGGATAAAAAAACGTGAGTTATTTCAAGATGATTTGACATAATATGACTCACAAAATAATCATTGGTAGAGTTCACCATTAAAGGTGCCCTTAACTAATAACGTTTTATGCATTATAAATTAAAATATTTAATTTTTTTAATAAATAAATTTTTAAATGAGTCCCCGCCAATATTGAACTTGTGTATGATTAGTTGACTAATTTAAATATAGGTTTTGCTAAAAGACACCTACATAAAAATTAGTTGGTGTCTTTTAGCAAATGTTCATAGAATAACTTGATAAAAGACACCTTCATAAAATGTGTCTTCTAGCAAAACCCATATTTAAATTAGTCTATCTGATGTGAGACTAGATTCACCCTTTCAATGCGGAATTTGTCCTATGGGTTTGAAGCGTAGACGATGCAGAAAACCCAACGGTAGATTTAGGATAGGCTGTAATATCATGATGAAATTTGGGGTTTAATTCATCCTTACAAAATTGGCTTGTAAGGTGAAAAATGTCTCCTCTTTATAAATTCTTCTCAAAAGTCTTATATATCTGATGTGGGATTATATTCACTCCCTCAATGCCAACACAATGAAGGTGTTGGAGGTTGCAATGAAGGCAAACCAAAAGCCTCAATTTAGGTGATTAAGGGTGGACCGTAATAAAGGTAGAATTTCCAACAATATTGAATCATGCACTTATTTTTTCTTCGTATAAAATATCATGTATATTTTTTATGGAAAATGTTAACAAATTTCCTTATGATATTGTTTAAGCATAAAAAAATAGTAACTTTTATTTTGAAAATAATATAGTTATAACTTTTATATGTGTTTAACTTATATTTTCAAAATAAAATTTCTTTTTTAGATTTGTTAAACAATAGACTTGTTAGTTTGATTGTAAAAAAAAAATGTAGTTTGTTAGTTAGACCCATTTTTTATTCACTCAAAATAAAATATATATTTTGAAAAATAAAGAAGGAATTGTATGTGTATATTTAAAATACAGGGTGTAATTTGAATGTGGTTGACAGTTGACAGTCCCTTGATTCAGACTCCACGTGCGGTGCTCTTTATCATTCAATCCATAAAGACTGTGGTGGCCGGAATGGGACCCTAACTCCCAAGTCAAAAATACTAAAATCGACACAATTAAATAAAAAGATTAATCAACTAGGTCCCATCTCATTCAACTCATCATTGCCCTTCTTTTCCTCCTTCTCCCATTACTCATTTTTTTACTTTCCACTCTTCATTCCCTCTTGCCCTAATTGATTGCTAACTAACATTTTATAAAGTATAAGGTCTATTAAATTAATAAATGTAACTATTCTATTTGTTAATAAATGTTTTGATTTCTAATTTAGTATCAGACATACACCAACATTAAAATATTTAGGTAGGGTTTATCTCCTTAAAAAGAAAATTAGTCACTTTAGTCCTTGAACAAGAAAGAAGTCGTCATTTTAGTCCCTGAATACAGATATATTGCAAAATAGTCCTTGAATGTAGAGTATATTAGTCAATTTAGTCCATGAATGCAGACTTCATTAGTCAATTTAGTCTCTGAATGTAAACTCTGTTAGTCACTTTAGTCCTTAGAATTGACTAACAGAGTCTACATTCAAGGACTGTTTTGCAATTTCTCTGCATTCAAGGACTAAAGTGACTGCTCATTTCCCATTCAGGGACTAAAGTGTCTAATTCCCCCAAAAAAAAGTAGGATTTATCGTCCATTTGAGTTTTACAATATTTGATAGATTAATCTTTATAGTTGTGTACCGAGGATATCTGATTTATATAAAAAGTGTTCTAAAGACAATATTTAATGAATTTATAACATAAATGTTATACTAAAAAATACATCATCTTTTTATACAAAAGTTGTTTATTTTAGTTCTTTAAACAATTATTTTAAGGCATTTCTTTACATATTTTTTTGGGTTAAACAAATTTTTTGTCTGTATATTAATATGGTGAATTTTGATTTTTTTTTTTTTTGGTACAAGTGAATTTTGATTTTAATCCCTATATTAACGGGATGTTTTCATCTTCACAAAGATTTTTCTTTTATTTTTAGTTCTTAATGGAAACAATTTTAACATGTTCTTGACATTTGTTGAACATAAGATTGACATAAAAGGGTTGAAGATAATAAATTGACATAAAATAAACATATCTTGAACAGTAAAAAGTCATAATCTTGACATCAATATAAACATAAATTAGTCATTATGGACTAAAATTATTTATGAGGATGAAAAGACTACATTTTATTTATTTGGGACTAAAATTTAAATTCATTATATTTTTAGAGATAAAGAACTTATTTAACCCTATTTATTTATTTTTTTGGTACAAACCCTATTTTTTTTTACTCTAACCAATTTCATTTTCATTTATTCTTTTGAAAGATTTCTTTTTATTATTTTATTTTTCGTATATGACTGACACAAAAATAATAAACAGTCACCTTGTAAATCTTTGTACTTCTTGTCAGAATTGCAGTTAAATATCATAATTTTAATAAAAAAAATTCTTTTAAAAATATATACATGAGCCCCACTATCCAAACACAAAAAAGTCATCTCTGAATAAAAATTTAAATCAATGAAAGGAATTCTCAAGTTGCGAGTTGCAAGATAATTTATTGCACTATCAGATCATCATTTTTCCATGGCATTATTCTCCATGTGTATAACTCTGTAAATAGAAATTATTTCATAACCACAAGACTGTCAAGACTGAAAATCGAACTTACAATGCATCTTCGTAGTGAGTGCAAAATCACAGCGACCCCATAGTGATTATTCAAAATTACACTTTAAATCTTAAACAAAATCGTGGTGTTATCGCGTCAATCCCATGTGAGCATCTATAATAATACTTTCTCCGATCTTATATATAAGAAAAAATCCTTTTTTTAGATACATTTAATAATTAATGTATTTAGTCTTCATTGTAAACGAGATACATTATTTAATGTACCTAGGAAAAGAATCTTTTCTTATATTAAATTAAAAATAGTCTTTACATGAGTTTGTTTGCGGGTTTTGGAGAGGAAGACTTGAGAAAAAATGGAATGAGTAAGTGGAAGAATAAGGTTTTTGGGGGGTCAACTTTTCTTCATAATACAAAACCCTTATCATTTTGGGAACTAAAAAATTGCATTGGAGAAGAGTTTTGGAAGGTTTATATGAATTCTTCAAATTTATTCTATGTTGATATAATATTTTTAAAATTAAAAATATAGTAATCATATGCATTAATTTATCATTCTCTAAAAACTATTCTTTTAAAAAATTTAAAAGATTTTTCAATTTTCCCTCATATTTTTCACCCCTCAAAACCTTCCATTCCATTCCCCTCATACACCACTTATCAAAGGAATGATTGTGCAACTATGAAGCAATAAAATCTTGTCACGTGTTTAATATTGCCATGTTTGTTTAGACTTGGTCAACATGTGAGTAGGGACTAGAAAATCAAAAAGAGGTGAACTTGGAGCCAAAATAACTCAAAAGAAAAAAAACCTTTGGAGGCTAAAATCATACAATTGTGAAATTTGAGGGTTAAAACTGGATTTAAGCTTTACAATTGTTTAATGAAAGTACCGATGGAAGACAACTCCAATGGTATAATAAACTGAAAAGAGTTTTTTTTTGTTTTGGCTTTCGCACTGGTTTCGGATCCACTAAAGGTGGACGACTAATCTGGCTCGTGCGTAGAGGCATGTGCACTAGCCAAACGTTGTTGCCCTTGGAAATCGAACCCGGTATTCTCCGGATACGTCATTGGTAGAAGCTCCTTGCCACTGGAGCCAAAGCATTGGTTCTGAAAAGAGTTTTTAAACATGTCTAACTAATTTGTACTTTAACGTATGCATTTATAAAATAAATAAAAGGAAATGAAAAGAGTGAGAATCATAAGAATTTGAATAAGATTATTGTAAAACTGAAATTAATGGAAATCTTATTTAATCACTGTTGGGTCAACACCGATTGCACACACAAAGTTTGAATAAGAATGAGTGAGAATGTTCTTATAACTTTTTGGGAAGTAATCTCATTCAATATGTATTAAGCTAGGTCTTTATCCTAAAAGTTCGTTACATACATGAAGGTTAATAATTTTTATTTTAAAACCTTAAAACACTAAGATCTGCCTTTTTCACAAAGTCGTAAAGATTCACTCCCCAAAGAATTATATTGTCATTTTTCGTCAACAAATTGTGGGTTTTTTTTTTGACAAATCACAAATTGTGGTTAGTAAGTAATAAAATATAGGGTTAAATAAGTAAATGTATACCAACATTTTATTTTAGTCCTTCTAAAATATTTGTTAGGTTTTTTGTCCTTCTAAAATTTTCCATCTATGAAATTAATCCCTACTTTTTATTCAACTCATGTCTAACCTTCATACCTTCATATTTTTTCAATGAAATTTTTCCAAAAAATGATAGAATATTATGACAATCTCTCCCAAAAATATTAGAATTTTTTAACAAAACATGAATTAAATATGAATTTTAATGTTTTTGGTGCTAAAAAAATCCATATTCAATTCATGTCATGTTAAATAGTTCTATTTATTTTTTAAATATTGTCATAATTTTCTACCCATTTATAGAAAATTTCATTAAAAAATATGAAGATTAGACATGAGTTGACTAAAAAATTGGGACTAATTTTATTAATGAAAAATTTGGAGGGACCAAAAACCTAAAAAAAATTTTAGGGGGACTAAAATCAAATATTGATATATTTAGATAAACCATTTACTTATTATTTAACCCTAGCCCACTTAATTTCCAAATACAATTGGCCACATGATATATCAATTACTCCACTCCACAACTAGTTAGCTAGCTTCCCTAAAAAAAAAAAAACTAGTTATCTAGCTTGAAAATCTGCAACATGACTTACAAAAAAGTATTTTATTATTATTATTATTATTATTATTATTATTATTATTATTATTATTATTATTAAAACTTAACATCCAAGAAAAAGAAGATTGAAGCACGGCACGTGTCACCCCATGTGGCCAAAAGACCCAAGTGTAACTTTAAAGGGAACAAAAAAAATTGAAATTATATCACACCACAATGCAATTGCATATATAGTACAATTACATTTCAACAACCAACATACCTAACAAAATGATGAAACAATATATACAACATAACAATTATGCACACTGTACTATCTGTTTAAGGAAAGTTTTAATTTTAATGTAATATTGTTTTGCACATGTGACAAACTGATTTGTGTCCTAACTTCCAATTATGTTATGTTTGTTTTGATTTGTACCACAATTAACTACCTATGTTCCAAATGAGACTTAGTCATGTCACTTAATTAAGGATGCACTTTTTTTGTTGAAACCAACCATGAGCATGCCAACGACTCAATATGGTGCCTTTGATTCTTTAACATGTAACCAAAGGTACAATTTGATTTCTAAGAAAAGAATCAAAAAAATATTTGTGTGATGTCTCATGCAATGTCACTATAGCAAACGACACATCCACGTTGTGCTCAGAAATCTAATGGGACTTATCATTATTTTGCCTGCGTAACAGCAATATACAAGCATGTTGAAATGAAGCACAAAGTTCATAGTGTAATCATATGATTATGTGATGTAACATTCACCTCATATAAACTTTTTTTTTTTACTTATGAGCAGGCCAGTCCAAAGGAAACTGTGATTCAAAACTAGGTGGCATGTAGGACATGAAATGAATATGGAGTCAAGTTTAACCTGGCTTACTCGACTCGATTTGATAAAAATTAGTTTAGGTTTAAATTTAGTTGGACTTAATAAGAATTGGTTTATTTTTTTGGCATGAACTCAATTTAGGTAAGTATGTGAACAATTCGTTACCTTGAACCAATTTAGGTTTAAGCTCAAACGAATTAATTATGGATTCAAATTTCGAACTATATTTAAATTGGTTTGATTATATTTGTGGCCCAAGGTGAGCCCTAAAAGTGAAAATCTATATATGAAATATGAACATAATATAGGAAAGGGACATTATGTATAGTTTATATCAGGTGTAAAGAAGAAGACGACGTCAAAAAATTTGTGGAACTGTATGATAAATTGTTGTGAACCAACAATGGTTTGTCTCACTTTATGTTTTAGACTGCCCCTACATATGTGTAAATCAAAATGCACTATTTCCAATCTTATCATGTACTCGATGCATCTTTTCCATCTTAATAACTAAAAAATATTAAAAAAGAGAAAATATAGTAACCTAAAAATTAGAGATAAATTTTATTTTATTTTTTAATTCTGAATTTCATCATTAAGTTTTAGGTAAATAGTCACTTTGGTCCCTAATTTGCATTTCGTTGTTACAATGGCCAATGACTCAAGATAAAATACAAAATAGTCACTGGATTTGTACCTCTGGTATTAGTTTGGTCATTGACGTTAAAAAACATGTTAATTGTTGAGGTGACAATTGATTTGGGTTGACAAGATAAACGATGTGGCATAGGGACCTAATTGAAAGTAACAAACATGAGAAAACAACCATTTTAGTCATTGGATGTGCATATAATTGTCATATTGATCCTTGACTCAAAATGGTGTGAAGTGACGTTATTGACAAAATTGAAATAAGATGATCTTCAACATCTTCATCAATATGACCTTGATGACCCTTCATCCTTGATCAACCTTCATAAAAAACCTAGAAATTTGTCATTTTCTTCATCATCTTAATAACAACATCAATCCAAGGTTGTTTTCTTCCTTTTCTATTTCACTCACAGTGGTGTCATAGTTGTTGTTATTGAACATTTAGTAAAAAAAAAAAAAAATTGCTCTTCTTCCAACAAAAAACGCTCACTCCCAAACAAACTGACCAAAATACCTCCGTGTGAGTTAACTCACGCATGTGTTAAACCCAACGTGACTTAAGTCACGTTCGCTACCCATGTGAGTTAACTCACGCAGGTTATAACACAGCGTGAGTTAACTCATGTAGGTTATAACCCCACATGAGTTAACTCATTAGGTTATAACCAAGTGTGAGTTAACTCATGTATGTTATATTTCAGTTTACCGAGCGTGAGTTAACTCACGCGGGGGGTATTTTGGTCAGTTTGTATGAGAGTCGGCGTTTTTGGTTGAGAGAAAAGCAATTTTCAAAACAAATTTCTAGATTTCCAAAAGGGAATTCAATCCGCAAAACCATAACCCATTCAAATATGTTTTTTAACCTTTGGATTTTGGAAGGTTTCGTGGATTAAATCGAAGGTAAAACACTATTGCGACTCTCTCGCTCTTGTTGAATCTACGTTTCGTTGAATCCACCATTCCTTCATTGCCTCTTTAATTTTCATTGTTTTGTATAATGGTCATGATAGTCCCTAATGCCACGTCACACTATCTTGAGTCAGGGACCAATATGACAGTCTGCACATCCAGGAACCAAAATGCCTGTTTTCCCTTTTTGGTTACTTTCAATTTGGTCCCTATGCCACAACATTCATTTTGTTAGCCCAAATCAATTGTCACATAATCAGTTAATAAGTTTTGAATGTCAAAGACCAAACACATAATGGAGGTACACATCTATGGACTATTTTGTATTTTATCCTGAGTTAGTGACCATTATGATAGCGAGGTACAAAGTCAATGACTTAAATGACTATTCCCCTTCTAGTACATAGAAACTGAATTAATCACAATCATTATTTAATAACAACAATTAAAATAATAATAAAATGTGAAATTTTTTACAAATATAAACTTTTCAAAAACTCTAGACCTAACACACCCGCCAAATCAAATATTTGACATATACTTAGAACACATTAAAACAAAAGTATAAGAAAAATAAAAAAGTTGATCCCTGATTTTTCAAGATTTTTATCTTCATCACCAACCATCTCCTCCATTTCACCATGAATCGCCACCAAGATTCCAACCCATTCGAAGAAGAAGTCAAGCCTTTTTCCAATTGATTTTTATCCCAAAAAATTAACATTTGACAGTATATGTAGTTGCCGCCTTAAATAAATTGGATTCAATTATTTATTGATATAAAATCATTTTGTTTCGAGTTTTTGCTTTAGCCTATTATCGTGCTTATGATTTTAACTATTGTTTTGAAGACTAAAGTTCGTGTTGTTATTGTTGTTTCATCCAACAAAAAAAAGTTGTGATTGTTGTCTATCATCAATCTATTGTGTTTACTTGACAAATGTAGCATGTTAATATGTATAAATTGTTAACAATATAAGGTTTTAATAGAAAATAATAAAGTGACGGCTAGGTTTCATAAACTATCAAAATGACTTAATATTACCAAAGGTTACTAGATAATTTATATAAAATCTTATAGATTCTAAACTAATAAGTTCAATAGCATAGATCTCCCTGAAAAAAATTTCAATAGCATAACTCATTACTTTATTATCTAATATAAATTACATTACACATGCCCAGTGCTACTGTGTATTACATTTATTATATACACAAGATCAAGGGGAAAAAACATTTATATTCGTGATGTTCCTCATTTTATAAGGAAATAGAAAGAGAGAAAATAATTGGTATTTTCATTTTTTTTCTTCATAATTACTAGCTCACCTGAGAGTGAAATTGAACCACAGTAAAAATAAAATAGTGCCCTCGTCATGAGGCAAAAGGACCAGTACTTGTTGTTGGTGATGACAAATCAAAGTTTTTGGCCAAAGTAGATGAATCAAATCACGTGCTTTACTTCCTATATATGCCGGTGATGAGGATGGCTCACCATCCATATCAGCTCAATCATACACAACAATTTTGTCGGAATATTGGTGGTTACTGGCCTTTAAATAAATCATTTTCCTCCCATTTTTGGTCAATCCAGTCACTCATTTTGAAAGTTGTAAATCTAACACCTATTCTTTTTCTTATTATTATTAATTATATGGTTACATATTATAGGTCTCATTCACCTCTTGCCCACACATAAAAAGATTATTTCAACAAACGTATCGTCTTTATAACTATTATAACAAGTTTTGGATAACTTATTAAATATTTGTTTTATGGTGCACCATACGGAAATTTTATATATTTGATATAAATGGGAATATGGTTGTACCAAAAAATATGGGAATATATGCCAAATAGTGAACCTTGAAGGAAAAATGTAACATACATTTTCAATGAAAGAATTTTTTTATTATCCTAAGAAATTAGCTTAATATTAATGAATAAAAACTCATCCAAAAAATCCGTCTTAATAGATGCTTTAATAAATCTGTTAACTGCAAAAGTAGTTCAGTTTTGAATTTTACAAGCAATTTTTTCACTAATTTTTACTTAAATTTAATCATAAGTCATAACCAATTCGTTTGTGTATATATTACTCCCTCCTTGAGATCATTAATATAAGAAAAATAATTAACTTCGTATATTAAATGATTTATGGGAAACAACATATGAACATAGTAAACATACATCGGAAGATTAACATGGAAATTATACGAAGGAATGACAGCATGGGCGAGAAGGATCTTTTCAAAGTAGAAAACCTAAGCAAATGACAGGTCTTTTCAACAAGACTAAAAACCGAATGACAGGTAGATTGACAATACTAAGGAGTGACAACTATATTATTTTCTTTTGCAAAATTAGTTTGGATGACTTAATTGAATATTTAAAAAAATTATAATTCTAAGTAATTTAAATGATTCAATTAAATTTATATATAAAAAAAGTTTTAATTGAATTACCTTCATTTTTAAATGTTTTTGTTTAGATAGAATACTAAATAATTTTGTTGTTATTATTTTTGCGCTACTAATCTTTAGGTCAACTATGAAAATTTACAAATTAGGGGAAAATTTGCAAAATTTTAGGGGTCTATTTGCAATTTATGGAAAATTTTAGGGGTCATTTTGTAATTTTTTTAAAAATTGGGAATCAATTCATAATTTTTTTTGAAAATTTTGTTGGAGTCAATTTGAAAAGCTTGAAAAATATGATGACTAGAATGCAAAATTTGGAAAAATTTAAGAAAGAAGAAATTTGAAATTCTCTAAATTTAACTCGGACAAATACTTCATAAATTTTCATCATTTTGAAAAATTATCTAAATCATCATCCAAACAATGGAATTTACCTAAAGATTTGAATTCCCTAAAAAAAATTACATTACCGCACAACATTCCTTCATCCAAACACACTCTAAGATTTGTAACACATTTGTTCTTTGCGATTTTTAACATCGCATTGATCCTTTAAGCAATACAACATTATTTACAACGTTATCATTTTTCATCCATCTCTATTAGAAGAGACTTATGTGGCAATTACGATGTTTACAAGATAAGTCCAACTCATCAATTTAAATTATTTTAAGAGTTAAATATGTTTTTGGTCATTATAAATATACCAATTTTTTTTGTTTTAATCCTTTTAAAATTTTCCTTCAACTTTAACCCCTATAAAATTTACAATCAATTTTTAACTAAAATTTCGTATTTTTTAATCGGTTACACCTTTCCAACATTCAAAAATTTGAAGAAAATTTAAATGGTAACCGATTACACATATTGGGTTATCTGTTACACATTCAAAAATATTTTAATAATTGAACTGGTAATCCGTTATACATATTTGGCAATATGTTACTTGACAATGAAAAACTAGTTTTCCAACATTTTAAAAGTCTGCTTCTCATAGACTCTTATATTTAACTTAGAAAATGATTTACGATTAGGTTCAAATAAATTTTTAAGCATTCTAAGTTATATAGATATTGAAAGTAATGAATCAAAGATAAAGACGATGCTTACAACGAGTCACACTATACAATCTAACAGTCTCTATCTTCAACTTGTGCCTCCATAATATTATTTTTTTGTTGATGTGTGTTTGTTATTATCAAAACTCAACTAAGTCTAAAGAATAAAATCTTCTTCACAAAAACCCTATAGCTGTTTACCGGTATTTTTGGTAAACAAGACATGCATGTTTTGGTTATTACAAGCAGGATCAAACCAAAAATCTTAGGACATGTTGTGCAAAGTTTTTCCAAAAAGTGAGTGAGTGTTCATCAGATTCATAGGTTCCTTTATGAACAAGACGAATTTGTGGTGTCTCTCGATAGAAAAGGTAAAAGACTTAAAAGTTTAAAACGCATAAACTTAAAGAAAAGGTAAATTGCATTAATGTAAAAGTGGTTCGACAAATTAGATTACATACATTCTGTATGACTCTTTTCTCTAGACGTCGATACTTCGAGTGCTAGAATTCTATAAACGATTTACGGCCTATTTTACATATGGAAAACTACTATTTATACATAATAAAATAACTGAAAAAAGGCAAACTGCCACGATCAGCACTTCTTTCATCGAAAACCGCTTGTCCCCCACGTTTTCACTAAGGTAACCGCTACTTGTTGGATTCAAATTCTTCCCGCTTCGACAGTAACTGCTTGACTTCGACAACATTCATCGAGGCTTACGTCTTGTCGAATCCCGAAGCTTTTAGACTCTTTCACACACTAAGTTCAGATTCCTTCGAAATCCTCATGTTGAAGAAAAAGAATTTTGATTCCTGAAAAGACAACAGTCAACGAATGTTGCCCGCTTTAAATGAGCCTGTCAAAATTACAGGCTAACAATTTGCCCACCATAAATGTCATTTTCGACTGGAAAAATCTGAAGGAGAAGACTGACATTTTTGAAAAACTCTAAGCATTCCTTATAAAATGACGTCATGTTAATCATGACTTCGAAGAGTGGTCTTTTCAAAGTTCCTTTCACTGCACGTTTTTTTTATAGATTTAGTGGGCCACCACTTCTACAGTTGAAAATATAGTGGGCCTTTCTATTTACTCTAAGGTGCCAAGTTTCCCTTGTTAACCTTTCATTTTCCACTTCTTCGCATTTCTTAATCCTTCATCATTATAGCGTCTCCTCTCTAAAGACTTTATTGATCTGTTTCCCTTGAGATTTTCAACTTCCCCACTAACTCAGGAAAAATAATTCGTTGAAGTGAGGTTGGAAATCTGCGAATCCATTTATGAAAAACTAAAGGCTAACCTTCAACTATAGATTCCTTTTTATTTTGGCTACACTAGCTAACTCTTTTAAGCTTCAACTTATAACATTTAACAATGTATGTGGCTCATACAATTGCATTTTGGTACTAATTTTAGTTTTAGTCTTAATGCCAAGTTTTCGTTTCTCATCGAAACTATTCTTGTATTATTTTAACTTCTTGCAATATAGGATTATATTTTTTTCTTCAAATATTTGCCATTTATTCTAAATATCCTATTGTCGAAACCTAACTCTTCTATTTCATACGCACCATTTGAAAATACTTGTATAACTTTAAATGGTCCTTCCTAATTTGGCGACCATTTGCCCAATACTCTATATCTTTTGTCCATAGGCAAAATTACTTTCCAAACAAAATCTCCAATGTTAAAAAGATTTTGATTTTACCTTCTTATTATAGGCTTGTGCGACGCGTTCTTTTTGCCTTAAAAGCACGTCTAACGCCATCATCCTTTCTTCATCCACATCAACCAACTCATCCAACATCATATTCCAATATTGATATATTGGAATTTCCATTTGCCTTTGTACTCTGGCTTATTGTACATAGATCTCTACTAGTAAAACCGCGTCATGCTCAAAAGCTAGACGAAATGGCGTAGAGTTTATTGACTCTTTTTGAGATGTTCAACAAGCCTAAATTTTTTTATTTAAAGCGTTATTCCAACATCTTGGTTTACTCTTCACCTGTTTCTTAATCAAATTAATGATAATTTTATTCGAAGCTTTGGCTTGATCATTTGCTTGGGCTTAATATGGCGTTAAATTGAGTAATTTAAAACATGTTTGGTTGGCAAAATCAACCATTTTCGTCCAATAAAAGACGAACCTTGATCAGTAGTGATAGTTTCAGGAATTCCAAACCCATAAAGAATATGATTTTGATTAAAACTAATCACTGCCTCTTGATCAGCTTTTGGTAATGGAGTAGCCTCAGTCCATTTGGTAAAATAGTCTATTTCAACTAAAATAAAGTGATGGCCGTTAGATGAAGTAGGATAGATTTCACCAATTACATCTAAAGACTAACCTCGCTTGCCGGTACATGTTGTTGGCACTCTTGGCACCCTTTTGCAAACTCAATACAGTCTTTTAATATGGATTGCCAATACAACCCTTGTCAAAATATTAACCATTTCATTTTATGACATGCTTGATGAAAACCACATGCCCCTCTATGTACCCTAGAAACAACTCGGTAAGCCTCATTTTCATTGATGCACTTAAGTAAAACTCCTTCAACATTTTTCTTAAACAATTCATTTCCAATGATCACATAGCTTAAGACTCTATATCTGGTCTTTCGACTAACTATGCTTGATGGATTCTCAAAGTATTCTACAATTTATTTTCTCCGATCATTATTTGGCAAATTGTCAATGGCAAGAATTTCAAAAATTTCAGGATAAGAATATGAATCGCTAGAGTTTGATTCTCCTTTGAAGGTGAGAAAAACACACGACAGGGGGGGGGGGAGGGGTTGAACTGTGTTAGCTTTTTCTATGTTTCTCCTACTGATGTCACAGTTCAGAAGCAAATAACAATCAGCTTCTAAAGTAGTGATCAGAAACTAAATGTGCAGCGGATAAAAACAGAGTAAGAGAGAGAGAGAGAGAAGAAAGACACAAAGCAATTATACAGGTTCCTTCCACAAACCGGAAGTAGTCCTGTCCCCCTTGCACTTCCAAGGAGAGTTCACTAAAATGTATTCTCAAATTACAAGTACTCAAGCACACAAGCAAGAGATTTCCTATGCTTAAGAACACAAGCAAGAGACTTTCCTATGCTCTAGTACAACTACAAGAGACTTACAAATGCTCAAGCACACAAGCAAGAGACTTACAATCAAACAAACTTACAAAGAAATATGTTTGAGTTTGAACACTTGATATACAATCAATGATGTTCGCAATACAAAACAGAAACAGACTCTTAAGACTCTTAATACTATAGAATTTCTAAAATGTGAGCTTTGCTAAGAAATTCTAAGTAACAATGAAAATAGAACAATAACAGAGTATAAACTTTGAGTTTTTGAGAGTCTAGCTTTGTGTGTCTGTATACGTTGTGGATTCTTGTATTGCTTGTATATCAGTTGTAATGTGTTATCCAACTGGTAGGTCTTCACTCCTTTATATAGAGGTGTGAAAAGATACGTTGGAACTTGACAGTAACACAAAAAGAGTCATTTGAAACTTGTTGATAATCACCAATGATCTTTTGCTTGATATGGTTATTGTCCTATAAAGGATCAATTTCAAATCCATTCCTTGTATGAAGGAACATTTCTGCAGGCAGAGCTGTTATCCTTGTCTTGTTGCAAAACACGACCAAAGTAGTGGAGAAGGGTGTTGTACAGTTCGTACATTTGTCCTTTTTCAACACTCTTGATAGAATAAGCATTCATTGCTTTCAAATTTCATTTCAAGGCCGTTGTTACACTTCTTTCCGTCTTTAGCAACTCTTAGGCATGATTAAAATGAGATTTCAGCTTTTGAAGCTTTAAGTTCTTCAGCTCCTGATGAACTTCAGCTTCTGGTGATCTAGTTTCTGATGAGGTGCTTCTGATGAACTGGCTTCTGATGACGTCATCACTTCAGGAGCGCTTTGAACTTCAGGAGCACTTTTCTTCAGACGCTTCAAGCTTCCTTTTTGTTGATTCTTTTGCTCTCTTTTCTTCTTCTAGAATCTTATAAAGATATAACACTTTGTCTATGGTCCTGTACACTTGAACAAATATCAACATATCCAATTGACAATTTTTAATACCTTGTTATCATCAAAACTCTAAGGGTAACTAAATGTTAAACATTATTCGTTTCAACAATCTCCCCCACTCTAAGGGTAATGTTTGTAAAACGTATTTTGTTCCAACATCCTTCTGCCCCCACAAGTTTTGTCATTGACAAGTCTGTCAAAGGGCATTCAATAAGAATGAATTTATCCTTGATTTCAATCAATTGATGTAATTTCTGTTTATAAACCATGTAACCGGAAGTAACTAGTGCTAAATCATTTGCCTCTTGATTTTCAATTCTGGACACATGTTGAATATTGACGGATTCAAAACTATTTAACAACGAATTAGCAGAAACAAATAAGAAAATAAAGTCTCACTTATGCATTTGTACTCCTTTGTTAACTGTTTCACCACCAATTCTGAACTCCCTTTATCACAACATTATTTTTCCCTAGTCCAAGCAGTATCTCTAATCCCACTATTAAGGCTTCATATTCAGCCTCATTGTTCGAGCAAGAGCCATTGATTTTATACTTAAATTTTGTTGGTATATTCAATGAAAAAATTATAAAAATACCAATTCCAATACAATTTTTATGGTTGGAACCATCAAAATATAAAGTTCAAGGCTGACTTCCCACATAACTTTGTGTTGCTTCGACCAAGGAATGATCACTATGAAGTCAACAACAATCGGACCTTTGATAGCTTTCAAAGGCTGATAAGTTTGTGAATATTCATATAAAGCCAAATCCCATTTTCCAACTCTACTATGTTAAATTGGTTTCGACAACATATGTTTAATAACATTAAAATGCGAATAAACATAAACAACTACAGACTTTATATATATCTTATGTTTGGAGCATGAAAAGTACAGACATAAGCATAATTTTTCAACATGTCTATATCGAGTTTCAGCATCATTTAAAACTCTACTAAGGTAATATATGGCTCTTTCGACACCATTTTCATCCTCTTGAGCTAACATGCTTCCTATTGTTGAATTAGATGCTGAAATGTACAACTTCATGCTCTTTTTCCTAATTGGAGGCAATAATATTGGAGACTTTGTCAGATAATCTTTGATTGCATAGAAAGCTTCTTGATGTTCCTGCCCCCAGTTAAAACTGTACTCTTTCTTCATTCGAAGTAGTGGTGAAAATCTTTGTGTTTTCCATTTAGATTGGAGATAAATCTTCTCAGGAAGTTGATTTTTCCCAACAAAGACTGAATTTCCTTCTTTGTCGAAGGAGGCTTGGTTTCCAATATAGCCTTGGTTTTATTTTGATTGATTTCAATGCCTTTTTTTTGGCACAAGAAAACCTAAGAAGTCACCTGCACATACACCAAGGGCACGTTTTAGTGGATTCATTATCAATCCATATTTTCTCATTCGTTCAAATGACAATTAAAGGTGTTCCAGATGATCATCTTTCGACGAAGATTTTACCACAATATCATCAATGTAAATTTGCATAAATTTATCAATAAAATCTTGAAACATTAAATTCATTACTCTTCGGTATGTAACACCAGCATTCTTTAGGCCAAAAGACATCACTACAGATTCATAAGTGCCTAAAGCTCTTGTACATTGAAATGTTGTTTTCGACACATCTTCTTCAGCAATGAAGATTTGATTATAACCATAATAGCTATCAAGCATACTCAAGTATTCAAATCCTTCTGCATAATCAACTAGCATTTCTTCCACTGGCATAGGATATTCATCCTCTGGTGTATCATTGTTCATGTCTCTAAAGTCTATACAAACTCGAAGAGTTCCATTTTTCTTAATTATAGGAACAATATTTGCTAACCATTCCACATACCTTGCAGTTCTAATGAACTTGCTTTTGAGGAGTCTTTCGACAATTTCCTCTTTAATATTCGACATGATCTGAGGTGCAAACCTTCTTGGAAGTTGTTTTACTGGTTTCTTATATGGTCGAATTGGTAGTTTCAATTCTACCACATTCCTGCTCAAACCCGGGATTTCATTGTAATCTCTAGCAAAACAAACTTTGTACTTCTTTAGAAGTGAAATTATTTGAACCTTAAATTCTCGGCTAATTTTAGAACTTATGTAAGTTGGCCTTTTAATTGATTCATCCCCCAAATTAATCTCTTCCAAAGGATCCTGAGCCTGGATCTTTTTGGTTTCAAAATTAGGATCTTTCTCAAAACCTAAAAGTTCATCATAAAAGATATAATCGAGTTTTTGGCCCTCGACCATTATTTCCTTAGGTTCTTCACCAACTGTTTCGGCATCATCCTTTTCAATGGTTCTTGTGACAATCTTTTGTTGTAATTTAGCCTCTAAGGCCTTCTTGATCTTATTTTCGGCTAGATAAGTCATAATCCTGTTCCAAGCATCTTGGTTAGACATGATAATTATCTTCAACTTTCCGCCCAGTTGGGGGAATCAAATCATTCACAATGGGTTATGCGTTAGATACCTCTCTTTCTCACATGAAGCCATGAGTTGGGTGAAGCTTTACATAACTCACATCTGTCTGGTCAGTACAACTAAATTTTGTAGCAGAGCATGGCACTTTTTTTGCCAAATTTTTCTCAAAGGTCTTTCTTGTAACTTGATTGACCTTAACAAGAAAATAACTTTGGTCTGCTTCAATATTTTCGACCATACCATCATCCCTCCAGATTACAATCTTTTGGTGCATATATGAAGGAACAAACCCTATTCCATGTATCCATTCTCTTCCCAAGAGCAAGTTGAAATTAGCTTTCGATGGTACTACCATGAACAAAGTTAAAATCCAGCTTTCCCTTCATAGTTCGACAAAACTATGTTATGAGGTTTCAGATATGTGTCACACTTCTCAATCTTCTTAAGTAAAGACTGATGCATTAAATTAATAGCAGTATCACCATCTACAAACACTTTGTTAACTTCAATATCATCAACTTTAGCTTGAATAAACAATGGTTTGAGATGACCTTTCATAGAACCATTTGGTTTTTCAAAGATGGCTTGTTGTTCATTAGCACAACCATAATTTGATACGTAGAAACACTGTTGGAACAAGGGTGTTTCACAAGTCACCTATTGAGTTTTGACAATAACAAGGTATTAAAACTAATCAATTGGATATGCTAAACAATTTGTTCAAGTGTGCAGGATCCATAATCAAAGTACTATTCTTAGAGATTCTGATTGAACAAGTTCAAGAGCAAAGGAATTTATTTGAAGCTTAAAGCATCTGGAAGAATGAGTCTGAAGAACTGCGTCTGAAGAACTGCATC
>Ga0228710_1004360_pt1 | contig 22360 bp, 14 predicted proteins | sample MedpolnodulmetaG_FD_177995 | JGI IMG/M metagenome (GOLD analysis project Ga0228710, IMG submission 177995) | Root nodule microbial communities from Medicago polymorpha collected in Santa Monica, California, United States - pink nodules | ecosystem: Host-associated > Plants > Roots > Nodule...
AAAAAAAAATACAACACCAAGATTGACCAAAAAAAAAAAATACAACACCAAGAAACAAAATCGTTTCTCTTAAAAAATAATGTTTCTCTCCTATTCTGTCATGTAAGTGCTAGGACCATTTCGATATGGTCCATGGTGAACGAGAATTTGAAAAATATTATAACTCCAAAGACGATTTACATGTCTAGAAGTATAGGTTTACGGTCAATCCTCATTCAAATTAATAATGGCCTGATTATACAAATATGAGTACTTCAAAACATAACTCATATTTATATTTATGTACTTTTATCCCCACAAAAAAGTTTATCTACTTTTATTTTTGTTGAACGTCTCACTCATGATCATTAACAAAAATGGCGACTTTGGCTGTGGATATTTCAAATAATTTTCAAGTTATGGTCCATAATAGAACCCAACATTAATTAGTTATTAACATTTTCTGGTGAAATGTTATTATTATCATTTTCAATGAGGAAATCTAATAAGGCCTCCCAACCCTACAAATCACTAGTGCACACGATGTATATATTTTTTAGTATTTTTTTTTTAGGGAATGTATTTTTTAGTATTGTCTTTGCCCTCAAGAAATTGATTCAATATTATTAATGGTGAGTGAGGTTGATGCAATGATAGATAGAGGACCACCAAGAACCGAGGCAGCCCTTCTTTGTAATGTAATAATTCACATACATAAACTTTCAAACATTACACATGCAAGTTAGTTAATAGAGATATATATGGAGCCATTTTGCCTTTTACCTAATCTTGATATGTGAAGAAAAATCCATTGACTTGATTGTTTATCGGATAAGAGAAATTATTAATTAATTGGATTGGATGTTTAGTGCTCTTAATCTCATACGTTTTTTCTTCTTTTGTCATTATATATTTATTTGGTGGTTGAGGGTGCATTCTATATTGGTAACCAATTTTCCAAGTGTAGCATTTAACAAGCATTCCATTTGTCATTTGTTGAGGTTGTTAATTCAGTGAAAGCTTATTAAAAGTTGTTTTTGGTACTTCAAGTAATTGCAAATATGGACAGAGAAAATTGGAAATCAAAATTCAAGACTTTTGAAAGCTTATTAAAAGTTGTTCACCCACAATTGCATTTTGAGCAAATAAAAACCCAAATTGAGTGAATGAAATTGGTGAAGTTAATTACTAACCTCTAGACTCTAGTGGCTTAACCTTGGGTTTTATTACTCAATTTTTGTTCATCCATTTTTGTTGTATCTTTGATTTCGTACTATGAATGTTAGAACTTCTTGAATTCTATCTTTGCATTTTTTGTGTTAGGATTATCAGTAGGTATTAATATATTTTATTTTAACTTATTAAAAAAATTGTGTTAAATGAAAAAAGATATTTAATTTTTCACTTTTAACGAACAATTCGGGGTTGGTGTTAGTTAAAAACTAGAGGAAATGTTAGTTCTATTATAAAAGGGAGCACTTCAGTGCCTTTAAGGCGGGAAAGACATGTGCTTTTGCCCCAATCAGCAGCTGACACGTGGCAGTGCTTATTTAAAAAAAATTATGTAGGGGTAAAATAATTTCACATTTAATATAAACTAAAATCAAGTTCATATTATTTTTCCTAAAAAAAACATACAATTAAATATTTTGACTCCAACTACTGACTTTTGAGCATTGGATGCCCCATCCTTTCTTTCTACCCTGTGTCTTAGAAAGTGCTCACAATCCATATTCTATCTAGAAAAATAAAGTAAAAGCAAGTTGTACTGCACTGTGTCTGCTGGGAAAGATGATTCTATTTACAAAGAAAAATGGTTCGATATGCCAACGTACGAAGTAAAATCATCTTGAAAAATGTATAATGTACAGCCTATATAGATGAGTACACCTTGAAAAAAATAGAAAAAGGAAGTGATGTGATACATGTTGGTGATATAATAGGAGAAAAGAAAGCTTAAGGCTCCAAAAACTAATACATCATCGTTGTTAAATTAATCACACAAGGCAAGTAAATTCTCTCTTTTCTTAGAGCGAGACTTTCTTTAAATAATGGTGACTGAAAAAAATTGGACCGGGATTAATAGATTATAATTGTTAAATTACTCTTTGCGTAGAGAATACAGAAGATATGAAATGTCTAGTTCTGAACGGTGAAACTATATTTTTCTCGTGTTATAAATCTTGTCAACAAAATGAGGGTGTATGGAGAAGATCTTCCGGATAGCAAGGTGGTGGAGAAAATTCTACGCACTATGTTGATGAAGTTTGGTCATGTGATGACTACGATAATGGAGTCCTACAATATCGATATCTTGTCAATAGCAGAGTTGCAAGGATGTATCGAAAGTCATGTCAACAAAATATTGGAGAAGACATAAAAAGTAAAGGAGGAAACCATGAAAAGTCAGGTGAACCTCAATGATGTTGTTGAATCCGGTCAGAGGGAGAAGGTAAAGGTCGTGATAATTTCAACAATGGAGGAAGAAATTTTTGTAGAGGTAGAGGTTGAGGAACCTTTAGAGAAAGAGGATGTGGAAACTTCGATCAATGGAGAGACAATAATTTCAATCCACCCCATCAAGGAAGAGGTGGAAACACTTTTTGTTCTATCAACTGTGGCAGAGAAAGAGGTTATTACAACCAAGAGAGGACAAATTATAGTTGTTTTCACCGTGAAAACAACTATAATTTGTCCTCTCTTGGTTGTAATAACCTCTTTCTCTGCCACGGTTGATGGAAGCAAAATTGTTTCACCTCTTGGATTGAAATTGTTGAAATTGTTGTCTCTTTTGATTGAAGTTTACATGTCCTCTTCCTCTAAAGGTTCTTGACCTCTATCTCTGAAGTTTCCTCTTTCCCCATAGTTTAAATTATCACAACTTCTACCTTCTTCCATTTGATTGGATTCATTAATGTTGGTGAAGTTCACTTCACTTTTCAAGGCTTTCTCCTTTACTTTTTTTGTCTTCTCAAATATTTTGTTGACGTGAGTTTTGATACTTCCCTGCAACTCTGCTACTGACAAGGTATTGGTATCGTGGGACTCCATTATCGTAGTCACCACATGATCAACTTCCATCGTAATATCACATAAACGTTTCGCCACCACCTTGTTATCCAGAATATTTTCTCCATACACGCTCAAAATTTATAACAGGAGAAAAATATTGTTCCATGAACTTGACATTTCATACCTTTCGTAATCTCTACACAGAGATCGCAGTTTCTATTTCGGAGTTTTCTCTACTCCTTTATGTAACAACTTCAATATGTCCCTCCTTTATTTCTTTGATGAATTTGCGATATTGCCCTTCTACGAACATTTTCATGAGCTCCTTGTTCTAAACCAGGCTCAATAAAACTCTCAATATTGTGAGCTATAAGATGTGTTATCATCAAAGATTCTCAATAACTGAAATCTAATTTCGAATTTAATTTAGATCGAGCCGAACGATGTTGTAGCTGTTCATCATAACTCTCTTAGAATATGCTCACAATAATTTTTTGTTTTTACACGGTGAGAACTCTCTTGTTATTCAACACACTTTGATTTACAACATACTACAAGACACCCTTTATATAGGCTAGCTTTCCTTGCATAATGTAAACTTAATCACTAAAATAACGAAGAGGCAGTTCAGATATTTTAATGAAGATAGTTTTGCATGATAAGCAAGATACATGCTTGATGGTTAAGTTTCTTACTAGTTAAGATAAAACAAACGGTGCCTCCTTATCTTCAACAAGTGGTCCAATAATATCATTTCTTAATGGTGAAGACGTGTCTTCTAGAATGCTTCTAAAATCTTCTAGTTTATGCTTGATTTAATTTTCTAACTGATATTGTTTGTGTGACCTGTCTTGACATAAGATTTGCAATTAACTGAAATTTATTTTAGGCACGTTGGTTTGGTGTTGATTAATTCTTAAGATTACATCAGAGCATCAGGTTTGTTCACTATTGACCAGCGATCAATTTCGAGTTACTTTAATATATCTTAATTTGAAATTTATTGTAAAATGTGGTGTTATGATTGATTTAGCTTCCCTTTCTTTTCCTTACCTTCTTTACTAAAAATTGAACCCAAACATAAAAGTTAAATATTTTTCTTCTCTTCGAAACTCTCCAACCAGACAAATCTACAATGGGTCCAACTCAAATTACTATGAACACGTCAAATGTTTCATAAATTAATCATTTTAACTTTTTCATGACACAGCAAAAGGGTGGTAACATATTGAGTGAAACATACAAAAGAAAAAATAATTGTGGTGGAGAATATTCCAACAACCTTACCATCAATATTAATAATCTTCAGTCTCGGGTTTTATCAAGAGTAGTTTTTTTTTTGAAAGAGTAGATTTTTAGAAAATAATAAATTAATGTTTGCGAAAGATATATTTTTAATTTTAAGAAGATTATTACTGCATAGATTAAAGTTAAAAACTTTATGTAAACCCTTCAAACAATCCTCCATTACAATTTTTGAGTTCCTTAAATAAGTTTGATTTTGTATTGAAGAAAAATGAATTTTTAAAGTCTTCACCAGGTTATCTATTTCTTTCACTTGCTTCTTCCTATTTTTTAAATCTCTCCTCTCCCTTTCCCTCCAAACTCGCAAACAAAATCTCAATCCTTAAATATATTTTATTAAGTTCCCCGATTATGTGGTGGTGGTGTTCATTTTTAAGCGCTGTAAAAAAAATTTGGTTTGACTCAATAGTTTGAATTGTATTTTATGTCGGGTTAGGTATTGCGCATTTTATCGGAATGTAAGCTTTCAATAATATATTGAACCTTTTTATGTATTTTTTGGGGTAATTAAAATAGTTTAAAGTGGAATCTGATTGAATATATCCCTGAAGTTTGGAGGAAATTTTTTATTTGGTTAACGAGGATAAACCATACATATTTGGCCATATTTTGTGTCATATGCTATCGCTGTTTTAGCATATTTAACTCCCAACTATACCTAAAAGAAAAAAACTCACAACTAAATACAATAAGGGGTCACAATTTGGCATGTCAAAAACCAATCAGGCTACCTTCACTATAAATAGTGGATGAGTGATATGCTAACAAATAGCTTATAATGATGACCGATAGCTTAGTTGGTTAATAACGATGAGTTTGTAGAGAACTGCGGTTCAATTCTTATTGAATACACAATATAAAAAGGATAAAGAATTTTAAGTTGCGAGCTCATCACACAAATTATACCAAAAATGATCAAAGCTCATGTGCAACAACATTATACGTGGTGCATGATACATCACCATCGTTTTTTTATAAGATACACCACTATCTTTCGAATTTCAATCTAAAATTTATGAAAAAAATAAAATATACTTTGAATATTTTTGTCCTGTTAGCTTTGAGCTGTGTTTGGATTTGGGGTTGGAGGAGTGTGGGACTGATATTATCAAATAATAACTGATAAACTTAGGGATACAACTTAAAGCTTTTAAGTAAAAATAAAAACTGCAAGCTTTTGATGGGAAGAAGGAAAGAAGTTGCAGGCAGCTGGGTTTGGTGGTTTGCATGCATTTCAGACTCCGACGAGACGAGGAAGCTGATCAATGGCAGAAGATGCATCAATGATCAAACAAGAGGAATCCACCAAATATTTTAAGCCGAGAAAAAGAGTATGATGCAAGGAAGTGGGAGTTTGAAGTGTTGTTACCTTCAAAGAATGCTTATTATAGAATTACGTTGCTTCCTCTTGCGCCTCCTAGCATTCCTCAAAATTCTCTCGGTTTCTTCCTCTTCTTCCTTGGTCAAATTTCCAAACAAGTCTTCTCCATGGAAACACACATATTTGATTAGAGTAGATTAATGAATATATGTATTGTGATGTGATAAATCATATAATGTGTGATAACTCTGTACAGTCTACATAAACAAGATTACTTTTAAGCATAACCATACATGTATTGGATTGTTTGCTTGTTGCCATAACCTCCTTTAAACAGAAGAAAATGTTAACTATGTCTATATGTAACAGACACAGTGCACGCACCTAAGTAGAATCTCTGTTTTCAACTTTGGTGATAATTACAGAAATCTGCAGAATGCAGTTCTTTGTATCCTATGAAACTAAGTTGTTGGAAATTAAGTATAAAAAAGCTCAGAGAGAATAAGATGCAGAGAAATGACTTTTACAGATCAAAGTCAAAAATGCTCTTTTTTCTCCTATTCCTTTTCCTATACCCTTTGCACACAAAATCATCCATCAATTGGTTAGGGAGTCTCTTCCTTGCACTTCTCCTAACCGCTGCATGTCCATCGGTTGTAAACAACTTAGCTCCCTCCATTTGGTTGATGTTACTTGCCTCATTTGTAATTTTTTCTTTTTTCTTCCCTTCCCACTTTCCTGCTGCTGGTGTCATAACAGTAAATAACAAATTTTTTCATAACCCAAAACTGTATCTAGAAGTTGAGTTCATCCCTTATACTGCCATTGCTCACTAGTCACTACACCAACAATCCAGTTTCAAACTATTTTGAAAAAGCGTTGCTATTTAATGAATTTGAAAATCGCCAATCTCTTTTTTTTTTGTGTTTCTTCATATAGGAGGTAGTGGCTAACAGGATAGTAAAGTAACTACATATCAAAAACAGTCAACAATATGGACTATAGTACCTTACGAAATTCATTTGCACTGTATTTTGAAAAATATGAGCTAAGGCGACAACATAAGCAATAAGACTCCATCAAAAAGCTACATATATATGCATAATCAATAAGAAACTCAAAGTCTTGTTATAGTTTTGCCAATTACCTGATTTTACTTCAAAGCAATCAGACTCCTCATCAGATTCAATGACAATTGCATAGTCTCTTCCTCCCCTTATACTCTGTCATTCAAAGTTTCAAACAGTATTTGGCATTGGCAATAGATAAAGCATGTATACAATTTGTCAAATTGATATGCAATAAGCACAACCGCACAAGCCTTTTGCGTGAAATTAAATGACAAATGTCACTGGCAAGTGCACAACAAGTTATAAGAAGGAAAAATCAACACAATTGGATTGATTTAGAAGGCACATAAATCATGAATGGGAAGAGATCAAAATTTTGAAAATACCTTCTCCACTTTTGGTTGAATTCGCTTTTGAACCTTCTCTGATATTCTATCTGAAAAAGTGACTCTTTCTCTTTTTACTGGCCTCCAGCCTCCCGTGTCTGCTTCTGAAGCTACAATAACTGGAGTGATCTTCTTCGCTTCGCTGAATTCAAGAGAAAAATACATGTGACCATGGGCCATAAACCAGCTGTAAATAAAAAGGATTTTCATAACATACTAAATTGATCAGACAAATGGATGTAACTGTTCTAGTTGATAAAAGACATTGTTATTGTTAGGAAAAGTTAGAAGATACACTTACGCAGCTGGAGTCTGACGCATTTTTGGTGTAATAACTTGTTTGCTAACACACTGCAAGCCGACAATATATCAGGAAAGAACAATGCTTTTCACCACAGGAATTATTCCAGAGCAAGATAGGGTGTGTGCTGTGTCTCTGTGTGTGTGGAACGAAGTAGTATTCTTTCACCACAAAAATAAGATCAGGGAAGCATATTAATGGTTTATTATTAGAGATAAAGCACCTTTGGAGATAGAATAAGCTGTGCCAGATCCTTTTGGTTAGTATGTTTTAAACTGCAAGAGATTTCCTGCAAATATTCGTCCAAAAAGCATCAGTTTGTTGACAGACATCTAGGAAACTAAGATATAAACGAGAAGGAAAAGAAAGAAATCTAAAGGGAAAGTCAAAGGCATTGTACTATGTAGCAAAAAAAATTAAGAGGGGTTTTACGCAATCTTTACACTGATTATCTGTAATCTTAAAAAATGATGTTTATTATGTGTGCTGTGACCATATTTTTAACAACTATTCATTGCCATATATTACGTGCCTTCATTTCCTTGGTGGTGTTCTGGAGATCATTTTGCAAATTTCGCAGAGAGCCTTCAATTAGCTGAGGCATGGAAGAAACCAACATATATACTTCCTGTAACTTCTCTATGTCTGTAACATGGCTCATTTGTTCAGATAAAGATTTCAAACTCCCATTGATGCTTGCTTTAATTTCTTCTTGTCCTTTCATCTGATTTAAAACCATTGTCTCTCAGTCTATTGAACTTCACTATTCATTGATGTTAGAGAAATCATGCAAGTTAAGATAGAAATCAGCTAGTTACCATCAACTGAAGTGAGTTATCCTGAGCAATCAACTTCTGTCTTATGCACTCCACTGAAATGCAAAGCATGGAGTTAAAACTCTTACTGGCTTAAAAAGGTAATTTATTAAGGACCAAGCCACAAAATACGTTCAGATGATTATAAATTTAAAAATGGATGCAATGTGGCCATCAGATAGCTTTTGCATCAGTCACTTGATGAACAGTAAGTCGAGCTAAATGTTAGAAATTTAAGTACTGAAAATGAGCCAACTATTGGTAGAATTATGTTTCAAAGACTAAAAAATATTTTGGACAATCCATCATAGGTAGAGAATCAAAGAGGAGGTGACAGTCATAAAAAAAATTGGTAGAATGTACTGAGAAAATTGATGACATGAGTTCAAATTGTCAATGAAGAATTAATGTAAGAACTAGATTTTTTCCAGAGAGCCTGTTACCACCAAATATAAGTACTTATGTTGATTGTTATACATACAACTTGCATAAATTATTTTCAGAATATTGTCAATCTAAGAATGTTGGTCACTTACTCTCCAAATGAACTTCCTTTGTTCCTTTGTTTACTTGCATTATGTCACTTTGAACAGAATCCATGATCATTCCAAACCTGCTCAATGAGGTTTCCATTATGCCAATTCTGTTTTCGAGTCCTTCACTTAACTGATCTGTGGAGCAAACAGAAGATTTATAATCTTCAGTAATTAACGAGCAAAAATGAAAAAACGTAACTGATTGGCTTCATACATTGGCATAGGTTCAAGAAAGCCAGTTTATCCTTTGGATATGTCTAATGTGGATGCTAAAATTACAAGCTATAGAAACAAAACCAGCACTTTCATGAAATACTCACTTTTATTATCTGCAGGATTCCATTTGACCAGGAGATTGGATGAAGATCTTGAGTTGTGTGGTTGACTCTCATCCTTTGAATAAGTAAGACGGGGCAAACTAGAAAACCTTCTTGAAGAGTTCTCATGTTCTTGAGAAGCAGCTCTCTGTAAGGATTAAAAGAACATAAGCAAACAGAGTAATGGAAACATGAATTTCATACACTCTGCTTAGCTATTAACAAAAAGGCAATGAATAGCTCGAACAAAATATGTTAATTTGAATTAAAATAGGTTATAAATCTATTTTGCCTTACAAAAATCTAGAGACCTGGCAGGGTATAGAATGTTTTTCCTTTTGAAATTTTTAGATTAAATCCCACATAAGGTAATGCACCATGGAATTCTCACCCATTTCCAATAGACAATTGAAAGTAAACAGTTTAGAAGCTTAAATTCACTCAAATCAAATGGAAAACAGGTGAACACTGAATACTTGTGTAAGAGGTAAGCATTTAAAGCCAAATGTTCAGCATATTTGTAAAATAGGCAACTATGGTTTCAAAAGAGAAATTAGCGAGTCTTCAGTATCCTGACCCAAGAGTTACGAAAAAGGATAATCACATTAACACACTCCATGATTGAAATATAGCACCCACCACCTCTACTTTTGTACCCTTCTTACACATTAACACTTTTATTTCCCAAAGAAACTGAGCATGTTACTGCTTCATTTATGACCGACCATACACAAAGTCCTCTAAGAAATAACAAAGCAAGCAATGTAAATGTAATCTTCCAAATAATGAGGGAGTCAAATTCTAATTACTACCGAGACTTCATATCAAAAGCATGTCCAGAGTTAGGCATGTATCGGCATCTCACACCAACACGATCCTGACACACTTTCAATTCTATGTTTTTAAATTACTACAAGCAATGCCGTGTGAGTGTCGGATCCAGCCTGTGTGTCAGTGCTTCATACTTCAATACAATTACTGCTAACTTCAAGAGATGACAGTGCAATTCTCCTTAAAATATATTGAACTTCTTAGAGTAACTTAAGCAATACAATTATACAAAGTGTGATAATAACACTAGATGGCAATGGTGATTTATTTCATCTTTTCCTAACAGTTGGTTTTCCCAAATCCAAAGCCACAAATAATTTACAAAATAATTGCAACGCAAATGTCAAACCTACTAAACCATAATTCTGATTACTATTAACTTCTAGCTCATGTATAGAAACATTTCATTTAAAATCAGTTAAGTATTCTTGATCTAGGAAAAAATCCTTCAAAATTTATAGATATCAGTAAAGTTAAACAAATCACATTGTGCAAAAATTCAAATTCAGGAGCTAATTCTAAGTTACTATACTAAACTTGCACGATTCGAAAATAGCATTCTTCTATACGAGAAACGGAAATTCCAGCATCTAGATCGTTTTAGTTTTAACCTGATCATTTGTTGTGATAGCTTCATCAAGAGAACTCTGAGAGAAATGAGACAAAATTCCTTGCTGAGATGAAAGTCCCTGAGAAAACGACTGCTGAGACGGTTGTGATCGATGTTGCGACATCGCATGCAATCCATTCGATACATTGTTCTGCCTCCTATCACATTTTCCACAACAAACAACAAAAAAATTCATTAATATTCATTCAGTTACAGAAACCTAAAACCGCATACTCAAAAAAGAAGCATGAATTTGAACTGATACACATAATTCGTTTCTAGATCTAATAATTTCACATGATTCGAACACAGCGTTATACAGAATTCGTGAAATTCAGAAACACGAAGTTAATAAATCAGCGAAAATCATTTTAAACAGTTGCATATATTTTCAAACTTGAAAATTCAAATCTCGAAAAAAATAAAATCAAATACGCTGTATCTCACTCTATATCTCGATGCGACGGTTGCGATCGATGTTGCGAGGCTTGAAATCCATTCGGTGCATTGTTCATCTTCCTATCACATTCTCCACAACAAATTCCAACAAAAAAAATCAGTAATATTCATTGAATTATAGAAATCTAAAACTCCGAAGAATAAAAAACAGCCTATCACAGTTCATCGCAGTATTTAACTTAATTTCTAGATCCATTAATTTCACATGATTCGAATCGAACATAGCGTTATACAGAATACACTAAACTCGAACGGTTGCATTTGCATATATGAACGAGTTGAAAATTGGAATCTAGAATTTGTTATATATGAAAGAAATAAATAACACACGGTGTTTCTGAATCGGAAAAAGTGAAGTAACCTGGAATAAACGTGAGGAGGAGGGAAGACGGAGATGGAGGAGAGATCGGAGGCTTTGTTAATCTTCATTTTCATTTCGGATAGCTTTCAGAGAGAGTAAAGAAGAAGAAGAGTTGAAAACAAGCGGGAATGGAACGGGAATTTAAACGGAGGGTGTTTGTTATGGGTTTAACGATTTTAAACCGGAGATATGGGTCGGATCTCGGATCCACTATTTCTTTGAGAGAAAAAGGTCATGCAATGCAATGGCACTTACGTTTAATTTGATAGTTTTTTTTTTTAAAACTGTTACTGTATATGATGAGTTTGGTTACTATATTTTGTCACTGTATAACAATTATTTTACAATGTAGATTATTTACTTTAATCATATTTTTTAATTAATTAATATATAAATATAAATGTTAATGTGTAAGATATTGTTCGATTTGTTTCAATGATATTTTTAAAATATTAAATTTTTATAATTTTTTATCATCATAAATAGTCAAAATTGTGTGATGTGTGCATAGTAAAAAATTAATTGAAACCGTGTTATGATTTTGCTCCATAGTTAAATCCGTGTTATGATTTTGTCATCTATTAATTTGATGCTTATGATAAGTTTTAGCATGCTACTATTTTGTGATATGCAAATGCCTGGTAGCTTTAGAGTGTGTCTGGATGAGGTAATTGAGAAATTTTAAAGAATTTAGAATTCTAGGTAATTCAAATGATTCAATTAAATTGCTTTTATTCCTAAATATTATTGTTTGGATGGAGAAATAAAAAAAATATTGTCATAACTTTCGGGCAACTTTTATAAATTTTAATTTTTTGGGCCAAATTTGAAAATTGAAATTAGGGGTCAATTTGTAAATTTCAAAAAAATTGAGGGGTCATTTTGCAATTTTTTGAAAATTTATTGGGGTCAAATTGAAAATTTTGGAAAACTTAAGGACCAAAATGCAAAATTTGAAAAATTATAACAATGAAGAATTTTGAAATTCTTAACTTTTAGGTGTCATTTGAAATTCTTTAAATTTAACTTGAACAAAATACTTCATAAATTTCAATCATTTTGAAAATTCTTCAAATTATTATTCAAACAATAGAATTCACTTCAAAGTATTTGAATTCCCTCAAAACATTACATTCTCGCAAAACATTCCCTCATCCAAACACACTTTTAGGAGATTGATGAGGTGATTTTGTATGTAATTTGGTTGGTGTTTGAGACTTTTATTTTAGAATAGGTAAGCTCCCCGTCAAAAAAGATTTTTAATTAGCAGCTCTTGAGTTGTAGCAATGCAATGGTTTGTGTGTCATGTATTACGAAGTGTTGAGTATATGACAGGTGTATATGATTAGATGGATGTAGTTGCTACTATGTATTAAACTAGTGTTTTACCCGTGCCCTTGCACGGGGTTACGTTTAATTGCGATGTTCGTCAATTGGTCAATCAATATCGCCAAACAATAGAAATATTTTTTCTGGACGGTCACAAAATAGATCAAATGAAATGTGACACAAACATTAAATCAAAGAGGTTGAAAAAAAATAAACATTTAGATTCATTCAGACAAACAAAATCATTCAATCACATACAATTAAGAAAAAAAATTGTATGAAGAAGAATTACAAAGAGCCAAACGCAAGGAACAAAGCTCTATACCATCAATTTATCAGTGAATAAACATATCTTACACAATTCATTTATCATCCATTTACAAACAAAACATTTGTGGCAAAAACAATAACACAATTTTTTTTAAAGAATGAAATGAAAGTTCAAAAACACAAAATGAATAAACCTTTGTTCCACAAACATGTCATTACATAAGTAAGTTCAAAAACACATAATGTCTTGACATAGACAATAGTGAACAAAAATTTCAAACAAAATTCTAAAAGAAATCCACAAAAAGATGGATTACAATATATATAACAACAAATAATCAAAATAAGGGTAACAACTTTTGACACCAATTCGAATGAAAGACAATCAAAGAGTATCAACTGGAATACATCGAGGCAATTGGTGGGCCCTGGACATCAGAATGGACTAAAGCAAAAGGGGATGATGCTCGTTTATTGACTCGGTCGGGAAAATGACTATGAGTGTGTTTCCCTAACTCGGATAATTCAGAAAGACTAGGGACCAACCTTTGGAGTTTGAGGAGACTTGGGTGACCCAACTTAGCATGTATAGTAAGAGGGGAATTTGTGGTTGGGTATGTTGTGGATGGGTTTAAGAGATAATAAAGGCCATTAGACTCACACCCGACGCCAATTTTCCGTCCCAAAATCCAATTCTGCAAAGTAACATTGCCATTAGTAAAGGTGACAACACAATCATGCGAACGAGTTAGTTAAGTTATATAAATTAAATTAAATTAAATTATCATCCAAGAACATAAAGTACAGATGTAATTGACAGAGAGTGGAGCACTCTGACAGTGCCAATGCCTGTGCACTGTGTTTTGGAACCATTTGATGCGAAAATACTCGGTAAGTAACCAGATGTAGTGATAGAGGAAAAAAATCTTGATTACCGGTAATATGATGAGTTTCACCTAAATCAAGAACCCATGGATTAAGATAGGGTGACATATAGTTACAACTAAATAATTTACCGGTGTGTGCTCCCGAAATAGCTGAGTTTTAACGAAATTTTATCCACCGGAGAAAATCTTCATAAGTTGGCATCGAAACCTTAGGAGAATTAGTGGTCTGAATGGTGTTAGATAGACCAATCAAAGGACGTGAAGAGCATCCTTGAAGTTTCCTGCAATGAACAATAGTATGCCCCAAACGGTCACAATACCTACATTTGGGACGAGTCATGGAAGTAATTGGTCGCTCCCGATAATCAAAAGCAACCCTATGCAATAAAGAAAGGATCACAAGCGGTGTTAAAACTGTCAGGAGAGTGAAAAAATCACGCAAAACAAAAGGAGTCACGACAATTTGAACTAGAGCGCGTATTTCCGAGGCTCAAAACTAGAAAATGACGGCATATCGTGAACCACAACAAAATCCCGAGTGTAGAGGTACAAACGGCTGCAGAAACAGTAGCTGGAGGCGCCGTCACGCGCGGCTAGAAGGGGCGGTCCGTGTAGAAAGTCGTAAGAATGATGTGCGGCGCGTGATAGATGCGTTTGAGATGGCGGTTTCGGAGACGGGCCGATATGTGCAATGCGAAGCGGATGGTGGTGGTATATCGTTGAAAAATTCACTGGAATTGGTAATAAGGACGACGACAGCAACTAATATGACCGGCCGAAAGTGAAAATCTAGGTGTTGGAAAGTGTCACGGTAGTGGAGGAGGGGCAAACTGGAGTTGAAACACGGTTTTCCGAAGAAAAAAATCTCAACAGAGGACAGTGGGTCCACCAGGTAAATACGGTGTAGGGGTTGTCTCTCAATAGGCTCTAGATACCATGTTGAATAAGAGAGAAAAGAAAGACATATGATGAAATATCGTGTGTCTGAATAGCACAACGGAAGATTTATTATATCGAAGTAAGTAGCTTAGGGACTAAGCTATGATATATTTACATAATGAATATTCATCATAATATTATATCCTAAGTAACTTAGAGAGTAAGCTGAAATATATTTTGAGCATAAATATAGTTATTTACTATATATTTATATATCAGCAATTGAAGCATTTTATGATCATTTATCTTATTGTTATTTCAATTTTAAAAATAAAAAAAAATTACGATGTCCACAATTTAAAAAAGAAAAGTTAGTTCTCCCCTCCTTTTCCTCTTAAACCCTCAATCCAAACACATTTTAAATGTTTCTAATTGGTGAGGTTGTACTCATAGAAGTAAGACAAAGGTGTTGATGGAGAAAACAATAGGGGAAAGTGGTGAGGTAAGGTTGTCCAACCGATAATAATGATGAAGCTAGGGTTTTTCATTGGTGAAGGAGAACGGGTTGTCTTTAAGAGATAAAAAATGTTAAGGTGAGAGATGAAAGAGAGGGTTTTGATTTTCAGGAAGGGGGGTAATGAAATTTGTGAAAAAGAAATGGAGGGAGAGAAAAACAAGGAAAAACTTTTTTGGTAGTGATGTTTGTCAAATTTTTTAGGAGGGTTGTTCCTGCAAATGCAAACTTTTTAAAAGGTCATTTGTGAGGGGTTTGCTAGGTGTTTGCTTTTGGCAATTTGGCCAGTGGTTGGTGCTCCTGAAAAATATCATTGTGAAATTAGTATTTTTCTTGTAGTGGTTTATTATTGATGATTTCTTTTAGTATTGGGAAATATTTTTGATGATCGACCTTGTGCTTATTATAATTTAATACTTTGTATACAATATAATTTGTATGCGATTAATAAGTAATGGCTAACTAGGAATTGTTCTAGTTAGATTCGAACTCAAGTGCTTTCAATCAAATCCGTCCTTAACAAAAATTCACTAATCATTTAAATTCAACCACTTATTTTTATTTGGTTTACTTGATAATGACTTTCCTTCACGTTATTTTAAATATTATTAACCGAACAAATAAAAAAATTTACATCTCGAATATGTACCCCATACCAAAAGAGCAATTAAATTAATAGCGAAATCCCTCAACAACAAAAATCAATGGTGAAATTTTTTTATTTTTTTACTCTACTTTATTTTTAACTAAAACAACTTATTTGGGTTAAAAAAAAAAGGCTAAAATACTCCCCATCAAAATTTTATTGAAAAAAAAGAAAAGAAATGTACCATCAAAATGTGGATATACTTACACTATTCTTATTGAAAATCACGAAGTTGAACATAAGGAATTAAATGCGTTCAATCTAAAGGTTTTGATTGACATCGACCAATATCAAAGTTTCACGTATAATATCTTGGTAATAAGTGTCCTAAAGACGCATGTTAAAGAATCAAAGATAGAAACTAAATTTAAAATTTGCATTTAAAAGAATAATTTCTAATTATAAAAAAATTAAATATAAAGTTTTAAGATAAAAATTTTATATTTTTTTAATTCAACGATATTAATAAGGAATTTGGTCAAACAGGACCTCATTTACAACAACATGAGGGATTTCCTCTAGAATTCTTCTCGTCTCCCAACAAAAAACGCTCACTCCAAACTGATTTGACGAAAATACCGCTATGTGAGTTAACCCACTGATGGGGTAAATCCGCAAGTGCATGATTTACCGAAGTAGCAATAAAGAGTATCGTTCTGACAGGGAGATATGAATTCAATTAACTTTTAACAATGATTAGAAGAAAATTTGAGATTGAAAAGTTTGGATTTTGTATTAAATGGGAAATAACAATTATAATAAAAAGGTGCTTTGCGATTATTGGTTCGTCATGGTGACAAATCCTTCATAAACCAAACTTGAACCTAGAACTTTATGTTGGACCTATTTTCTAAAGACAAGTTTCTCTTTAGCCTATCACATCTCCTTTCGGTTTCAGTGAGTGTGTTTCTCTAGCAACCACGCATATTCTCATGGTTGATTGCTATTGATATCCTTGAAGCTCGAAACTTTATTGTCTCAAGGTTTGCTAGACGAGTCTCATGTTTCCCAATCCTTGTCTAATTTCACTTGTTCCAATATCAAAACTTCTTCTTTCGATGCTTCGCTTTGATATTTGTGATGATGAATTAACAAGTACTAAACCTCTGTTGTCGCATTATAAGTTTGATACTCATTAATTCATTATAAAAACGGTGAAATTAGATTAGAAAATATATTTACATAAAATTAGGGTTTGAGGCTTGGTTTGATAGGGATTAGATCATTAGACTCATCCAACAATCCCAAGACAAAGAAGTCTACTCACTCACATTCATTGTAGACATAGAGAAGAAGAAGAACATAAAATAAATAACAAGAAAATAAAGATGAACTTTTATTCAAAGAAACAATTGTCACTTATTATTTCCAAGAACAAAAGATGATTATACAAGCTTGATGGCTGCTCTATTTATTGCCTAACAATGACTTAATCCCTAAGAAATAAATCACTAAAGTGTTGCACAAGAAAACAAGGGCTTTAAGTCAGAAATAAACTAAAATAGGCAGCTTGTCGAAGAAGCAAAAGCAGCAAAAGGAAATATGGGGGCGTGCCAAGCTTCTATTGGTTGGCTTCATATTTTTGCACCAAATCTTCATATTTTTGACCTGTATAAACTCCAAATCTCCTTTCTTTTGCTCCAAGACGCAATCTTTGAAATATTTGTTCCTGAAATAAAATAACTTGCAATTGAAGTAAAATAGCTCTAAAAAGGAAATAAAAACAAATAAAATCTAAATAAAATAGACTCAAATAATATATTAAAATCATTAATTTATTGACTCATCAAACTCCCTCACACTTGAATCTTTGCTTGTCCTCAAGCAAAAGACATAAACATTAGCAGCATAAACAAAATTAATAATATATGACAACACAATTAAAACTCGTGTCTCCTCCAAGGCTTTATTCTAAGCGTACACTAATTACAACTTCAAACATTCCTCATGAACCTATTCAACCCAACAACAATTCCTAAGTGAGTGTGTGTATAGTCCAACCCTTTTCTTGCTCCTGTGTAAGAGATATTATGAGGAACAAGTTCTAACCTCAACACTAAACCAACCGAGAAAAGTCCTTTCTTCATTTCATATAAGAGAGATGTGAATTATATGATCATTGAATCATTTAACATTTGGAGGAAGGAATTACAGAAGCTATTTTGGATCACGTTGATTATTATCTGAACCATACCGCTAGTTATTTTTTTCACATACCACAGCCTACAGCTCATAGCTCATAGCTCATAACTGGAGCTTTCTGGTATATGACATATTATTATTAAGATTGTAATTAAACTGTGCGCCACGTAAAAAAATAATAATATTAGTTACATGTATATATAACAATGATAACTTGGTTCAGCAAATATAAACTTCAGTTGGCAATTAATACCACATCATCAAATTTATGTGCACGAAAAAATTCAGATAGGCATGGTTGTATATTTTGTACTGCTTCGCCAAGTGTAGTATAAAGAAGCATACCCCAAAATACAAAGCATGAGTCCAAACAGCTGAAAATTATGCCAAAGGTTCAAAACATACCCCAAAATACAAAGCATTAATAAAAATAAAAAAAATCGAGTCCAAACAGAAAATTAAAGTTTTAGTAGATCATGAAGGCATGTTCAGTATATAATTTCTGTTTGCTAGTATATGAAGTTACCTATTACATCGGCAAGTTCGATAACTTCGCAATGGTTGGGTACATCAATGTTATTGTTGCAACCTGTTGCTACACCTGCTGCATTCTCGTCCACATAAGCAGCTCTTTTTCGCCTCCTTAAAACATGCTTCCCCGGAGCAACAGGTCTCAGCTGTTGTACTACTGTTTTGTTCCGCAATTGCGACGTAGCACCATGATTATTAACTGCAAAAACTTACAACAGGTTTAGCAACTAATGACATCGAATTTTATATAGACACTTACATAAATAAATAGAATGTTACCGTTTGTTATATCAGACAATGGACAAACCGCCCCTTTGACGGTTCGACCTCTCTCTTGAAGCATTCCTCCAATGTATTGCAGAATAAATTTGCTCTCTGGTATATAACAAAAGTTGCAATCACCTTCGAATTGGTTGCATTTTGCTAAACCTGAGCCTTAGAAGGCACTATATATTGATCAAAACATCATGCATGATTAACACCTTCACTTCCCGAAGCATTGAGAAACCAAAAGCAATTAATGGTGTCATCTCCCACCTAATATTTCTTTGGAACCAACACACAGTAACTAAAGCATGACTGTTGTAGGACACACTAATAATTAATCACCACGTTCAATGTTCTAGTGTTCCCTTAAAATAATTGCGTTCACCAAGTTTATTGTAATTACATAACTTAAGTGAAAAAAACACGAAAAATTCCAATTGTAGCCAACATGCTTTCCCTCAACATAAGAATCATATTGAAGGCAGAATTACATATTTATCAAGGGAATTCAAGAGAAGAACCTCATCTGCTGTAATAATAAACCGTATCTGCTCCAGATTTACAACAAGAGCCTTCTCCCTACCAAGGATTATTGATGAGTGGACAAACACAGGATCAAGTAGGCGAAGATCACGGGCTGGAAGATCGCAAAGCCGCATCATAGTAAATTTGTCTACCTCAATGACTTGAGAGTTTCCAGATGCGTCAACACGGATCCACGATTAAAGACCTAGGCCTCGCTTCTTCACCTCCACAACATCCACCCCTTGAAAAGCTTGCCTTCCAGAAGCCGTTGATCGATTGATACCGTCTCTTACGTTAAAAGCCAATGCAGGGTTTCGTGGGAGTAGCCGCTTCTTGAGATCTGCCATTATGGAGGCTTGCTAACTGCGGAAAGCATATATGAGGCAGGGATATCAGCCACCTTAGTAGTTAATTGATTTCTATAAGCAGTATGTAAACATAAACAACATGCGATACATACTATAGTATTAGTCTATCAAGCCTGATTTTCAAATTCCAATATAAGTCTAACCCCATGAAATATGTAGAGAGGATTATACCAATGAGCACCAGTGATATTTAGACCAAAATTAACAAATACTTATAGCAATAACTTCAAGCGACGAGAGTAACTGCAAGCTATGAATGCTTGGATCCCAACCATGCAAACTCCAAAGGTTAAGTATTTTAAACGGAACAAAAACTTTTCTCAATAAACGAAACAAAAACCTTTCTAAATTGCGGCAATAAAAAGCATAGTTAGTCGCTATTAAGCATCTTTGATTTTGTCTTGAAATGAGATGTAATTGACAAAGACCAGCTATAGTTAATCTATTTTGTTAAGTATTTTGAATGAAACAAATCTAGTAGTTTGAATCTAACTATAACTGAAAACACATAGAGAAGCAAGCAACAAAGTGAGAATTCATTTCATCATCAACTTAGTAACTTGACAGAAAAACTTATCGACAACTAATGAAAAACTTATCATCATAAAAAAATGCATAGTTTATGTGAATAAGTATAGCCTACAAAAAAAATTGAATCAATAAACGGAACAAAAACTTCTCTAAATTGCGGCGAAAAAAAGCATGGTTAGAAGCAACTTATCAACCTAAAAAAAGGCATAGTTTATGTGAATCAGTATAGCCCACTTTTACCCTTATAAAAAAGGCATATACACAACATGTATATGCCTTTTTTAGTTTTGCAAAACATCAACCGAAAACACACTACTGATTGTATTCATAAAAAAATCATCCAAAAACACTCTAAACTGATTGTATTCATAAAAAAAAATCAACCAAAAACACACTAAATTGCTTCTATGTAATGAGACCGTAATCAAACAAAATTAATGAAACCGAATATGAAATGATTGATTGAACCTCTATGCAGAAAACTACAAAATCAGAATTGGTGAAACCCAATATGAAATTTTTGAGGGAAAATCCGAATTCTTACCACTCTTGTAGTTACCTTGGTCATTCTGGGTGTGGCGTGGGTAAGTAGCACCCGACAAAATCTCTTGGGCTCCCAATGATCAATATGCATATCAGAATCAAATGATGACAACTCTTTTTTGTCATTCTTTCTTCAGCTGTTGAAAAAGAATAGAAATATGGAAAACCCAAACAGAAGCAGCACCACTAACCTCCTTCTTATGAGAGAACATTAAGAAGATGATTGAAGAATCAATATTGAGAGAGAGAGAGACGGGGATGGGCTTTTTTTTCAACTGTGCACTATATTAAAAATTAATCACCAAACTACCACCCTTTTGAGATAATTGACACTGCTATCATTCTTTTTTTTGACTTGACATCATTTTCCTCAAATTAAAGGACACGTGTGTTTGCTTTGGGAGTGGAACATCACTAACTTCATTGTTTTTTCTTAATATTATTTTTTTTTGTTCTATTGTTTTTCTTTTTACGTAGAACAATGTTCTTTCTTATTGGTTTGTTTAATTTTTATTTTTTTGCACAAATTGGTTTGTTTAAATTTAATTAAAAAATTAATTATTTAATTAATGATATTAAAGAAAAATGTAAAATAAAATTTGACACATAAAATATATTATAGATTACATTAATTTGACCTTCCAACACACTACATATCAAACAAGGAAATTGATATATAACAACAAATCAATTTCTTTCAGAAACATTAGTATTGTTAGGAGATTTTTTCTTGTTGTGTCCCTCATTCCGGCATATACTACATCTCTTTGGGTGTCTACTACTTTCCCTTTGATTCATTTCAGTATGAATTCGAGCAGATTGTGGACGACCTTTTGGATCCCTCCGCATGATTGGATTGTGGCACAGTTCAATTCCATTATATTCTGGCCAGTAGGATTGAAGAGGAACTGGTTGAAACTCCTCTTCATAAACATTGTAAACATATTGTAATGTGTAGCAGGGAGACACATACATCATGAAGTCATGGTGAATTTTTGAACAAGCAGTTATAACATGCGAGCAAGGATAATGTAATGCCTGGAATTCACCACAATCACACCATTTTTTGTCAAGGTCTACCATGAATGTGCCTGTTGGTCGGCCGCTTGGTGGACGAACCAACTCCTGAACACTAAAAATACTTTGTCCACGATTGTGAATGTAGACTTGATGAGTGTTTGATATTGTTCGTTCTTTGGCAAGATTATCCATGACTTTATCTGAGTAAATTTTACCGGATGCCATCATTGCTTGGGCCTCACTCCCTCTCTTTACGAAAAGTTTAGTAGACCTGTAATAGGTTGCCTGAACAATTGGACTGATTGAAAGATTACACACCCCTTTTAGTACATTGTTCACGCACTCGGAAATGTTAGTTGTCATGTTCCCGCAACGTCTCCCTTCGTCATGTGCTTGTAGCCATTGTTTCTTTGGAATATCATCGACCCACTTCACAGCATCATCAGACCAATCCCTTATTTGATTCTTGTAGTGTGTGATGCTTGGTTGAGTCATTGAGTATCCTGAAAGCACAAAAATTAACATTGTTTATGACTTCATAAAATAATTTATATATGCGCGACTGTATATAAGAAAAATACTAACCCATATTGGTTACTTTTTTT
>Ga0228710_1004361_pt1 | contig 22355 bp, 16 predicted proteins | sample MedpolnodulmetaG_FD_177995 | JGI IMG/M metagenome (GOLD analysis project Ga0228710, IMG submission 177995) | Root nodule microbial communities from Medicago polymorpha collected in Santa Monica, California, United States - pink nodules | ecosystem: Host-associated > Plants > Roots > Nodule...
AACAAAGATATTTGAATGAACAGGGACTTGTAATAAAGCAAAGCTCCTAGGATTTGATTTGAGTCAAACAAAATTTGTGTCTGAAATCAAAATGACCCAAACAATGGAGGCGCTACGATTATCACAGCCCCAACCTCACCTTCTCCTCCTCCGTAACCACCGCCACATAATGCACCACACTACTCTTCACCCTAACCCTCGTTTCAAATCATTCATAACCACCACCGCCGCCGCAATCTCCAAACCTGTTGAAATGGTTTCTGTTCCTGTTGTTGAGACGCCGGTGGCTTCTCCGAGGTTGAAGGTTTCGCCGGATTCACTTCAGTATCCACCTGGTTATGTCGGAGCGGTTCCTGACAGGTCACGTGGTGGTGATGAAGGTGATAGTGGAGTAAGTGCTATGAGTTATTTGACTAGTATACTTACTTCTAAGGTTTATGATGTTGCTGTTGAATCTCCTCTTGAATTGGCGCCAAAGCTTTCTGAAAGACTTGGTGTTAATGTTTGGCTTAAACGTGAAGATCTTCAACCTGTAAGTACTATCATCAACTCATTCTTATGTTCTTCTTCTTGGTATTATTAAATGTGATTTTAGTCGCTGCAGGGTCCGTTTGGATTGCCTTATTTTTGAGCTTATGAAAAATAGTTTATGCAAATAATTGAGCTTATATGTTAATTCATAAGTTCTCATTAACAGAAATTGTATCTTCATAAGCTGTTTTTTTTTTTTATAAACTATTTTGACAAGCTTATACATAAAAACTTATTTATTTGCATACGCTGTTTTGCATAAGCTCAAAAATAAGTCAATCCAAACGGGTCCTTAGCAACAGCTTTTGAATTTGCTGGGACTGGATACAAACAGAAAAAAAACTTGCAGACTGAAAACAAAGAATGTTGTAATTGCAGGAACTAAAATCATATTTAAAACCTTGTTCTTATTATTAACTGTTTTTTAATTTGTTTTTGGTGTTATAATTGTGTTGATCATTTAGCTTGAGGATATGTTGTTTATGAAATTGTGGATTGTGTAGTTATAATTGTTATGAAATTGTGGATTTTGTGATAGGTATTTTCATTTAAGATCCGTGGAGCTTATAATATGATGGCTAAACTTCCAAAGGATGTTTTGGAGAAAGGGGTTATATGCTCTTCAGCTGGAAATCATGCTCAAGGAGTTGCCATGTCTGCCAAGAGATTGAATTGCAACGCGGTTATTGCAATGCCAGTTACCACTCCTGACATCAAGGTATTCATTTATTTACTTTTTCATAAATTGTTTGTTTTTAATCACGTGTGTGATGAGTTTTAGTTAAGATTGGATAGATTGAAACCACTCAAGTTTGATTCCTGGCTGAGACAATCAGCTAGATTTTACCTACCTCATAACCAAAATTCGGACTACTAAGCCCCCTTTTCCTTAAGAATCGGAGAGTTAAAACCAGAAAATACTTTGTTTGTTTCTTGTTATATCTTGTTGAAGAAATTAATGTGGTCAATTGAGACGTGTTTTTGTTATTTTTTACGTCTGCAGTGGAAATCTGTGGAGAGGTGGGGTGCTACTGTGGTCCTTATTGGAGATTCCTATGATGAAGCACAAGCATATGCTAAGAAGCGTGCTATAGAGGACGGTCGTACATTCATACCTCCTTTTGACCATCCCGATGTCATAATGGGTCAGGGAACTGTCGGGATGGAAATTGTACGCCAGATGAAGCGTCCAGTTCATGCGATCTTTGTGCCTGTGGGAGGTGGTGGTCTCATTGCTGGTATTGCCGCTTACGTGAAGAGGATAAACCCAGAGGTTTGTTTGAATGGTGTTGTCCTGATAGATTTTCCCATTGCATGTGCCTTTGTTCACTTGGAAGAGTTGAGTGTTTATCTGAATATTGACATTTTTAATGTACACAGGTGAAGATAATTGGGGTGGAACCCACTGATGCAAATGCATTGGCTTTGTCACTTCATCATGGCCAAAGAGTGGTTTTGGACCAGGTTGGAGGATTTGCAGATGGTGTGGCTGTAAAAGAGGTTGGTGAGGAAACTTTCCGCTTGTGCAAGGAGTTGGTAGATGGCGTTGTTCTTGTAAGCCGTGATGCAATTTGTGCATCGATAAAGGTGAGATGCGCTTTCCCTTGTGAAAGTTTGCATTCAGAATCTCTGGTGTTGTAAACAGTTTCCACACGCACACACAGCACCGTTATCTATGGCAACTACTTCTCTAGTTTTATAAAATGTAAAATTGAGAATTTCATAATGTCTTGTCAAATGAATTTAAATCTATATACACATTGTTTTGATGTTGGATTAAATTTTCATTTCCATCTATCTTTCTTGACAGTTTACAGCTGATCATAAATTTAAGTGCAGAGTAATCAAATTGGTTTAGAAATCAATTTGCTTGACTAACATGTGAGTCTGCAAACAATAACAAATTTGGAATTGATTGATGAAGGAGTATTTTCATATGATCATTCGAACTAGAACTTTTCCAAATCCGAACTTGTTTTTGTTGTGTAATCAAATAATTATTTAATGCTTCATTGGTTTATATATACTTGGTGATTGGTGATGTTTTTGACCTTTCTGTATTATGGCTAGATTTAGTGAAGGGGGTTGGAGAGAGAGCTGGGAGTGGTAGGAAGAACCAATACATTGCTATTTAACTGTTAACTCCAGATTTTTTTTATCTGGTGCCATTAAATCACAACAGGATGATTATAGGTTCGATTCCCCACGGTGCCAATTTCGGTGGGTTAGTCCATACAGAGAAAACTCTGGCTTTTAACGAACCCTCGCGAGGTGGCCGGCGGGATTGGACCCCTTGGATTAGTCGGTCCTTGGGACAGATACCGAGTTTTAAAAAAAAAAGGATGCATGTGGTACAGTTATATGAATTTGGGTGTTAATTTTACTCTGTACTTTTAAAGGATGTCTGCTCCATTGTAGAAGCTCTATTTGAGTACACAGGCTGCTGAGTTGGTAAGCTGTCATTTGTCCTAATGGAGCTGTTTTGCTTGTAGCCGTGAGAATTGGGAATTATTTTCTGCATGTACCTTCGAATGTTTTGTATATTAAAGGGCAATTGGAAAGCATTGCAGATTATTTAGGACTTGACATTGGTAAAGCTTGTTGCAGGACATGTTTGAGGAAAAAAGGAGCATATTAGAACCAGCAGGCGCTCTTGCTCTTGCTGGAGCTGAGGCATACTGCAAGTATTATGGACTCAAGGGGGAAAATGTTATAGCAATAACCTCCGGAGCAAACATGAATTTTGATAAACTTAGGATAGTAACTGAACTTGCTAATGTCGGTCGTAAACAAGAAGCTCTGCTGTTAACTGTCATGCCGGAGGAGCCTGGCAGTTTCAAACAGTTTTGTGAATTGGTATAATTTTTATATGGCTTCACTGTTATTTTTTCCAAAACAGGGTTGCTCATAGTTGAACTGATTTTCTTCTGGCATGGTAGGTGGGGCAGATGAATATTACAGAATTCAAATACAGATATAGTTCCAAGGAGAAAGCTGTTGTCCTTTACAGGTAAGATCATAGAAAACATAAGATGCCTTGTCTTTCCTGTTTATTATCAAATTTTTGATATATCATTATGTTCCACCACCCCGAATATTGACATCTCTCACACACTTTATTAGTTTTCAATGACTTTCATTTTCTGTGATAAAGATTTGTTGACAACCAAATGTTATGCTAAGGGCAATAATATTTTATTATTCATTGTGTTGTTGTGCAGTGTTGGTGTTCACACGCCCTTAGAACTAAAAGAAATGCAGGAGAGAATGGAAACTTCTAAGCTTGTAACTCACAATCTGTCAGACGTTGACTTGGTGAAAGATCATTTGCGTCACATGGTAAATTGGCTTGAAGAATTACCTTCATTTTGAATTTTATAAATTTCCTTTTCCCTTCACCACCGCTAAACAAAGTCAAGTACTAAATTCACTATCCTTGCTATTTATAAAGCCCATAATATGAGACACAGAGAGAGTAACAACGCTTGACTAAGAGCTGCCAATTTGATTTAATGGTCTTGTCTTGCGATAAGCCGATAATGTTTACTAAACATGTCACAATAACTGATCCTGTTTTTGTATTTGACTAAGTTTAACTTTGTTTTGAAAACATTTTTCAGATGGGAGCCCGACCGGATATTCAGAATGAGGTTCTTTGTCGTTTTACCTTTCCAGAAAGACCTGGTGCTTTGATGAAATTTTTAGACTCCTTTAGTCCACGATGGAATATCTCTTTATTCCATTACCGTGCGCAGGTTAGAATTTGCAACATTCTATTATTCCTCAAGTCAAATACTGCATGTTTTTTTGTAGTTATTTTTCCATCGACCAATGCAATCTAATGGCTTGTACTTGCTGCTTCGGACAGGGTGAAGCTGGAGCAAATGTATTAGTTGGAATTCAGGTTCCAAGCAGTGAGATGGAGGAATTCAACGACCGTGCCTCCGGACTTGGGTATGACTATACTGTGCTGTCTGATGACCTTTTCTTCAAGCTTTTAATGCATTGATAGGTTATTTTAGGCACTTGTCATTAAAACATACTGGCGGAACGTGCCCATTTATATATTATGTTTTACTGGTAGTTATTATGTTTTATACTATCGGTTATGTTTAAAATTTTGAATTTGGAAAATTGTGTTGAGGGAAATTTTGTACATAAAAATGTCTGATTAAAATGGGTAGTTTTGAAATTTTCTTTAATTATGGTGTAGATTTAAATTTAAGTTTAAATTTGAAAATGATTTAAGTAGCATGTTCTATGTTTTAAAATTTGAATTTGGAAGTTTTTGGTTGTTAAGGGTATTTGTACATAAAAATATCTGATTAAAAGTAGCAGTTAGTTTTGCAGTTTCCTTAATTACTGTTTAGATTTAAATTTAAATTTAATTTTTAAAAACAGTAGTTAAGGGTAAATTCCTCCAGAAAAATGTCAAAACAAAATAAGTAGTTAGAGGTAGTCTATGTTATTGCATAACTTCAAAGATTGGGAGGGGGAAAATGGTGGAAACGGAATGGCCAACAATGTCACATTTTGACCGGAGGAACTACCACTTTTTACATTGTGGTGCTTCATTCCATGTTTTTGAAATAAGAAATGGTATTTGTTGTACAATCGTTTTTGTGACAATTTTTGAGACAACCTTATCTTTTGTACTTACATTGTGTTCTTACTTTCTCATTCTTTCTTTCTCTCTCTATTGTTTCTTTCATAAAAGAAGAGGGAATAAATGATTGTCCAAAAAATGTTTGTAAAAATATCATTTCTCTTTTGAAATTTACAAGGTATGTTTCGATAGTTTAAAATCAATGGAACATAAATAAATGGAGTAGAACAAAGCAAAAAGGTTATTTCATAATGAAATTAATTAGTTTTTTACTCCATGTTCACCTTCCTCTTTTTTTTTTCTTCTTCCTTTTTTTAATGAAAATACAAAAAATCTTTCTCATGAAGTGATTCTGCCATATGCAAGCTTCAACTCCAATACCGAACTTTTCTTATGCTTTTGAAGAAAGTCTAAGTTTATTTATTTTTGGCAAGATTGCACAATTGAATCTGAAAGTGTTCTATGAAATGCAAGTGAGGAACAGACAAATTAGGTAAATAAAAAGTAGACACACTGTCATGAAACAAATGCAAAGTAATACGAGAATTAGGGTTCGTTTATTAAAAGATTATAAAACAAACATTTTGATGTTTTAATTATGTTTGTGTAAATTTTTAAAATTAATTTTCTTATGCCAAATAATTCTTATATTGAAAATATGAAAAGCCAAATTAGCTTTTGAAGATTTTTTTTTTTTGGTAGTGAAAGAAAATTATTTTAATATAAGAGAGAGAAAAAATACAAAACCGATTTTTTATTTATAAATTATGGGTGCGTTTATTTTGCCTTCAAAAAAATTCTCTTAAAAAAAATCTAGATGTTTTTTGTAGAAAAACTAAAGCTAATTTTAATTTGTTTGCTATCATAATTTTTTTTCTCTTCAAGGTTTGAAATTCTTACACTTGAGTTCTTTTTTCCAAAAAAAATTTCCAAAACAAAGGGACCCTATGTTGATAACCATTTTAAAACAAATGCAAAATTGTTTATTTTTCTTTAATTTTTTTAAAGAATAATCTTTAAATTATTTATATCCAAATTACTTTTATTCTAATCTATAACAAACAGATCCCTAATACAATTGATTGTGTCACGGGAGGAAAACTTTTGAATTTTAAATTTGGTGTATTAGGAAGCGAAAAGATATGCCGGTTTTCTTAGATGTCACTTAGTTGAAAATAAGCTCTTCAACCTTGTAAATTTGAGTTTGATACGACACACTAAAAAAATATCATTGTTTATTCGATTATTCATATAACAAGAGAGGGGTTGATTTTTTTTTGTGGGTACAACAAGAGGGATTAGTTTTTTTTTTTTTTGACAGAAAGAGGGATTAGTTATTAAATATTAATTTGGTAAATGATTCCATCTTATAACATTAATTTAATGAATGATTCCATCTCATATTCTTCAAGTTAGGAAACGAGTAATGAATGATTCCATCTCATATTCTTCAAGTTGGGAAACGATTAATAAAGAAATTTGAAGGAATGTGAACGCTTCATTTTAACAAAAACCCAACAACCTTTAAAAAAACAAGCCAAACAATGAATGTTATTCTATATAATATGATACATTCGATCTCATTTCATTTTATACCATCCATTCTAAAATACTCCCAAGTTATATTGCTATTTTAGTCATAATATTCTCTTTTGGTTTTCATAGGTTCTCTCAGTTGGAGGTACTCTTGTATGAGACATTGTTGGACAATAAATATGGACAATTCTTTCAATCAGAATTTACATCTTAATTCATTAGACTAGCTAGTTCCTTCTACTAGATCAAATTTCCGTTGATCGTAATGGAAACCAAATATCATGTTGTTTATTCTTCAAGTAATATAATATAGCAAACTAAAATTATGTTAAAGTTATTTTAAACTTGCATATATATTTTTGCTTGTTAATATTCATAATTGAGGGTCCACTTGAACAATCTTCTTCCAGTTGAATTAAAATGTGATAATTGTGACTACTAAAATAAATTGACATTTTTAGTCATTAACAATCAAATGAAAGACGCGTTTCATATGTTTATGTCTCTAATTTTTGTGGCAATTATACTAATCTGTCACAAAAAATGCCACATCATAATGATTCCCCTTCTAAGTCCAAATAATTGTTAAGCACTTTTCTTTTTAATAATGTTAACCACTCTTTCGATTTTGAATGGCATCATCTTTCTTGATTGAAAATGATTGAAGATGGTAACCTTCAATCACCATCTTTCGATTTTACTTCCATCACAAAATTAAATGGCACCCTTAGATTTTGATGTCGAATTTATATTATTTTGTTTATAACAACACTATATTTACATCTCTTTAATATCGCCACAACATCTCTTTGCATATGTTTGGTTTTAATTGTGGAGGATGAAAAGTGATTTTAGAGGTTGTAAAATTGTTTTAATCATGTTTGGATGACTTAAAAGAGAAATGATTTTATTTGTAGAAATGATTTTACTTGAAACTAGAATTTACAACTTTTAACTTCTATAATTGATTTTAACCCTAAATTTATTGTTAAATCTACTTTTACACAAATACATTAAAATATAAAGGCTAAATTGCATTTTCGGTCCCTTAACTATTTAGGTAGTATCGTTTTGGTCCCTTAATTAAAATTCAATTTATTTTGGTCCCTTAACTTCTCTCCGTTACACATTTTGGTCCTTTCCATTAATTTTAATTCAAAAACGTTAGATTTTCTTCATCTTCTTCTCCTCTTTTTCATCTTCATATCATCTCCATCAACCTTCAACAACAAGAATCCCAGAAAAATTATAGAAGAAAATGAAGAAAACCTAATGTTTTTGAATTAAAATTAATGGAAAGGACCAAAATGTGTAACGGAGAGAAGTTAAGGGACCAAAATAAATCGAATTTTAATTAAGGGACCAAAGCGATACTACCTAAATAGTTAAAGGACCAAAAATGCAATTTAGCCAAATATAAATGACTTTACCTTCAACTCGCTTTTATCCAAAGTCAACTTTATAGAATCAATTCCCTCAAAATCAGTTTTTATCACCGCATAACCAAACATACACTTTGTATGATTCATGCTGTGTCAATATATGGTAAACACAATGTTTCATTTACGTCCTCTAAGTAAAATTTGCGTTTTTCTATATTTTTTGTAGTGGCGTCAAACTTGTTCCTCACATTTTATGCTTTAAAGGTTAAATATGTTTTTATCTCTATAAAATATATAACTTTTCGTTTTAGTCTTCTTAAATTTTTTGGGTTAAATGTATTTTTGGTCCCTATTAAATTTTCAAATGTCAAGTTTTAGTTCTTATAAAAAATCTCATCAATTTTTGGTCCCTCAAAAAATTTCCATCATAATTTTTGGTCACTGCATTTAAGTAAAATCATGTGTATCCTTCGAAACTGTGTATTATTTTTTTGTGGTCGTGTTTAGTATGTTATAGAAATCTCTCTTGCAAAAGTTTAATTTCTTTTTTTTTTACCAAGTGATGAATTAAATATGAATTTTTAAGTTTTTAGCGCTTAAAAATTCATAATTCATTCATATCTTGTTAAAAAATTTAAATTTTTTGTTGAAGAGATTGCTATAATATTATTAACATCTCTATAATAATTCATTCAAAGATGTGAAGTATACATATGATTTAATTTAAAAACAGGGGTAGACAAATTTTGAGGGACAAAAAATTGATGAAATTTTATATAGGGACTACTTGAAATTTGAGAATTTTATAGGGACTAAAATCATACTTAACCCAAAAAAATTTCAACTTTTAGTCCTTTAAAAGTTTTTCATCATCATTTTTGATCCTTACTTTTAAGTCAACTTATGGGTAGCCTTCATATTTTTGAATGAAACTTTTTAGAATATAATAAGAATCTCCCAATTTTTTTTTTGTTAACAAATCGTGAATCGAATATAAAATATTATGTTTTGGCGCTAAAATATTCATGTTTAATTTATTTGTTAAAAATTCTAACTTTTTTGGAGAGTGATTGTCATAATAATCTACACAGTTCTGAAAAATATCATTAAACAATATGAATGTTACACATTAGTTAACTTAAAAGTAGAGATTAAAAGTGATGGTAGTAAACTTTTCGGGGACTAAAAGTCAAGATTTTTTTTAGAGGGACTAAAACGAAAAGTTTGTATATTTATAGGGACCAAAAACATATTTAACCCTTAATTTAATTACTAGTACTATATTTATTTTTTAATGCTAGCAGAAAGACCAACACTAATTCACGTATCAGTCTACTTTTCTATTGCACTTAATTGGATATCTCAATGTTATCGTATAATGTACTTGCAGTGAGTACAATATCGAAACTAGTGTTTAGTATCTAATTCGGTCATGTCTCGAGAACAATCCCAAAGTGTTATTTATAGCCTGTTTGGCCTTCTTTTCCGCAACTTACTCCTTAAGTTACCTAGAATAGGGGAAAGCGTATATTCTATTCCCAGCCGGATATCCTGGCCGAATATTTTGCCAAAAGGATCGGGTTTTGATGGTTTTTGGGGGTATAAGGAAGGGTGGGTGCCCTTGTGGGTGTATATTGCGTCTTACCTAGGACTAACAGGTCCTTATCAGAGTATTGGAGGTCCACAACCCCCCAAGCACAAGTCCTGGTTAAGGGCAAAATGGTTTGAATCAGAGCTGGTTGTCCAAATCCCCCCAAGCACGAGCATTGGTTAAGGGAGAATTGGTTTGAATTAAAGGCGGTTGTCCACACCCCCCAAGCACGAATCCTATTTAAGGGCGAAGTGGTTTGAATTAAAGGTGGTGGTCCACAACCCCCAATCACGAATCCTGGTTAAGGGCTAAGTGGTTGAATTAAAGGTGGCAGTCCGTAACTCCCCAAGCTCGAGTTCTGTATGGGCAAAATGATTAAGGTTAGTTTTGATCATATTAATTGTAGATTAGCAAGTTACTGTTTTTTAGTGAGGTTGCCGAGCTTTTTTTCTCAATGGGAGATGTCTCTCATATGGGTGAAGTCCCCAATACTTTTAGATTATCGTTTAGTTTCTCAAGCAATGGAGAGTGATTTTCCATTTTTGTTTCAGAGTTTTCTTATGTGTTTTCTATTAAGTTACGAAGTCGTTTGTTGATTATGTTTTTGTGAAGAGGGGTGTTATGTTTAAATTTCGTCTTTGAAAATGATAGGCGGGACCCCTCTTGGGGAGTAAACATCTGAAGGTATGGGTACCTCTTGGGGTGCAGCCTGTTGAAATTTGGGGTTCCAGGTGGAAAACAACCTGTTAAAAAATGGGAGGGTTCCTTTTATGGAGTCTTACATACTCGTGATGCTCCCCCTTTAGGAGTCTTTATATGTTTAGGGATTTCAACCTTGGAGATTTTCTCGTCGTGGGAAGTCTTACATGTTTAGGAATTTCAACCTTGTTGATTCTTCCGTCGTGGGAAGTCTTGCATATTTAGGAATTTCAACCTTGTTGATTCTTATGTGTGGGAAGTTTTTCATATTTAGAAATTTCAACCTTGTTAATGCTTCTGTCGTGGGAAGTCTTGCATATTTAGGAATTTCAACCTTCTTGATGCTTCCGTCGTGGCAAGTCTTTCATATTTAGGAATTTCAACCTTGTCGATTCTTCTGTTGTGGGAAGTCTTGCATATTTAGGAATTTCAACCTTGTTGATGCTTCCGTCATGGTAAGTCTTATATATTTAAAAATATCAACCTTGTTGATGCTTCTGTTGTGGGAAGTCTTGCATATTTAGGAATTTAAACCTTGCCGAAGCTTCTGTCGTGGGAAGTCTTATATATTTAGGAATTGCAACCATGACGATTCTTCTGACATGGGAAGTTTGATATATTTAGGAATTTCAACCTTGTTGATGTTTCCGTCGTGGGAAGTCTTATATATTTAGGAATTTCAATCTTGATGATGCTTCCGTCGTGGAAAGTCTTATTGTTGCTTCTCGTTGCAAGGAGGAAATCTTACGCATGATGCTTCCTGTTGCAAGGAGGAGGTATTACGCATGGTGCTTCCCCAATGAGGAAGTCTTATGCGTGTCACCTCGATCATCTCTTTTATGCAAAACAAATCTTAAAAGGACAAAAATATTAGGATAACTCCGTGATTCATCTTCATGTTCTTTCTAGCAGGATTGTTGCTTCCATATGCACTTTTTTTTTATGGCGTGTCGTTTGGTGAGTTTATTTTAATCTCGCCTTTGGCGAGATTGTTTGCGTCCCTGACATGATTTATTTAAAATATAACAATACTTGCAAACTTTTAAAATGATCAGTATGATAAATAATGGAGTCTCAATCATATTCAATGAAAACTAATTACTCCTTGCCCTTCTCCTATTAACTCGCCCATGTTTTTACACCTTCTTTTTCTTCTGATAAATTGGGACTATCTCGCCCATCTTTTACGCTCCACTTCCTATTCTTCTTAATTCTCCTACTAAATTGAAAATAACCTTCTTATTTAATCATTTTATGTTTTAACTCCTTCTCTTTCTTCTATTAAATTGGAACTAACTTGTCTCATAAGTCCTAGCTCACCTGGCAAAAATATCGAAATTGTTAGGTCGGACGTTATGACTGTGGTTCGAACCCCGGTACTTCACTTTGTGTGTGAGTTTATGATAGTTTTGCTATCTCATCTACAAAAAAAATTGGAACTAACTTGCCCATGTTTTATGCTTCTACTCTTCTTGATGCTCCTATGAAATTTGAACTAACTCGCTATGTCATCTTATTTATTTATTTTTTACTCCTCTTCATGCTCCTACTAAATCACGGTGAGGCCTAGATTACCCTCTCTTCTTTAGGGGGTATTTACCCCTTCAAGATATCAACCAATCAAAATGTAATATACAAATGTAACATTAAATGTCAAATAAATGAGTCAATTTTTTCTATAAAAAAAAAAGAATCAACTTTAATCCTAAGGTAACTTTTAATTTTTATTTAATTATATTTAGGTATTCAATCTTAATTAATTTACAATATGGGACTTGTAACAATTAAAATTTCACATCAAATTCAACTAATCATATGTGTTCACTGATGCAGTGGGTTTTCAAACACTAGGACAACTGGTTTCAATTAAAAAAGCACACCATTAAGTTCAAGAACTTGTACAAACTTTTCAACAAATTCAGATTACGAACCCAAACAAGTAAATCATTAAGAAAAAAGAAAGCCAATCCTTCACTCAACATCTTCAATAATTTAGAGACAATATTTTGCACACTAAACAGGAAACCAAATGTGCAAAACAAATAATTTCATTTACCCTCTGAATGGACTTGTTTATGAGCCCCTCGATTTGATTTACCCTAAAAGAATGTTAATTATGTTTGATTCCTTTGCATTTTCGCTTCTGTAAATGAAATTATTTGTTTTACAGATTTTCATCCTTTAATTGATTTTTTTTTTTAAAAAAAATTGACTCATTTATTTGACATTTAATATTACATTTGTATATTACATTTTGGTTAGTTGATATCTTGAAGGGGTAAATACCCCTAAACAAGAGAGGCTAGACCACCCATCTACGGTTGTTTACATATTTCTTAATATTTGTTTCTTAATATTTGTGTTTGCATAAAATTCAACGGGCAAGGTAAGTCCCACAACAAGATTTGTATAAAATATTTTGAAACTTATATTACCTGGAGTAACTCGATGAAGAAAATTCAATATGGATTCACATTTTATGACATTATCAAAATGAGAACTAGAGAGTAACATATATGCACATATTCAAGTAAGTATACCAATGAGATTTCGATTCAAACAAGGTAGAACTATTTTCATAACTGATGGATGTAAGTATATCATATTCAACCTTGATTTATATCCAAAACCAAAACATCTGACTAAATTCAGAGTATAGCTGGAGACAATGTTGTAAGACATATTCATTGAACGATGATGTATTTCCATTTCAGACATGGAAACTTAGTGAAAAATAAATTGGTTTCTTCTACACCATAGATTGTCCAACATTACACCAAAAACCACTGGCCAATGAATATCCACACCCACTCGCTCCAATCCATTTCTTCGAAAACGGATCTTGCAAAAGCATTCAAATTGAATGACCAATTTAGAACCGGAGATCCTCATAAAGCACAAGTCTATTTCATTCTATTCAGTGGGTAACGTTACTTCCGACAAAAACAAAAAACAAATATAGATCAATAATTCAATTGATTTGAATTAAGAGTTATAAAGTGAGTTTAGAAGTATTGGGATAAAACGTAATTAAATGAGTTAATGTTGTAGTATGACTCAAAATTTGGATTTCTGAAACTGCCAAAATCGGGGTCCGATTTGGAGAAATCGAGACCCGATTTTGGCTGAGTGTAGAGACTCCTGTCTCGACATTTTTCGGCGCCGATTTCGCGTAGCAGCAGAAAATCAGAACATATTTTTGGGCCTGATTTTGTTCCAATTTTTTAGGGATGCTTTTACCATAAATATAGACCTTGTATCAGATGAAAAAGTGAGTAGAGAGCCAAAAAACAAGGGGTTTAGAAGCCAACATCAAAACTAGGGTTTGTTGAGAATTCTCTTGGCAACAAACACTAGAGTTGGGATTGATTCACCTTGGAGAAACACAATTAGGATTGAGTCTCTTGGTCATGGGAAGAGATTCGAGACTTTAGGTAGAATTAGGTTTGAAGACTTATTCTTGTAACCCTTTTGATATCTCTTCAAAACTAGGGTTTGTTGAGAATTCTCTTGGCAACAAACACTAGGCTTGAGATTGATTCGTCTTGGAGAAACACTATTAGGATTGGGTCTCTTGGTCATGGGAAGAGATTCGGGACTTTGGGTAGAATTAGGTTTGAAGACTTATTCTTGTAACCCTTTTGATATCTCTTTGTAAAGTACACATCATTATAATGGAACGTAGAGCTGCTCTCTCCCCGATACTAGGTCAGTATTAGACCGAACTGGGTAAACAAATTTCGTGTGCTCTCTCTCTCTCTCTCGCAGTTTTCTACTTTTACTTGTGTTTATAAATGTCTCCCACATTGTTTTTTGGTTGCTTGATTATTTTTCTCCACATATCAAGTATTTTATTAGTGTGATTTTTAACTAATTCACAACAATTACCCACCGTGGGGCAAAGATCAAAACGATAATCAGGTGTCGTGGGTTCAAAGTGGGATATTGAGAAGTTTACTGGAGATAACGATTTTGGGTTATGTAAGGTAAAGATGGAAGTGGTGTTAATACAACAAAAGTATGAGAAAGCATTGAAGGGTGAAGGTGCGTTACCAGTCACAATCTCACAAGCGGAGAAGACCGAGATGGTGGACAAGGCTAGGAGTGCCATTGTCTTGTGCCTCGAGGATAAATTTTGAGGGATGTCACAAAGGAACCTACCGCGACATTGATGTGGTCAAAGTTGGAGTCGTTGTATAAGACAAAGTCTTTGGCTCATAGGCAATTCCTAAAGCAAAAACTCTACTCATTTAAGATGGTGGTGTCAAAGGCAATCATGGGGCAACTTACAGAGTTCAACAAAATCTTTGATGGCTTTGAGAACCAAGGAGTTGACCAAGTCCAAGGACTTGAGAACTGATGAAAATGATGAAGGCCTAAGTGTTTCAAGAGGGAATGGTGGAAGTAGAGGTAACTTGGGAAAGAGTGGTAACAAGTTAAAGTTTAAGTTCTTTAATTGTCACAAGATGGGTCACTTCAAGAAGGATTGTCCGGAGAACAATGGTATCTCCGCACAAATTGTGTCTGAGGGTTATAAGGATGCAGGTGCTTTGGTGGTATCTCGTTGGGGTGATAAAGAAGGTGATGTCTCTCAACTTAGGACTGATGCCTTATAAACCGGTGGTCGTTTGGAGAGACGTTAAACACTCAACAACAGCCTGAAGAGGCGGAGGTAAGAATACTCGTGATCAACCTTTGAGGTGGAGTTGCAAGGTGAAAGTCATAGTGGATGTACGCATTTGCTAGTTGAGGAAGAGAAAACTCAACATGAGGTGAAGTTGATGACACCAGGAATGGTATGACTATGGAGACCTTGAGTGCTATGCTCTAGCTGTGAGCAATGAAATTCTTCACGAAGACGGAAGACATTTCGGAGTTTAAAGAATGTATGGCATGACTTGTGTGATTACCTAAAAGATCAAGGGTGATTGGATGCAAGAAGATCTTCAAGGAAGCGGGAGATGTTCCGTGGTTGAAGAGGGTTTGGTGTATACTTGTGGAACTATCTAAAATTCCTAGTGTAGTTGGATGCAAGGATGATCTTTAAGAATGTGGAAGGAATTCCGATGGTTGAAGAGGTTGGGTGGAATATTGTGGAGCTACTTGGTGTAGTTGGAAGCAAAGGAAGATGAAGCATGGAGAGAGCAGCAAAGTGATTGATGGTTAAATTGACATCATCATAAATTTAGAGTCAAGATGGAGAATGTTGTAGTATGACTCGAAATTTGGGTTTCTGAAACTGCCAAAATCGGGGCTCGATTTTTCCAAATCGGGGTCCGATTTTGGCTGAGTGTAGAGACTCCTGTCTAGACATTTTTCGGCACCCAATTTGTTAAAATTGGTCCCCGATTTTGCGCAGTAGCAGAAAATCAGAAACATATTTTTGGGTCTGATTTTGTTCCATTTTTTTATGGATATTTTTAATATAAATATAGACTTTGTATTAGAAGAAAAAGTGAGTAGAGAGCCAGCAAACAAGGGCTTAGAAGCCAACATCAAAACTATGGTTTGTAGATAATTTCTTGGCAACAAACACTAGGGTTGTGATGAATTCACCTTGGAGAAACACTATTAGGATTGAATCACTTGGTCACGGGAAGAGATTCATGACTTTGTGTAGAATTAGGTTTGAAGACCTATTCTTGTAACCCTTTTGATATCTCTTTGTAAAGTTACTCATCATTATAGTGGAACGGAGAGCTGCTCCCTCCCCTAGACTAGGCCATTTCGTGTTCTCTCTCTCTCTCTCTCTCTCTCTCTCTCTCTCTCTCTCTCTCTCTCTTTCTCTCTCTCTCTCTCTCTCTCTCTCTCTCTCTCTCTCGTTGTTCTCTACTTTTGCTTGTGTTTATAATTGTCACCCACGTTGTTTTGGTTGCTTGACTATTTTGCTCCACACATCAAGTATTTTATTGGTGTGATTTTTAACGAATTAACAACAGTTAATATTAATCTAACTACTAACATTTATCATTAAAAATATTAATCTAACTGATTTGTATTTTTTTTAATGATAATTTTTTTTTAAAGTTTGAAATAGTCCAATCAAAAATAAAAGTGAAACGTAAATTTCAAAACCATAATAGGAAGTTTCTCTCTCTTCCTCACACATACTATATATACCCGAGTCTCTCTCTTCCTCACTTTTTTTCATTCATGAACAGGTATGTATATGCTTTCACTTCATTCTTTTTCGTTTTCTATTTAATCAACCATTTCCCAAAATACTTAGTTAAAACTCTGTTCATAATGCCGTTCATTTTATGTTGCATTGTTTAATCATGCATGAATGTGTGATTTTTTTTTTTGTCTTAACCCTATGAAAAAAAGGAGGTTGAGTTCGATCATGATATTGAAACTCATTAACCACTTGAATATAATTACTTGATTTGTAGGTTTTTCGCACAATTTAGTGTACGTATGTGATTACATAGGATCATTAGATATCGTTTTTGATTGTTTGTTTTTTTCTTTTTCGTTTCGATTATGACAATAATGTGTGGTTTTATGTGTCTGATTGATTGTTATTCTGAATCCAGATAGTGTGATATTCGTTTATGTTTTTGAATCGGTAGTTTTTATTTGTTAGGAAGGTAGTTTCTTTTTTAGGCATTGTTTACGTTTTTACTTTTAGTGTGTTAATTGTTTATGTTTTTTGTAATATTTGATGCATAATTGAAAAAGCAGCATGTTGTTATACATGTTTGTTTTTGGATTGTAATATAAGCTTGTATTCATTGATTGTGCATTTTTTGACTTGTCATAATATTGTGTTGTTGTTGTTACTATTTTATTGTTGAATACTGAGATTTATTTTACTTCTGTCGTGTTTTCTGTGTTGAATCGGCAGACCATTTTGTGATTTCAAGTTTAAGGAGTAATGGTTAAGGAAAAGGTTCATATTAACATTGTGGTTATTGGTCATGTCAACTCTGGGAAGTCAACCATTGTTGGTCATTTGATCTACAAGCTTGGAGGTATTGCAAAGAAGGACATTGACACATTTGAGAAAGAAGCTACTGAGATCGACAAGTGTTCATTCAAGTATGCCTGGGTGCTTGACAAACTCAAAGCTGAGCGTGAAAGAGGTATCACAATTGACATTTCTATGTCGAATTTTGAGACAACCAAGTACCGCTGCACTATCATTGATGCCCCCGGACACAGGGATTTCATTAAGAACATGATTACTGGGACAGCCCAAGCTGATTGTGCTCTTCTTATCGTTGATTCCACTCCTGCTGGTTTTGGAGCCGGTACTTTTAAGAATGGTCAGACCCGTGAACATGCTTCAATTGCTTTCGTTCTTGGTGTGAGGCAAATGATCTGCTGCTGCAACAAGGTATTCCTATTTTTAGCCCTTTTAAAGCTGTATTTGATTCACTTTTGTGTTGCGTAACCTTTTGTGTTGTTTTGAGAAATACTGTTTGGGAAAATGGTATATCTTTATAGACATTTTATGGATTCTTGAATATCTGGCAGCGTTGATTCTGTAACTAATTTTTATTCATTAACTGTTTCCTTTCTTTTTGTGCTCTTACTGTCACAGGTAAGCTTGATTCACTTTGCAGGCAGTTACAACGTCGAAATAAAGAGCTGATGGTATTCTTCTGTTACATCACTACCTCTAAAACTGAAGAATGACAAGATGTTTGATGCCTCAAAATATTTTATCTTTCTTGTATACACTAATACACCTTGATGAGGCACCTTTGTATCTAAATTCTAAAGAAGGGTAACCAATCCTGTCTATTTCTCATGTTTAGTTTATAACCAGCTCTAGTGCAAAATTAACATTCTACTCACGTAAGCACATTAGCTAAAGGCCGTGCAAAAGTGAAATGCTTAAGCTCTCTCGATTGAAGGATTTGATATTTATTTTCAGCCCCTTATTAGTTATTTCCCATCATTCCAAAGTACTCCCTCCCTTCGTAGTTAATTATATCTTGATTTTCTAAAACACTCGTTGTTTTGAAACAAAAACGATATGTTTAAACTACCAAAGATTTGGAATGAAGGGGGTACTTCCGAAGTCTTCCTGGAATCATAATTGCGCACCTTTTTAGTTTCTAATTCACTTTCCTAATCACCCAAAAGGTTCGTTCTTGAGACACCTATTTGGACGCCCAATGGCCACAGATGAATTTTTTTGACCAAATAGATGTACTTCAACATGATTAACTGGTGAATTTTTGGAAATATATAGGCCTCACATTTGCATATAGGCCACTTAATTTGCTCTGGAAAATCTTTTCGGGATTCTTGCTAGTCATTTTGCGTGGTCCGTCTCTGTCCCTCCTCTTTGGGAAATTCTTGTTGCTTTGTTAAGAAGGTTTTGGTACCGAGTCTCAAATTTCATGTCATTGTGTGTAGTGTATATAATTATGTTTACATGTTAAGAAGATGCTTCCATCTTGAAGAATGTCTGTCACCTAATCTGTACTTTTTTTCCTGGATTTTTTATGTTTTGCTCACGGTTGTTACACGGTACTTGTTATTTATGATTTGTCGAGAGATTGAGCAGCCTTGTTGCATTTAAGTTTTTCATGTTCAATGTTGTATCTCCTCTTTCTTATAATAACGAGTTCCTTTTTTATCACATGAATGTAACTTCTACCTGGTAGTGTAGTTGGCTTCTTATTCATTTTACTTTTTAAGAAACATTTTGACTGTGTTATTTGAAAGTAGTAGGATTCATGCTTCATTATTTTCAGGAAGAATGCAAATATGTATCTACTGGGGGGCATAAGATCAGGCTGAATTATTTGCTCGAGGTAAACAATTTTTATAAATGGATTCAAATTCTTGGTCATATAATATCACTTATGTGCATATAATATCTACTAACGGTTCATGCACTTCTGCATGTGATTTGAAACGTATAGTGTGGGTTGTAAAATTGCTTTAGACGTTTATACATTACTACAATTATATGTTTTTTTGTATATGCATTGAATTTCAGCAAGCATCGACAAAAAACAATGATGTAATTGAAACATTTAAACTAGAGATTGAGAAGGTAAACTTAATTTCTCATAATATTTCATTTGTTCTAATCACATTTGCTTGAATCATATATATCTACTTTGATGGGTATAATTCTAAAGTTATCTTCCTTTTTCATCATTGCGGTTAAAATCAGATGGCAAAATCAATGAAGGAACTCAAGAAGGAGAATCAATTCTTGAAGAGAGAAATCTGATAATGTGCATACAGAGTTAGTTGATCAGGTGCATAGCTTGTATTTCCGGTTTTGTTCCTTAAAATAATTCCTTCTCATTTTGCTCCTTTTTAATTATGAGTCAATAGTTTCTTCTTGTTTGAGCAGCTCGAGCGCTTGAAGATAATAAGGGAAATCGTAGAAAAAGTTGAGCAGCCTGAGAGCTCGAAGAGAAAGCGGACAGAATAGTTAAATGGGTCACTTCTGGTAGAGAGGAAGCAGAGTTTGGCTGAGAACAAGAGTAATAGTAACAGTAACAACTCATTTCCAATAAGAAGAATAGAAATGTGTATTTTTCTAATACCTTGTTTGCAATTATGTAGTTTTGAGATTATATTGCAATATTAATGTCATTTATCTACATTGAATGTTTTAAACGGACGGTCTCTTTTCCTTTTCATGAACTTTACAACATCCTTAGCTTGGGAGCTTCCAATGATTGTGAAAAACATGTACTCAATGATTTTGAGTATGTGTGTGCTTGGTGTTTTGGGGGTTACTAGGAGAATATTTATCAAACTTTATGAAGTCCAAAGTTTTTAATGCGTGTAATATGTAAGTAATAAATTGTCATGCACAAATTTCTAATGCTTTTAGAGAATGGGTTTTTCTATATGTGCAAATTTGCACATGTTAAAGAAGTTTAAAATAAAAATTTTGTATTGAAACTTGTATATTTAATATTACATATTTGGTCCCTTAAATAATTTTCAGGTTTCATTTTGGTCCCTTATCTAATAAAAGTGACGTTTTGGTCCCTCAAATATGCTTCCGTTAGTCAATTTGATCCCTCTCCGTAAATTTTAACCCAAAATATCTAAGGTGGATCGATATTACATTTAATCCACCGTAAACCTTATTAATTTATTTAATTTTAACCCTTTGATTGATTTAACACAAAATAGACATTTGGATCATGAAAGACCATTAAATCTAATGATGAACCATCAAAATCTAATGCCCATCTTTTCTCCATCTTCTTCCTTCGGGTTCTTCATCATCTTCATATATCTTTATACACCAAAAAATAAATAAAAAATCAAAATTTCCAACTCCAACTTCAATCCATTATTCTTTAGAAACAAAAATCCACCGATAATTGAAAATAATAATGACGATTATGTAGAAATCACAACCTCAAATTCAAACAAAAAAAATAAATATGAAAAGATTACAATCAAATTAAAAACAAGCGAATCAAAAAAGAAATGAAAAGAAAAAGACGTGTGTATTGAAAATTAAGAAAGTTTGAATATTATTGTTTGTACTTTGTAGCTACAATCAAACCAACAACACAACAGAGTTTGTGTTTGTTGTATCTCTCTCTGTTTTTGGTGGACATAACAGCGGCGCTTTCTTTTTATTATTATTATAAACACATGATGTATTCAAACAAGATTTCATATGGAACATACACCATTCAAATTCAGAGTTGTCTCTTAATCTTTCTCTATTGAATGTTTTTTCGTCAATTTTTGTTCTGATATAGCAACATAGCGATTTGGGTCTGAGATTATATTTTTTTGGATTTTTTTTTTATTTCTCCAAGAAGATGAAGAAATTTGGATTTGGATTTCGATTGCTTAGAGTTTTGCCTTTTCCGAATTTGATTTCTCTGACTTTTTTTAGATTGAGATTTTTGTGTTGTGATTTTTTCTGCAATAGAATCTTTTTAATGGGTTTGAGTAGATGAGGGATTTTGTGTGTTCTACTTTTGTTTTTTCTTTCAGAAATGTGTGAAGAAGATGAAGGTTCTTTGATTTTTGGGAATTTTTTTTTTTAATTCTGAATTTGTATCCGAAGATGAAGAAATTAAATTAAAATCATGTTTTGATGGTTCATCGTTAGATTTAATGGTCTTTCATGATCCAAAGGTCTATTTTGTGTTAAAACAATCAAAGGGCTAAGATTAAATAAATTAATACGGTTTACGGTGGACCACATACAATATTGATACACCTTAGACATTTTGGATTAAAATTTACGGAGAGGGATCAAATTGACTAACGAAAGCATATTTGAGGGACCAAAACGTAACTTTTATTAGATAATGGACCAAAATGAAACCTGAAAATTATTTAAGGGACCAAATATGTAATTTAGCCATAAATAATTGTTGTTTTCCAAGAAAAAGTTACTACTATTAGTTGTTTTAACATGTTCTGGACCAGTCAGAAAACCAATCACACGCTGACACATGGCCCAACTTACACCGCCTTAAGGCTCCGCGCCTGAGGGAACTCGCCAACAAAGCATGTCCTCGCGTAAGGATCATGCTACATGTGTCCTCTAACCGTCCCTAATCACACGCTGCATTACCCGAAGACGGCTATTCCCATTACGCGCTTATATAAGCGTGAGTGCGTGACATTGTTTCACCCTCAAGGTATGTGTCGCGTCATTTTTCGGAGATCAAGGCTATTTGATTAGCGTTTGACTCACTATTTTATTTCACGACTGAACATTTAATTTTGAGAGAAAAGGGGAAAAAGGTTCGAAACACCCCTTTGAAAAGATTTAGGGTTCGGGGGTTAGTTACATAAGGGGAAAGTGTTAGCACCCTTTATGTCCGTAGTACTCTACGGGAACCTCTTGATTTTATTTAATTAATGTGCTATAACTTACTTGTTTTGAAAAGAGGAATTAAAGTGGTAAAGGAAAGAGATACCTACTTATCTACATTTTTTATTGATTTGGAAGGACTAGGTCCTTTGCCTACGTACCCGTGAGGGATCAAAACCTCGTAGTTCGGGGTAGAAATTGACGTTTGATTGGTTGTGTGTTTTTTATTAG
>Ga0228710_1004363_pt1 | contig 22352 bp, 20 predicted proteins | sample MedpolnodulmetaG_FD_177995 | JGI IMG/M metagenome (GOLD analysis project Ga0228710, IMG submission 177995) | Root nodule microbial communities from Medicago polymorpha collected in Santa Monica, California, United States - pink nodules | ecosystem: Host-associated > Plants > Roots > Nodule...
ATGTTTATGAGGAGGGACAAATCCCATCTAGGACACTTATGTCCCTCAGCATGATTCATCAAGTACCCATCAACCAACGTTATGGTTATCCTTTTACAGACAACGTTAGAATGGCAACAAAGCACTTGAGTCCACATCTAGGGATTATAGTGGTTTCAGGTCTAAGAGTGATATACATTATTATCATTGTGAGAATATCTTATGACAATTTCATAACATACTATGTAGTATTCTCATAGTGGGTCAATCCAGTATAAATATTACTCCTAATATTTATACCTATGTATAGACTTAATATCTTATATCTATGACCCATAAGATGCGGTCATCAGTCTACATACATAATAGTCTCGACGCTTTATTATTATCCTTATTCATATTAAAGCTTGACTACGGATAGATTTAAGAATAACGTTCTTTATGATAATGTAATCTCATGATTAAGTCACACTTAATACATTATTACATGAACTATCTATTTTAAGGACTTTATTAACATTACTATAAATATAATAAAGAGTGTCATATATTATTCAATAATAAAAGTCATGATACATAAGATAAGTTCAACATAAACTATTGGCCTCTAGGGCTTAAACCAACAATATTCAAACCGACATTGAAGATTAGAGCTTCTTAGGGTTTTGAGTCGTTTGTTATTTGTGAGCCTTTCTTGTATCACCTTGATACATGTTAAGGATTGTGTTTTATTGAGTTGTAAGTTGTACTACTCCTAAGCTTTGAAGCACGGAGGTAGTTTGTGTTTAAAGGTAACTTCATCTTATTGAGTTGTAATCTGATAATCACAGGGGTTGTGATTGATTGAGTGGAAGTGAGATGGCATCTCAGATCTAGGAGTTCCTAGGTTGAAGTCAATACGGGTAGGTCCTAGGTCTTAAGCTGTAAACTGAGAGTTTGCTGAGAACTTAGAATAAGGACTACACTAGTGGATTTCCTTCCTGGCTTGGTAGCCCCTAGAGTAGGTGTGTCTGTCACCGAAGTGATTTCTCTTGTGCCTTTTACTTTCTTGTCTTTTACATTATGCATCTTTTGTTTGTTATTGTTAGCACAATGTTCTAAACATTACATTCAACATTTGTATTTTGTGTCTGGTGTTTGAACATCACATAGAACATCTGAAAAGCTAACGCGCCAAAATTACAATTGGCATCAGAGCAGGCACCCTGCCTGTTTTAGGGTGAGCTTCAGGGAAGATATTTTATGGCATTATGGACAAGGAAGGAGGATTTGTGAACATACCAACTTTGTTGGATGGCTCCAACTATGAGCTTTCCTCAAATCCATAGATAGAAAGACATGGAAGGCAGTTCTGAAGGGTTGGGAACATCCTGTGGCTCTTGACGCATATGGGAACATGACAGCTGTTCTGAAACCTGAAGAAGAGTGGTCCACTGTTGAAGATGAGTTAAATCTTGGAAACTCCAATGCATTGAATGCATTGTTCAATGGGGTTGACAAGAACATGTTCAAAATGATCAAACAATGCACTGTTGCTAAGGATGCTTGGGAGATTCTCAAAACTACACATGAAGGTACATCCAAAGTAAAAAGTTCAAGACTTCAACTTCTGACTACTCAATTTGAAAATTTAAAAATGAAGGAGGATGAGAATATACAGGATTTACACATGAATATCCTTGACATGGCTAATTCTTTTGAATCTCTGGGAGAAAAGATGTCTGATGAAAAGCTTGTTAGAAAGATTCTCAGATCTCTTCCTAAGAGATTTGATATGAAGGTGACTGCTATTGAAGAAGCTCAAGACATATCCAACATGAAGGTTGATGAGCTGATAGGATCACTTCAAAACTTTGTGAATAACAGAACTGAAAAGAAAAGAAAAAGCATTGCCTTTGCCTCAAATGTTGATAATGAAGAATTGCAAGAAGAGATTGAGGTTGATGAAAATCTGTCAGGACATCTGGTGTTACTTGGAAGACAGTTTAAGAAAATTCTGAAATAGATTAACAGGAGACCTAGGTCAAATGGTCAGAACATGACCTTCGATATCAGTAAGCAACAAAACAGTTTTAATAACTCAAGAACTGATGAAAAGAATAATCAATCCAAGGGGGTCCAGTGTCATGAATGTGAAGGATATGACCACATCAAATCATAGTGTGCCACATTTCTCAAGAGACAAAAGAAAAGCTTGATTGTTTCTTGGTCAGATGAAGATGATTCAGAAGGAGAAGTTGAAAATGAATATGCTAAGCTTGTTAAGGCTTTAACTGGTAGATGCATATCTGATTCTGAATCTTGTGATGAAGAATTAGCTTATGAAGAGCTGGCTGCATCTTACAAAGATCTATATACCAGAAGCATAGAAATATGCAATTTGCTGGAGAAGCAGGAGAAAACTATTAGTGAATTGCATGCTGAAAGAAGTCAACATCTAGCTAAGAAGTCACACATCACTGAGAGCTTCATCTAGAGAAGACTGGTACTTTGACAGTGGATGCTCCAGGCATATGACTCGAGTAAATAAGCTTCTTGAAGATATGAGATCTTACAAAAGCAACCATGTGACATTTGGAGATGGAGCAAAAGGAGAAATCATGGGTATTGGTAAATTGATTAATGATGGATTATCGGATTTTGATAATGTGTTGTTGGTGAAAGGATGTGAACTTTAGCAAGTCTGAATGTCTGGTAACTAATAGAAAAGGTGAAGTGGTGATGAAAGGTGCTAGATCTAAAGATAATTGTTACGTGTGGGTCCCTCTAGAAGAAGCTCACATGTTCACATGTCTAGTGAGTAAAGAAGAAGAAGTTAAATTTTGGCACCAGAAACTTGGTCACTGAAACCTCAAAGGTCTGAAGAAAGCCATTTTTGTAGAAGCAATCAGAGGACTGCCCAAACTTAATATTGTTGAGGACAACATATGTGGAGAATGTCATATTGGTAAACAAACTTGAACGTCGCATCCAAGGTTGGAACATCAGGTGACTTCCAAAGTTCTTGAACTCCAACACATGGACTTGATGGGGCCAATGCAAGTTGAAAGTATTGGAGCAAAGAGGTATGCTTTTGTTGTTGTTGATGATTTCTCCAGGTTTACTTGGATTAATTTCATTAAGGTAAAATCAGATACCTTTGATGTGTTTAAAGACTTATGCACACAACTTCAAAGGGAAAAGGATAGTGCCATTATGAGGATCAGAAGTGATCATGGGACAAAATTTGAAAATTCTAATTTCAGTGAATTCTGCTCCACTGAAAGAATCAAACATGAATTTTCATCTCCTATAACACCTCAACAAAATGGTGTTGTGCAAAGGAAGAACATAACTCTTCAAGAATCAGCCAGAGTTATGCTTCATGCAAAACATCTGCCCTATCACTTTTGGGTTGAAGCTATGAATACAACATGTTATGTTCACAATAAAGTTACTCTAAGGGCTGACACCACAACTACCATGTATGAGACATGGAAATGAAGGAAACCTACTGTCAAATACTTTCATGTTTTTGGAAGCAAATGCTACATTCTAGCAGATAAAGAACACAAAAGGAAAATGGATCCCAAGAGTGATGAGGGGATCTTCCTTGGATACTTTACTAACAGCAGAGCATATGGATTGTTTAACTCTAAAACCAAGGCTGTTATGGAATCCATCAATGTTGTGATAAATGATGTTCCTTGAAATAGAGTCCCGGATGTTGAACCAGATGTTGAAACATCTATTCAAACTTTGTTTCTCCTTTGTCGGAATTGGTATTACAATCCGAACTTTCGAGGGGTTATAAAATTCCTAAGTTCACCAAGTTTGCAGGAGATACAAGTGAGTCCACTGTCGAACATGTCGCAAGGTATTTGACAGAGGCAGGAGATCTAGGAAATGATAAGAATTTGAGGTTGAAATATTTTCCAAGTTCTCTAACAAAGAATGCCTTTACATGGTTCACTACTCTTGCACCTTATTCTATCCAAAGTTGGACTGAATTAAAAAGGTTATTCCATGAACAATTCTACATGGGCCAATCTAAGATAAGTTTAAAAGAATTGGCGAGTGTCAAGAGGAATTCCATTGAATCCATTGATGATTATCTCAATAGATTCAGATTATTAAAGGCAAGATGTTTCACTCAAGTGCCTGAACATGAGTTAGTCGAAATGGCTGCTGGTGGCCTAGATTATTCCATCAGGAAGAAACTAGACACTCAACACTTGAGAGATATGGCCCAGTTGGCCGATAGAGTTTGACATGTCGAAAGATTAAAGGCTGAAAAAGCCAGAACTCAGACACATTATAAAAGAGAAAAGATTTCTTATATCGGATCGGACAAAGGCAATCAAGACCTCGACAAAGATTTTGGTGATGTCGAAACAAAGGAGGTTGACATTGCTGAATTAAAACCAGGGCCCCCTTATACGTGTAAATCATTAAGACCCTCTGATGGGAACAATCCTGTCGAACCAAGCAATGAAAGATTTGTTCCAAAAACATATACCTTCAATGTAACCAAATGCGACGAGATCTATGATATCTTAGTTGTTGATGGCGAAGTGGTAGTACCCAAGGATTTGAAAATCCCACCACTAGAACAACGTCAAAAAAGAGGTTTTTGTAAATACCATAAATTTTTGGGACATAAGACCTCACGATGTTCCCTTTATAGGGATTTGGTTCATAAGGGTCTCAATGAAGGCAGATTGAAGTTTGGAAACAACCCAAAGCCTCAAATGCAAGTAGACTCTGATCCTTTGAAGGATGTGAGGATGATGTACACTGACATTGTTGGTTGCAATATGGTCGAAGCGGTCATTGATGTTGTCGAAGACCTATCTGTCGAAGTGGAAGTGGGAACATAAGCTGATGTTGCAGAATGTCGAATGGTAGACATCACTGAAGATGCAAAACACGTCGAGGAGACTGTTCCAGAGCCTCAATTCGACGAGAAGTTAAAGACAGCTTATCCTACAGCTGAAGAAGTATTGATTGATTTCCTCAATCGATGCAAGCTGAAGAATTCTGAGGTAATGCTCGGCCCCAGATGTAGTGTTGTATTTGACAAAGAGGCAACTAAAGGCCTTGAAAGTTCTATCCCAAAACCTAAGTAAAGGAACAAATGGTATGGTGATCATAGACCCAAGTTTTCCTTTACAAAGAGTTATATCCCTTTTATCAATAACTCTTCGACCACTAATTATGTCAACAAAGGTGGTCAAGGAAAAGCTTTTGTTCCTTACGCGCCTAACTAGAAATGGGTTCAGTCTGCCCACAAGAATGTGCAGCATGGAAAGAACAATGTGGTGAAAAGAAGCACCAGTAATGTTGATAACAACAAAAATGACACCGCTTTCGAGTCGAAGAAATATGCGTACATCAACAACTACAAGGGAAGGAATCCCATGACAAGGACTTAATGGAGAAGGTACCAGAGATCTAAAAAAGGCATTGTTGCAAGCCTTGAAGACAAGACTGTTGACCCAGAGGGTAATCAAAGAATGGTCGAATCAAGAAGAAGACCAACGAAAGAAAGGTTGTCTTTTCCCCTAGTCAAAAAGGATCCTAATGAAGATGATGAATTGGGTTCTAAATTTATGGATTCAGAACCAGACTTCGATGTCATATGCAACGTGGTCTCTATTTTACCCACTGAATATGATATGGTGTCTGAAGTCGATGATTCAGAGGAAGAGTTCGATCCCAAAGACATGGGAGAATACAAACCCATGTGCTATTTCGTAACAAATGATGGCTTTGAAAATAATCGAAAAGCCATATTCAACCAGCCTGATGATTTGCTGAAAAATCATCTTAAACCTTTGCTCATCCAAGCCAAAGTGGGTGAGATTGCTATCAATAAAGTGTTAGTTGACGGTGGTGCTGCTGTTAATTTGATGCCTGAATCCTTACTCAAGTGGATTGGCAAGACTAACAAAGATTTGAAGCCTCATAATGTAATTCTGTCGAATTATGAAGGAAAGGTTGGTCATTCCCGTGGTGCTTTCCAAGTGAGTCTAACGGTGGGAACAGTGGTTAGACCAACTTTGTTCATGGTAGTCCCATCGAAAGCTAACTTCAATTTGTTGTTAGGAAGGGAGTGGATTCATAGGATAGGTGTTGTTCCCTCATCCATGTATCAAAGAATCGCAATTTGGAGAGATGATGGTACAGTCGAAAACATTGAGGCTGAGTGTAACACCCCGTTTTCCCAACAATGTAAATAATACAAATAATCAGAGTATTCAACGTAAAACGGAATGTCACACTACAAAACAAGTATAAATAGAGAAAAGTCGCTATTTATTAAAAACAACCCTGTCAACAATTTCAATAACATCGCAGCGGAAAAATAGATTCATAGTTCAACAACTTTGGCACTACGGCCTCAACGTAAACAACTTAATTAAAAATCTTAATTCAAAAAGGTTCAACAACATGGTTCTTAAACAATACGTAACAGTGGAAAACAAGCAAATAAACCCCATCCCGTTACGTATCAGAGCGAACCTAAGACGACACACGAGAGAGTCAACTCACATCAACAGCTAATCCTGGTTATCTGCACGTTACCAACGTAGGGGCAACATTCAAACAGAAGGGGTGAGATTTCACATTCAATAATAATAAGCATATAATTCATCAACGGAATTTAACAACCTAAACAACAGTAATTATCAACAATAATAGTTCACATATACTTATCATCAATAGTGTTTCACATATGCTTCATTTATTTCCATTTAGCATTTAAAACAACAACAACAACTCAACAACGACGACGACAACTCGACATTAACGACAATGCAACGACACAACAACAACTTGACTATGCAGTATGCATGTGGTACCAATCAACGCTGGAGCAATAAACTCCTAAAGCTGGAGCAAATAACTCCTAAAATCAACGCTGGAGTATAAACTCCTAAAATCAACGCTGAAGTATAACTCCTAAATCAACGTGTTTCAATGATTAACATTCACAGGGCATAAGCCCCCAACTTTATATGAGTATGCATGGACTCAACAACTTAATCAACAACAACGTACAACATCAACGACTTGACGACAACATCAACAACAACAACAACGTACAACTTCAACGACTTGACAACATCAACAACAACGTGCAACATCAACAACAACGTACAACTTCAATATTATAATCTCATAGATATTCGTCATTTAATTGCAACATCATATAATCATCATGTTAATTCAACATATGCATTCATATAGTAATTCATCAACAAGTTATTCATATAACAATCATCAACATATATACATTCATGTATCAATTCATAAATCATGTCATTCTTGACAAACAAACCATCTGAGTAACTGATAATATCACCTAAGGTTTTCAAGTATGCACTAAAGGCTAATTCAAAACAGAAATGTATGAAACGACACAAAAACATGAAAAGGTACAGAACTACCAGTTTACTCGCCGTGGCGAGTTGGCTTACTTGTCGTGGCGAGCAAACATTGCTCTCTGTCGGGAAGTGCGATTTTTAACCCCAAAAACCCAATTTTCATCAACCTCAATCCCAAATTTGTTAGAAACTCAACCTATGATCATTCTACAACCTGAACATCATTTATCTATGAATTCTACGGACTTTCTACACTCTTAACAACCAATTCTACGGGTTCTATCATTAAAATCGGTTTTAAACCCTAATTCTCAAAACAACATGAACAACAACAAAACTACATGCTAAATTCAATTTCAGAATTATACAACCTAAGATTAGAGAATATTAGTCCCACCCTTACCTTAGATTGATGATTGCAAGACTCTACCGGTTCTCCCTTCTCTAGGTTCTCCTCTTTTTCTCCAAAAACTTGTAAACCTAATTTGTCTGGCTCTTAGCTTTTATATCTCACACCCTCAACATATTTTCCAACTAAATCCACGTATTTTCTAACTAAATCCAAACCAGCCCCTCAAATATATTTATTCTAATAATCCAACATATTCTACTAAAAAATAACATAAAGCCACTTAATAAAATATTAAAACACCACAACATGTCATAAATCAACATAAATCACATAAGTCATATAAAAGACTCTAAACTCAACCAAAAATAATTAAATAATAAATAGGGCGTTACACTGAGGAAAGCTATTTTCTTGCTGAATTGAATCAAATCACAAGAAAAACATTTGACAAGAATCTAGTGAACATTGCTCCATGTTCATCTGCAAAATCTGATGATACTAATCAAGCATATGTAAGTTCTGTAAGACTCCATCTAACTCATGGTTTCATATGGGAAAGGGACACTCTCGACACTGAACCTGACTTGGAAGATCTGAATTCCCTAGCCTTAGGTAATAATGAGGTTGATCATCACATATAAGTAAGATGCTTAGAACATAATCACGATTGTTTTAGCCGGAGTGTGAAATCAAACAGGCCTTAGTGGCTAATACTTAGCAAAAGATGGTTAAGAAACCATTAGTAAGGATACTATTGAAATGCTTAGTTTGAAACTTAAGTAAATGTTGGTCAATTGACTACGAATTTGATTGTATCTATGATGGGGAATTAATATTATTTCCTACTTATAATCAAATGGTAAAAACTGGTATTCGTTGCCTTTAATTATTCAGAATTTTGGGATAAGAAACCAAAAGAAGTGGTTAAAACTACAATAGACGTAACTCATGTCTAATATTCTTTTGACAAGTTTGTCAATTGCAAACCTTGAAGGCAAGGAGTTATGTTTGTTGAGTTTTATTACAATCTTCGGGTTATTTGCAAATATCTCTTTGTTGCAAGTAAATTACTATCCTAAAAGTTGAAAGTTTTACCATTTACAAGTTGTCAAAGGAAATTCTTTGATAAATATGTCGAAATAAGGGAATGTATTGAAGAATATAAAGCCTATTTTCTGAAATTAAAACTAGCACAAGCATAAAATTTCGACAAAGAAATAAACATTCGGCTTTGAATTAATGAAACAATGCAAAACATTGCCCAATCATTACATAATTGGATACTGTTATGTCATGATATGATACATATAAACACCAACACAAAAAGAAGTAAATGGCAGTTTGTTCTTGATTAAATCAGAAAAGCCATCTAATGGGCAAGAGTACAATATGTCGAATACAGTTCTACACCTACTAGTAATTCGACATACCAGCAGATTTCAGGAAAAACATGAGCAAAGCTAGAACCTTGCATCTTCTAAGAAGCGGAAATGAACGAGGAAGCGAGCAATTTCGACATCAAGGCGACAAAGAAGACAAATATCCGTTGTCGAATATTCTTCGTCATCTCCTGGAAGAGGCCAAAATGAAGCCTCTAGCTATAGTTTTGATGATGTTAGACTTTTTGGTTATATATCTATGTTAGCCTTTTAGTTTAGATTTTGTTAATCTAGCTTTTCATTTTTAGATTCTGTTAAAGCACTCTAATGAAACAATTGGTATCTTGTCTTGTAGGTCTTGTTCCAACATGAGTCGAATCAACTGTATCTGAATCGTTTCATTTAAGTCTCTGACTTAATATGAACCTATTCATGATGTTTATGAATCGATTCATGTTTGAATTGTGTTATTCATTCTTTGAGTCGTATCACTAAACTCTCTGACTCTTTCTGAATCGATTCACATGAGTCCTGAATTGATTCATACCTTCATTTGGGTCGGTTGAATCGTTTCACATATCATCTGACTTGCATCAATCTTCATAATCTCTCCTTGTGTCTGGACTTGGTTTTTTTATGTCTGAATCGATTCACTTGTTTAATGAATCGATTCACTTTGTTGGTTTTGTGCGAAAATTTGGCCTAACTACCTTCTCCTATATATTGTCTTCTCCTCATAACTCCAAGATTATTTAATCATTTGCATCTATTCTCTCTAGGTCTCAAAAACTCATTGTCCATACATTCTTCAAGATTAAACACTTTTTCTTAGAATCACTTTGTTCTTTGAGTCTATAGATTCTCTAGGGTGCTAGTAGGGATTGTAAGTTGAATCTCTCAAAAAGATTGGTTGGGCTTAATCAAGGCTTCAAAGGAAGTGAATAATCTCATTCCACCTCCAAAGGATTTGGGGGTCTTTCTAACCGTTCTTGAAGTCGAAAGGGGTTCGTTTACCGGACGTAGCATTGAAGGCTCGAGTGAAGAGTTTGAAGGATTTCACGGGTATTCAAGGATCCGAAGATTCAAGAAGCACTAAATTCAAGGGGTACTTGAAGTTTGGTGGAGTGTTTTACATAGGAGTTGAAGAATTAGGTTTTAATTTCAAGGAACTCTTGTAAACACATTGTATTTAACATTTGTTACATGGATGACCTTGGTGAAGGTGTACTTCATCAAGAAGAATAGAGGTAGCTCTAGCGAGGTTGAGAAAGAGCGAACTACTATAAAAATATCGGTGTTATCTCTCTTTCCTTATCCTCTTTACATTTTGATATTGCATGTGATTAATTGAATAATTGTGAGGTTAATTTGTAGTGTTGATCTAAGTTGTCTTTCATTGAAAATCAATCTAATTCATTGAGTTAGGTTTCATATAATCTGCTTAGATCAATTGATTGCAAAATCTATTCAATTCTTCAATTACACATGTATTGTGTTTTTGATTTGATAGCTTAGTAATTTTGTTCATATAGGCTTGGTTTGAAATTTTGTATTGTTTTCTACTTTGTTCAAGGTTTATTAACATTTGATTGTATAATAAGATTTGTATCGTGAATCTATCAATTCTAAGAATAAATCTTATTGCACATATATTTGTCTTTTTGATTCATTGATTATGATTGTTCGAGCACGAATCCAATAGTCAATTTCACACAAATTCGTTTTTATCAAAACTCTGGAAATTCTTTTAAAAATCTATTTACCCCCCCTATAGCTTGGTAACTATCTAGCCATATAGACGAACACAAAAGATATTGGGCCTCCTTTTGCGACCCTTACAGGTTCCCTTTGAAGTGCAACCGAATCTACGCTCTAAGCCTGGAGGCAAAGGCGTTGTCCAGTAATGTCCCCAGAAGAAAGGAATGCTGCCAATATTTGCCAAATCTCGCCCGCATTCAGCAAGTTGTTTCCGTTCAAAAAGGTCCGTGAAGATGGGAAGAACTTCATCTATGGAGAAACCCTCTTTAGCCAGCACTTTCAGTATGAGGTCGAAGTACCTAGCACTATCAGACTTATGGGCAACTGCTTCCTTGAGGATGAGCTTTATTTCTCCCAAGTTAGGATTATCTCGTTGAAGCATTTGGGTTGCTGATGCCACGTTGAACATCCCATGCCCATTGTGAGAGATTTGCGCATGAGCTTGCGTTTTCCTTCACTAAGGGAATGATCGGTCAAATACCACACGCAGCTATGAGGTAAAGCCCTAAGGATTGCTTTGTCACGAGTAAACCCTTGGTAAAAAGGGAAAGCAGTTTCAAACCTGACAAGGTCTTTAGCCCCAAATTCCACTATTTTCTTAATGATCACAAACAACACATCTCCTAGCAAAGTATCCATCATCAAAGAAAGAACTTCAACGTAGAAGAATATAGAATAGTTGAAGATGTGGTGGTTTAAGATATGAAAGCAACTGCACGAAAGAGGCTTTATAAGCAAAGAGGACAGGTTTATGGGATAGTGAAATTGAGGAGTCCCGAGGAAAACGGATTAATGAGCGAGAGGCACCATGATGATAGAAGTGTAAAATCATGTGAAAGTTGAGGATAAATAGATTTGGGGCACGTGGCAGCCAAAGGTAACATCGACCGTCGCCAAACTGCTGAAATAATGACCCATAGAATCACGAACTGGTGAAATACAAAAGGGACATAAAAGATTACGTTCAAAAGCCATGATGACTATGATGTCATGATAAGTGAAAGGAGAAAACGTTTCTCAAAAATGCCAATCTTCTTCTCTTTTCGAGTTGTGTCGTCGAAAATGGCATTTTTTGGGGGCATTTTGTTAGCTTGTAAATTCAACAGGCTCATTTAATATGGTCAACATTTGTTTGAACTTTAACTTTGCAGGAATCAAAGGTTGTCTCGTATTCAAACTTGAGTATTTCGACAAGTTTGCAAGCTAGCTTGTGACTTGAAGTTCGATGGAACAAAACTGAAGAAAGATTGCGTCGAAGTCAAGCAATGAAGGCGGAAAAGCATGATTTCAAGCTAGGGAACAGTTTCCTTAGTGGAAACGTGGGGCAAACGGTTGCCCAAGATGGAGGAAGTGCTGATCATGGGGTTAGTGGTTCACCAGTTAGGTTTTTTAGTATAAATAAGTGTTTCCAAGCCGGAAAATGGGTCGCAAATCATTTATAGAATTCTACAACACTCAAACTACCGGCGTCTAGGGAAACGAGGTATAAAGAATGTATGTAAACTGATTTGTAGACCACCTTTATTTTAATGCATTGCATTTTACTTTTCCTTTAAGTTTACGTGCTTAAAGCCTTTATCTTTCCTTTTAACTTTATATTGCTTTTGTTTGCAATCTCAAACCTGTCGAGAGACAGTGCCTTTTGTTTACAAACTCGTCCTGCTCTCTAAGTAACTTGAGTGCATCTCGTGGCTCTTTTTTCAAACCCTTTTTTCGATCAAAACCTTTGCACAACATGCTCCTGAGATCTCTAGTTCGGTCTCGCTTGTAATAATCAGAACTAGCCCGTAGTTTGCTGAAAACACAGGCAAACAGGAGCACGCCAGCTTGAATGCACCATGCCACACTAATGACACGGCGCATAACCCGGAGACGGTTATGACCAACACGCTCTTATATAAGGGTTAACTTGCTTCACCCTCAAGGTACGATTCACTTTCCACAACACTTTCTACACAATCTTTCTCAGTCCAATTACTGACTTGAGCGTCGGAGTGCAAACGTGCCTGCAGGCACCTTTCGTTCCACCACGAAGACTCATCGTCGCTGTACCGGAAGTTGTTACCGTCACACCGGCGCATTAACCGCCGCTGTTGCCACTCATCCGTTCTCACTAGATTGATCAAAAGCTATATTTCTTAGTTGATCTGATGGTCAAATTTAACTTTCGCATAGTAAAAAACTCATTCTCTTTCCCATGCTAAATGTCACCAGCTTCTGGTGATGTTGACTTTCCTTGACGTCCACATGCCAAAACATCGTACGACAGGGCGGTCAATGTTAAAGTACTAGGATGCTATAGCATTTGGATCAAATAAGAAACTTAAAAAAGACAAGACAAGTAGAGAATATAAAATAAAGGTGTGCTTATCAATCATTTTACGTGAATTTGTTTTGCGCACACAAGCATTTATCTAAGTAACAACAATTAATGAAAATCAAATATCCTTAAAAAAAAAATGAAAATCAAGTACAAACTACATAATTTAACATATAATACTATAAATGGAAATATTTCTTTATCTAGGGCCTATTAGTGATATAGTTACTTCATTTGTAGAAGATGTCTGTCTTTCAGAAGAAGGCTCTCCTTTGCTTGAGAAATTTTTAATTAAGAAACCAGGTTCTTTTGGTTTAGGTAAAGTGTCTTCACTACTTAACATCACAATTACAGATGTCATGTTTGGTCTATCGTCAGGATGTTGTTGTAGACATAATAGACCAATTTGAATGCAACGCAATGCTTCAGATTCAATGCACGAGTCCCTTAAGTAATCATCGATCAATTTGAGTGGAGTTCTCTCTTTCCACAATCTCCATGCCTACAAAAGTTTAATATCAATCATATATTACCATGATGTAAAAAAAAGAATTGAATTTAGTGGTACTTACATATCCAATAAGATTATGATCGTTTTCTTGATAGCTAAGTGCCCTGTTTTTCTTTCCACTTATAATTTCTAACAATAATACGCCAAAGCTAAATACATCTGATTTTATAGAAAATAATCCATCAGTGGCATATTCTGGTGCCATATAACCGCTGCAAGGAAACAACCAATAAATTTTCAGATGTTTAAGTATTCGTACAAATAAGTTGTTATGTTTTAAGATACTTACTATGTGCCAACTATTCTGTTTGTTCTCCCCTCGATTTGATCACCTCCACACATTCTAGCTAAGCCAAAATCTGAAATTTTTGGGTTCATATCACTGTCTAATAAAATATTACTGACTTTTAGATCTCTGTGTATGATCCTTAATCTTGAATCTTGATGAAGATAAAGAAGGCCCCGAGCAATTCCAAATAGAATGTTAAAACGTGTAGACCAATCTAACAATTTACTCGAAAATCTATCTGAAAAAAGTGTTCAATAAGTTCATTAGTTGTTTCTTTGCAATAAAAAAAAGTTTAGGAAGTTTATGTTAGATTAAATATTATACTTCGGAAAAAAATTACTCACCAAAAAGAAATGAATCGAGACTTTTATTAAGCATGTATTCATAGATCAACATTTTCTCATCTCCTTCAATACAACAACCAACAACTTTAACAAGATTTCGGTGTTGAAGTTTAGCACATAATATAACTTCATTTTTAAACTCTTTTTGTCCTTGTCCAGAACTCCTTGAAAGCCTTTTGACAGCAATTTCTTGTCCATCAAGCAATGTACCCTATATATTATTTATAGTTGAATTTTTTTATAAATAATGAATTTCACTGTTTATATTTTATCCATATTACTAGAAATTTTGTAAGTTATTCACACAATAAAAATATGGCATAAATTTACCTTGTATACTGGTCCAAAACCGCCTTCCCCAAGCTTGTTGTCATAAGAGAAGTTATTTGTTGCCTTGCGTATTGTAGCTTGATCAAAGATGGGAAGCTCAAAATCTTCATGTGTTTCTTCATCATTCTCTTCTGACCTTGTGATCTTCTCTATTTTCTCTTTTAATAAATGTCATTTAGAAGAAGAGGAGTGTTATTTTGACAACCCAAAACCTACAACTTATTCCACACCGTATAACCCCAAGGCATAATTCAAATTGGCACGCATTCTAAAATAAAATAAAATGTTTAAAAAATTCAACTTATATTACCTAACCGTAGCAAAATAGGGTGTGAACAACCAAAAGGGTTGTTCATTTATCATTCATTTTAAAACAAAATGTAACTTGATTGAAAAGTTATCACATGAAACATCATTACGTCTATTTTTTTAATCAATATAATTTTTTAAGCAAAAAGTATATAATTTAAAACAAAACGTCACTTTGATAGAAAAAAAATATCAAATGAAACATCAGTACAAACTGGTCTATCTATGATATATAAGTGTGCAAAAGCCCTTAGAGCATAAGTAAATATGATTTACTTCACTTATTTCTATTATTTTAGAAGAATGCTAATGAGTGCTCTTGAGACATTGATTAAGATGTTAAAACTAATAAGTTTGCATCAAAAAGTGATATGATTATTGCTAAGACACTAGTAAAAGTTTATGTTTCCAAAACAAAATTTCAATTACTGGATTCTTTAACCAATGTCCTTAGGACATGTAAGCAAGATCCTTATTATTATTATATGAAGTTTACATGTTAGTTAAGTGACTAATTTCTATAGATAAGACAATAAGATTCTCCTTCTATTCTAATAAAATTGCATAGAATATTTAACTATGATAAGTGTTATGAATACTCTTTCAATAATTCACTTAATGCATGAAATTAATGTCGAAACTACATTTTAAAAATAGATTTCACGTAAAGTCATGAGAGCAACATTAATTTCACTTAGTACTCATATTTTCGCACTCTTTTTCAATTATACATCGTGTCTGTGAGATATATTGGATGTGTCCAATTCATTAGTTTCATAATCTTGAGAAATATAAAAGGTCGTATGGCTATGAAACTTACCTTTATACTTTGCCTTTGTTATATAAATGTAGGTGAATGCCAATATCACAAGAACTACTGAAATTGTAATTGAAACTGACAATACTAAGGCTTTGGTATGCCCATTTTTATCACCTGCAATTACGGGTCAAGAGAGAAACAAAGCACATGTGATGTGATTTCCAAACAAAATCAATGATCCTCTGCATGACTAATGTATTAGCAATTAGCATTAGCAAAAGAAAAATGTTTGGTGTGCATCGTGTGGAGTGTATACATTTAGAGGAGTGTTACCAACACTCTCCTTTCAATTTCTCTCGAACACTCACTTTCTTCTCAAATGAACTTCATGTATGCCCCGTGCTTTAGAAATGGGTCTTACATAAAGTGATGGGTGAGGCTCAGAGTGAATGTTGAAAAAAGTGTTGAAAAAAGATTGTTGTACTACTGTTAGCTACTCTCAGGTGTACAAATATCATTGTTAAAGAAAAACTATGAAAGCCTTTACGTACCGATATATGAAGCGTCCATTCGAACATATAAATCTTTTCCACTTGGTGAAACTCTGAGATCAAGAAGATCACCAAACCAGATAGAACAGCCATTATTTGTTCCAGTTGAATCTAAACTTGAGTAAGCAGTGCAGGAACAATTTTGCAAACATCTAACCTTGCAATCTTCAAGTGTCATTTTCTCATCAATCCAAGAATGTGTAGTATCTGGCATTTTCATCCCAACAATTTTTTTAAACCCATCTTTGTTTTTGTCCCCACAACTCCAATTACCATTACGCACACATCCACCTGTCCAGTCCATTGCATTCCACTGTTGTGGCGATTTCGCCTTAAACCCATCTAAACATTGACACATAGGTGATGCATCAAGCACACACTGTCCATTTTCTCCACATACATTGTATGCATCACAACTATCTTGTGGTAAGATTTGGTAAATCTTCCATATTTTGGATTCTGGAATCCAAATGAGGCGTTGACGAAGAGAAACTGTTTCGTTAAAAACAATTATGGAAACCACAGAACTATTCTTGAGTGTGAACATATAATATACCTCGTCTTCGTTGTTGACAAATTCAAAATTAAAAAGTGGATTTTCTTTGAATCCAATTATTCCACTAGATCGAGGACCGGTCCATGGTGCTGTCCTATAGAATTTCGTCGAGCCTTTCCACATAAAGCTTTCAGGGTTTGGAGTTAGTACCATAGCTGAAGTAAGCTCACCTAAAGATGGATCATCCCAATTTTTCCATGCAGTTAAACGTCTCTCAAGACCCCTTTTTTTGTCCCATCCAGTCTTCATTCCTGGTAATATTGTATCACAAGGATAATCAAAGCTCTGCCACACAAAAATTTCTTCGCCGTCGTTTTTAAGCACTAAATTTCCATTGTCCAAGAGTTGCACAATGGGACTCGAAATCAAAACCTTTCTTGTTGTTGTTGTTGTGTTTGTTGTTGACCATAAAAGAGATTGATTTTGATTGAGAAGTACAAGGTTTCCATCTTGACTTATGATCAACTTGCTAGAAGTGTCTTTGATTGGGTTGTCACGATTGGCAACCCAAACAACTCTTCTAACAGGGATATTTTTGTACCAAATTCCAACATAGCGGTTGTTGGAATTACCAGGATTGAAGAAACCCAACTCAAAGGTTCCATCCTTAGAAACCAAGGTGTTGCTATCATAAAGTGGTTGTGATTGTGTAATGGCATCGATTGCAATGGAAATTTTGGAGAAGAATAATAGTAACTTTGTAATAACAAGCATGGTAGGAAGAAGGGTCATTTTGTGTTGATTTAGGAGATATAATTAATTGAAGAAATTTATGTATATATAGATAGTGATATTGTAATTTCGTCAATTGAAGAAATTTCTCGGGCAGCTGAGGAAGTATACAAGTCATTGCATAGTGATGTCTTCCATACTAATCGAGATGACACTTTTGAATTTGGGTGCATTATTTCATCATGTCGGTCTCTATTTAGTTCTTTCTTTACCAATTTTAGGGTGGATTTTGCTCATTTTCTTGCAGGAGAGGCTACGTTACTAGCTAGTCCCATTGTTTATTTTCATATACCCGATTGTATTAAATCTCTTATTATTAATGAAATGCTATAAACATATTTTCTTTATAAAAAACAAAAAGTCATTGCGCAGTTGTTGACTCAACTTTGAAAATATTGTCAATTTGTTGATGCTTTTGTGTTCCTTATTCATTACGTGCGACTAGTTAGTTTGAAAATATTTTGTCAATTCTTCATTCAACTTTCTCCATTAATTATCTCTTTCACACCTCTTTAATACTATTGTCTTTAACTAATGACTCTGATATTTTCATCATTCCTACTTTTCAAACATCATCAACTTAACTGTACTTAATTTTAATTTATATTTTTTTACAACCACAAATTTCAAAAATTTACATTTGAGATTGAGAGGTTACTAAGGTATTATGACATGACTGTGTGCATAAAAGTCTAATACCACTAAACAACATTGATACTTATGATAATTGCATGCATATAAAATAAAAAGGGTAAAGCCGTATCCTAAGAACCCCAAAACACGTGATCAAATTTTATTCAAGAAACCATACCATGTCCATGCATATTATCTCTCTCAAGATCAACATGAATTACATTATTACCAGAAGAAATTATTGAGTTTTTTGTGTCTCTATTTGTTTATATGAGATGTTTTTTTTTGGATAAAGAACTCTCTTATAAACGTGTATTCATAGCTCTATATTTAGATCTAAATTGTTCAAAAACGTAAATTAATACCTAAAAAAAAGAACAAAGTAACAAATCCTAAAATTAATCTAACAAACTTAAAAAAAATAAAATTGAAAAGTAAATAAAGATTACATAAAAACCAAAGCATAACAAAGATACAAAGAGGAGTGTCTGTGGGCAGGGTATAAGGTATACCCAAGAAAAGTTATTGCTTCGCGCAGACTCGAACTGGAGACCTTTAGTGTGTTAGAGTGACATGATGGTAAAAAATCATAATGATATCTTAAACAATACCTTATTTTTAATTAAAGCTTAAATCTAAAACCAAACTTCTAAGATACTTAGGCATAATATTCTCAATAAGAAATATCATAATTAAGGTATTGAGCGAATTCATCTGGAATAAAGTAAGATGTGTAACTTTGGTTGATTTGTGGTGTTGGAATCACTTGCTCATTTTGCATCTTGATGTAGTGTATCTTTGCTCGAGCAACTGCAAGTTGGATTTGAAGCTCAGTAACTTGATTTTGCAAGTGATATATGGCTCCAGCACAACCATAAACTGGGTCACTCAATCTTGCATTTGCTTCATACACTAAACTGCTCACTGCACCTTCTCTTTGCTGAATCGGAAGATCCTGATTCATTGTATGAGAGAAAAATCATTTAGACTCAAAATACTACTGATAATAATTGTTAGAACAAGAACACAATGACTGATCAAGGAATTCAACATATTGTATATATGTCTCCAATAACATTGTTGTACTTTTTTATTATGCGGAAAAGTAAGGTTCAAGAGAGTACAAAAATATGTTCAAATGATACGATTCAATCAATTTTCAAATTTACCCCTAAACATAATAAACACTTATCAGCATGTATGAGTTATACTAAAAGTATAATTAATCATTAAAAAGGTTCTAAATCATACTCCTCTCTTATTGTAATCCTTGTCATTGCAACAAAAAAAAATGTCACAATCAAATGTGTGTGATGTAGTGGGGTTTGATAGCTCAACCGATACAAATATTCATCATTAAAAAAAAAGGCATAATGTAGCTTCAATCATGATTGTATCTAGAAATCTAAAAAAAAGGGGGGGCTGGACCGACTCATTTACCCAAAAATATTTAGTAAAATTCTTTTTAGGCACCCACATTTTGCTCTTACATCCAGCGGCAGTAACTGCCCTTCGATGAACTTTTTAAATCGGTTAAGTTGATTTAAAAAGTTATTGGATCACTCTAAAAAGTGTCGAACAAGACTTGACTACCGTTTTGTGTGTGAATTAAAGAGTGATTGGACCAATCTAACCAAGAGTAGTTTGATTTTTGAGCAATTAGAGGGTACCTAATGAACTACACCCAAATTTTTATGAGTTGGGTTGTGAATTTCGACAAGGTCAATTCAATTTTGATAGCCCATACAACAATCGACTCAACCATATTCAATCAATTTATATGTATTGGTACACTAAACTTATCTTGATTGGGTTGGACTAACTTATTTGACAACTCTAATTTTATAGCATAACAATAACATAGACATTTTAACTTTAACGTCCTTGCTTAAATCACAACAAGACCATCGACCCGTGCTAACTCACGGGGTCATATGGAAGGTAATATTTGACGGTAATGCGTAACAAAATAGTTTAGATGAATGTCATGATTGTCATATAGTATTTCATAATATTAAGAAGCATAGACGTTAGTACTGTACCATAACATAATTTTCCATGACATCGTCCTTGATACCGTAATGTAACATAATAGGTTAAGTATAGCAAGACGGGTTAACATTTATAAGTAGGAGATTAGGTTAAGTATAGCGAGACAGGTTAACGGTTATTCCTTTCCAAAAAAACATCATATAATTTGGAACATAATTTTATTTTACTTTAGTTAAACATTAAATGCAAAAGTGTGGATGGAAAAATTAGGTTAAAATTAGGTTAAGTATAGCGAGACGGGTTAACATTTATAAGTAAGAGATTTCCAAAAAAATAGCATATAATTAGGAACATAATTTTATTTTACTTTATAAACATTAAATGCAAAAGTGTGAGGGAAAAATTAGGTTAAAATTAGGCTAAGTATAGCGAGACAGATTAACATTTATAAGTAACGTAACATAATATGTTAAGTATAGCGAGGCAGGTTAACATTTATAAGTAAGAGATTAGGTTAAAATTAGAGATGGCATTTTGCATAAATTAAATCCAGGGTTAATATGGTAAAGTCACGCGAAAAATTAGGTTAAATCTAGGGTTAATATTGCGTCATGGGTTAACATTTAGAAATAAGAGAAGAGATGACATTTTGTTTAAGTTAAATAGGGTTATTATAGTAAAATTAAGCAGAGAAATTAGGGTAAATCTAGGGCAAAATATTGCTTACGGGTTAACTTTAAGTAATAAGAGATTAGCTTAAATCTAGGGTTAATATTGCGTCACGGGTTAACATTTAGAAATAAGAGAAGAGATGATATTTTGTTTAAATTAAATAGGGTTATTATAGTAAAATTAAGCAGAGAAATTAGGGTAAATCTAGGGCAAAATATTGCTTACGAGTTAACTTTAAGTAATAAGAGATTAGCCAAGTATATTTTAAAATCCGATAATAATAATAAAATAATAATTATTATATAAAAAAACTAGAAAATGCATTTTTTTTCTATGTGATTTTTTCAAATTATTAGCTGTGCCGGTGTGTCCGTGTCGTGTCCGGTGTCCGCATCCGTGCTTCATAGCATTTTTTTATTAAAAAAAAACTAAAAAAAGGTAATTTTGTAAAAAAAAAATTAGAAAAGGCAAAGAGTATTAAATACAAATTCATAAGGTTTCTCCTTTTATGTTTTTTATATCCGGAAGTTGGCGATTGCTCAATAAAGTTCTCAAATTGTTCACCATATCAGATCACAATTTTTATGGTAATTTTTTTGTGAGTAGAACCCCATTAAGTGGTAACAACCAATAATTAATTTTCTGAAAATATGAGCAATTTGATGAAACTTATTGAGCAATTAGCTATGAAGTTTTAGGATTAGAACCTAAAATATGTCTACAAAAAGGCCAAACATTTTATTCACAAACTATTCAATATAACAAAAGAGAATAAACACATTCTTTCAAATAAAATAAAAAAAGAGAATAAACAAACGAGAATAACAAAATAAACAACTAATCTTGGGTTATTTGATTACGCCAATGATGGATCAACTAAAAAGAAAGAAAGTACGAGGTACCTGCAACATTCTGTCAACGTTGCTAGCGCCAAAAACCTTGTGAACTACGACAAATTTTTGGGTTTCAAGAGAAGGAAAATAAGGAGCAAAGATGCAATCTCTTGGGCATCTGCGTCTTAAAATCTTGCATGAAGCACATGGTGAATTTCCACTCATTTTTTTCTTCAAAAAGAAAATTGTAAATCAGAGGAAACAGAGAATAATGAGACTGAGAGTGGGAGTAGTATGTGTATTTATAATGGTCTAAACCAAAGTAAGAATGGCATCACATTAAAGACAGTTATTAATTTGTGATTAATAATTAATGATTTTTAATATATCTCATTTTGGCTTGTTCAATAAAACAATCAATAATTTTGTTATTTTAATTCTCTTTCTTCCCTGTTTCGATATAAACATTTTTTTAGTGTATTACAAATATTAATGAGGATTTTTCCTTATTATTTTTTTTTTTTTGTTCATGCCTATTTTTCTCGCAATTAGATTTCTTTTTGTTTCGAAGGAATCGCCAATTAGGTTATGTAGTTTGTTTTTTCCAAACCATAATTTTAAGAATTTACCTTTACAACATCTTTAATGGTTCCCTCAAAAAAAAAAAACATCTTTAATTTTT
>Ga0228710_1004365_pt1 | contig 22348 bp, 18 predicted proteins | sample MedpolnodulmetaG_FD_177995 | JGI IMG/M metagenome (GOLD analysis project Ga0228710, IMG submission 177995) | Root nodule microbial communities from Medicago polymorpha collected in Santa Monica, California, United States - pink nodules | ecosystem: Host-associated > Plants > Roots > Nodule...
TCTATAGCATCAAGCTAATTTTCCGTTGGTATAAGCTATTGGGACGGCATTCTTGCCGTTGGTATAAGCATAGTATCCTAGACGGTAGCAGGTGGGCGTTGGTATAGGTTTTATGACCTATACCAACAGCTTTTGAGACCTTTACCAACGGTTTCTGCTGTTGCTAAATGACAAGTTTCTTGTAGTGTGTGTCTCGCAACTTTGAAGGATCTTTGTCCCTCTAGGTTGTCCAAGACACTAAAAGTAAGATGTGCTCTCTGTCACTTTCACTTTATAAAGTACATCTTATATCTCGCAAATCAACATTGATATTCCTTGTTTTTTCTCTTAATCCCAAAAGATTGGGAAAGGTTTGCTTTGTTCTAGTGTGTGTAGGTTTGATGATGATTGAAGCATGTCAAAGATGATTCTCGACAATAATCTCCTTAATTCTCAAGGACATCATGAGCAAAAGTGTGATGAAGACGTATTCCAGGACTTTAAATACTTAACCTCTCCATTTGTCTTATCATGTTGGTTGATCACGAGTGACCTCTCTATCATCATTCTCATTGAAGTACTCTAGCAAGGGAGTAAGTATGTCTTTGATAGTAGGTAAAATTTTCTAGGAAGATTCAAATGCATTTTGATCTTTCCTTGAAAATCTCTCTTTTACCTCTCTCGTTTTTTTTCTCTCTAATTGTTTAATAGCCATTATGAGTTTGTGTTTGTTGGTTGTCCTTCATCCTTTGCGTGCTATATTTTATCTCGTGACTCTATTTGCATGCTTGCTTGTATTACAATTGTGATTGTTTGCTTGCTCTTAGTTTGGATGTTCTTCGATGACTTTCTTTCACATCATCTGTTGGTATGATCAAATTTGTGCATTCATATTTCAAATTTTATCTTTGAGCATAAATCTTTGTTTTTGAATCGATTCACTTATGTTTGACTAACAAAATGAATTGATTCATACTGAATCAATTCGTTAAATAGTTGAATCGATTCAAATGCGTAAAATCAGTTTTCTCCATCGCATCCTGACCTTTCATTACAAACTCAACTTTTCCTCTTCTATCCTCTCTGGTTCTCAAACCTATAACCCCAATTACTCAAATTTTACCCATTCCTTTCAACAATCACTCAAATCAATTGTTCAAATGGGTCCAAAATCGGGTACCCGGACTAGAAGTTGTAGAGGGCGAACTTAAAGAGGAGGAGGTGTCAAAATTGGGTCAGACATAGTTGGGATCCTTGTGGAAGATTTGCTTCTGGTTAATGACTATGACAGGTATATCAATGAATTTCATAACTCTAGGTTAACCTCCAGTCAATTCTTTTGTGATATTGGTGCTATAGATAATCTAGGGTTTGGTTTTAAGGACTTGTTAGTATATCAAAACCTAGGAACCTTGTTAGGTTTGAAAAACTCATATGACTCCTCTCAAGTTAAAGCTTTTTATTGTGTGGCTGAGAGACAACAAGATAATGTAAGCTTTGTGTGCCCTTTTACGAATCGTGTGGTAACTTTAACCCCTACGATATGGGCTAGTGTAGCGGGTTTAGAATGTGTTGGTGTTGACATTGAAAGTGAAAATGTATTTGCTGACTATGATAAGGTCTCCTTTGTACAAAGTATCTCAAAATCATGTATTGCCCCTTTAGAATTTTCAAACTTTAGTGTTATGCAACTCAAATGTGATGACAAAATTCTTCATTGGATCATTGCCAAAGTTATCATATGCAAGCAAGACAACTTTGGTAGAATTGATAACTTTGACTTACAAGTGATGTGGTTGATTAAGAATAGGATTAAGGTGAACTGGCCCTTGTTTCTGAGCAACAGGATGATTACCTACAAGCTCGATGTCTCCAAAAAAATTCCTTGGTCTTGTCTTGAATGAAAATGAAATTTTGTCATCAGACCCTCTCTTGACCAAACCCAGCTCTAGGAGTGGGCTCGATAATGGTGATGTAAACAAGATGCACTATTATCAAGACTCTGAAAAAGAATGGTTCTATTCTGATGAGGATAGGTGGTTTTATGAGAACATAGTTGTTCTTGCTCAAACTAAACATGCAGTGGTAGAAGAAATAAGGGCAAATCGAATCCATGAGGATGGTGTGTTAAATGATGCTGAGATGGGTGAAGCAGAAAGTGACAGTGACTCTGACTATGTTCCTGACTATGAGGAGCATCAACAGGGTATTGGTACTCAAGGTTCAATGATCAAGAAGAACGCTTTGCTGAAATCAATCATAGATTTGACACTCAAGAGAACCAATTCAATGAAATGCGGGAGCAGTTTCATAGGTGGAACACAAACCTTGTTGGATCAGCTAATGATTTCTTTCCTGAAGAGAATGTTGCTGCTGAACCCATTAACCCATCAAATGACATCTAGTGGATGCCTTGGAGTTTACTTTTATGTTGCATTTCTTTGTCTTTTTATCTCATACTTCCTGTTAGCCTGTTGTGGCATTACTTTTCACATTTTGACCTATTCTGGTTCTTGACATCACGAACTATCCCTTCTTGATGTTATCAAAGGGGGAGTATATATATTTGGATATGTTTATGTTTATGTTTGGATTTATGTTTGGATATGTTTAATGTTTATGTTTGGATATGTTTATGTTTATGTTTGGATTTATGTTGGATATGTTTAATGTTTATCTATATGTATATGTATGTTTCATGATTACTTTGTGCTATGATTGTTATGATGTTGATATTACCAAAAGTTTTGCCTATATGCTATTTGTGTTGTGCCTGCTATATGTTATACGTTTCAGGGGGAGCTGTGCTAAAACATCAAAGGAAGACTTGCTAAACATATCCTCTTTTGACATCATCAAAAAGGGGGAGAATGAAGGTTTCTAGGTTTTGATGATGTTTGTTAGCTTCAATCTTTTAGATGAGTTGTTTCTAGTTTTTGATTTGCTTATGTTTATGTTTACTTGTCTTAAGATTTTACAAAGCACCCTAGTAATTCTTGAATTCTTGATCTTTGTGTCTTGTATGGCTCTTCTCAATACTTGCATTCCTTTGTGTCCTAGATATGTTAATTCTGCTCTCTGCCTTTGATGAATCGTATCAACTGAAGTTTGAATCGATTCACTTAGCCCTTGAAACAAAAGTAGGACTCTCTGAATTTGTATGAATCGTATCACTTGTATAGTGAATCGATTCAAATTTGTATCGTATCATTTTTGTTTGAAACGATTCATCCAACTCTCTGACATGGTATGAATCGATTCAAAGTTGTTTTGAATCGTATCAATCATCTTTTGGGTTAATTGAGTCGACTCATATTATACTTGACACGTTTCATTCTTCATCATATTTTCCTTTGTCTTATATGCCTTGAATCGATTCAAACATTAAGAGAATCTATTCATCTAGTTCATTTTGTACGAATTTCTAGCCTTTTCCCTAACCACTATATATACTCTTATCCTCTTCTTTCCCATTTCATTGAATCATTTGCATTTATTCTATCTAGGTCTCAAAAATTCTTTGCTCATACATTCTTCATGATTAAACACTTTTTCTTAGAATCATGTTGTCTTTGAGTGTGTAGATTCTCTAGGGTGCTAGTATGGATTGTAAGTTGGTTCTCTCAAGAAGATTGGTTGGGCTTAATCAAGGCTTCAAAGGAGTTGAATAATTTCATTCCACCTCCAAAGGTCTTGGGGATCTTTCTAACCGTTCTTGAAGTTGAACGGAGTTCGTGTACCGGACGTAGCATTGAAGACTCGAGTGAAGAGTTCGAAGAAGTGCACGGGTAATTCAAGGATCCAAAGATTCAAGGGGTACTTGAAGTGTGGGGGAGCTCTGTTTTACATATGAGTTGAAGAATTAGGGCTTTAATTTGAAGGAACTATTGTAAACATTGTAATCAACTTTTCATACATAGTGGATGACCTTGGTGAAGGCGTACTTCATGTAGTAGAGTAGAGGTAACCCTTAGCGAAGACGAACAAGGGTGAACTACTATAAACATCGGTGTTCTCTTCTCTCTCTCTCTCTCTCTCTCTCTACTTTAATGTAGCACTTGAATATTTGAATAATTGATTAGTAAATTGCTAGTTTTTATCTAAGTAGTGTTTTCTCAAAAGATTAATCTAACTCCATTTGATTTAGGTTAAAACAATTTCCCTTGGATCAATTAATTGCAATACCAATTCAATTATTCAAATTCATGTGTTTTTTGTATCTTGTTCAAGGCTTGTTAATAATTGATTGTTTTAAAAAGATTTGTATCATGAATCTCTCAATTCTAAGATAAAATCTTATTCCACATATATTTGATATTTGTTAATTCATTGTCTGTGATTGTTCAAGCAAATTTCAAATTACCATAAAATTATATTACTGCTAGTGTTTGTGTCACGTTTTACGTAAGTACACAAATTAATGTTTATGGTTTTTTTAGTTTGTTTATTAATAGTACTTCAATCAAATATTTGATTAAAATATTAATTGGCGTGAAATCCAATTTATATGTAACAACAAATAAAACTCCAATTATATATCATATTTTTCAAAAAGAAACTGATCATTCCATTATTCTTCTAAATATTAACTTTTTTGGGGGAATTTTTGTGGTCGTTGTTGTTACAGACCACCAACATTAATGTTTTGGATAGAAGAAGGCGCGATGAGTTAGATTTTGAGTTCCTAGGTAATAAAGTTGGAAAGTCATGGCAGCTCCAAACAAACTTGTTTGGAAATGGAACCAGTGGTCATGAGGAGCGTTACGATCTCTGGTTTGACCCAACCAAAGAATATCATAGATATATCATTCTTTGGACATAAACAAATATTATGTAAGTGTTGTCTTTATTTTTTTATATGTGTGTCTCTATTACTACATTCATTCATACACTACAATTAAATGTATATTTCTTTTGTTAACCATAGTTAAGTTCAACCGAAAATTATAATCCACACTATAAATGCTAGTTAGGATCTTAAATTTGTCAAGGTGCACTTAAAATTGGTATAAGTAGAACTTTTTTTATATGTAGTAGAACTTTATTACAAAAGGAAAAAAATACTTTTTTTATTCAAAATAAAAGAAGATAAATATAAGTATCGTGGTAACTAGATAAATGAAAATTAGTTAGTTGAAACACCATAAAGAAAATTGTTATGTGTGTATATATAGCTGGAAAAAAATTTAATTTAATTTCACAGGAATATTATAAACTTATAGTATTTGCTACTTACCATATCTTTTGTTGAAAAATTTGTTCATTAATAGTACATTTATCACATGTTTGATGAATTATTGTAGATTTTACGTTGATGAAATTCCAATTAGAGAAGTGTTATGAAATGAGCAACTGGAAAGTAATTACCCATCCAAACCAATTTATTTGTATGCTACCATATGGGATGCGTCGAATTGGGCCACACACGAAGGAAATCACAAAGTAAACTATAATTACGGTCCTTTTGTAGCTACATACAAGAATTTAATCCTCGAAGGTTGCATTTTTTATCCTATTCAAGTTCCAGATGATGAATTTTGCTCAGACAATCTCAAAGCTCAAGATTACACCATTTTGAACCCCTTGCGCCGCCTCAAAATGCAAAACTTCCGCTAACATTTTATGTCCTACTCGTAATGTTATCATACACATAGGTAGCCTATCCCACCACCGGAGTGAGTTATTGTTCTAAAAGAGAGACAAATGTTTAACAAGAATGGATTGTTAAAATTTGGTCGGAGTCGTCGCCGACATTCTAAGAGGAGAGGTCGTGCTTCAACTCTAATGGGTGATATGATGTTTTGATTAGATGAGTAGATTAATGTCAATTTTTTTTTCCTTTTCTCAATATAAATTATTTGGTATGAGTTAATAAATGAAGTGATTATTATTTCCTACACAAATAATGTGCTTTTGGTGTTATTCTTATGTTACGTGGTGTGTGTTGTTTAATTATCTAGAATTTATAAGAAATGCTTCACGAAGGCCTCCCAACTTGTTTATGGTTTAAGGTTTAGGGTTTAGGGTTTAGAGTTTAGGGTGGGATAAGGTACCTATGTGTATGATAACAATGTGAGTAGGACATAAAATGTTGGCGGAAGTTTTGCATTTTGAGGCGGCGCAAGGGGTTCATAATTGCGTAATCTTGAGCTTTGAGATTGTTTGAGAAAAATTCATCATCTGGAACTTGAATTGAATAAAAAAAATACAACCTTTGAGGATTAAATTCTTGTATGTAGCTACAAAAGGACCATAATTATAGTTTACTTTGTTATTTCCTTCATGTGTGGCTCAATTCGACGCATCCCATATGATAGCATACAAATACATTGGCTTGGATGAGAAATTACTTTTCAGTTGCTCATTTCATAATACTTTTCTAATTGGATTTTTATCGACGTAAAATCTACAATAATTCATCAAACATGTGATAAATGTACTATTAATGAACAAATTTTTCAACAAAAGATATGGTAAGTAGCAAATAGTATAAGTTTATGATATTTCTGTGAAATAAAATTAAAAAAATTTCAGCTATATATACACACATAGCAATTTTCTTTATGGTGTGTCAACTAACTAATTTTCATTTATCTAGTTACCACAATACTTATATTTCTCTTTTATTTTGAATAAAAAAAGTATCTTTTCCTTTTGGAAAAAAAAGTTCTACTACATATAAAAAAAGTTCTACTTATACCAATTTTAAGTGCACTTGGACAAACATAAGATCCTAACTAGCATTTATTGCGTGGGTTATAATTTTCGGTTGGACTTAATTATGGTTAACAAAAGAAATATACATTTAATTGTAATGTATGAATGAATGAATGTAGTAATAGAGACACACTTACGTGTAAAAAATAGAGACAACACTTAAATAATTTTTGTTTCTATCCAAAAAATGCTATATCTATGATATTCTTTGGTTTGGTCAAACCAGAGATCGTAACTCTCCTCACGACCACTGGTTTCATTACCAAACAAGTTTGTTTCGAACTGCCATGCCATGGATTTCCAGTTTTACTATCCAGGGACTCAAAAATATAACTCATCATGCCTTCTTCTATTGAAGACATCAATGTTGGTGGTCTATAACAACATACTTAAACAATCATAAACATTAATTTGTGTACTTACGTAAAACATGACACAAACACCAGCAGTAATATAATTGATGGTAATTTTATCTCCGCGTTAAAAAATCAACTAGTGTACATATCAATGGATTTGAATCCAGAACATATTCATAAGAAGAAGAAAAAAATCAGTATAGCCTAGAGTATGTTTTTGCATGTTTATAATTAATTTCATTTAACTTACTAGAATGTTTATAAATAATTAGTTTTACAGAATTTTCATCAATTGATGGAAGAACGTTTCCCTTTCCACAAAGATACGTAAAGCCATCATGAAAGGGTATGGTGGCTAGTTCGAAAATAGAATTGGTAAAACTAAAAAGAACAAATAAATGAAAAAAAGAGAATAAAACATAAGTTTCTCTAAAATCATCCATGATAATTTTTCTACTCAACAAATCTCCTCTTCTTTGTTTTCTTCTTCTAGTCACTTTGGTCTATATTTATATACAAAATTAGGTGCTACAAAAGGAAATCAAGTTAGTGAATATTGGTATTTAATTCACGCTCCTATCTAGTGGCAAATAGCAACGTCAGTTTTGGAACGATCATAATTGGGTAGATTATTATTACACTTAAATGACATGACACGTATTGTCTAAAGAGGAGCGAAATTAGAAATGCAATCCCTTCAATTAACTCCAAGATTGCAATTCATGTCGTTTCCTTTAAGACATTAAACCATAAGAATTGTTAATCTTGTCTAGAAAGAGTGGAAAAATAAAAAACAACTCATGACCGACACATTGTCGCGACGCGGAAAAAGGAAATTGCCACGAGTGTAAACACTCACAACGATAACAGAGTCTCCACCGAACTTTATTTATCCCAAAACAGGAAAAGGAAAATATCGATAAACCTTGGGTGAACATGGTCCATGAACCATGAGATGGGTTCGGAAGTTGGTTATGCGAGGGGAAGGTGTTAGAACCCATCGCATCCAATGTACTCAACGGGAACCATTTAGGGGGAAGGTTCGCTTACTCTCACAGGTTTAGGTTATCCGTCCACGTGCTAGTTTATAATTTCTACATTATTAAAACAAGAAAAAAGATTTTTTTTATTTTGGGGTGCTTGACGAGATTTTGCGATCCCGCTCCTACGTATTCCCGTGTGCAATGGGAAACTCAAAGCTATGTAGTTCTTTGAAAAAAAGATTTGTGGGTTGGTTGTTTTTAGCGAATAATGCTTATGTCGCATTCCGCGGATACAACAATGCTTGTATGCTGCATTAGGAGGCTTAAGGATGTGTATGTGTCAAAGGAATGGTTAAAATAATATCTAGTTAGAAAAAACAAATTATTAATGAATAATGTTTATGTCGCATCCCACTGATACAACAAAAACTTGTGTGCTTGCATTAAGAGGCTTAAGCTTTGCATGTGTCGGAGGAATGGATAAAACATTATCCATTTTTTTTTTCTTAAAAAGGAATTTAAGTGTGTTGGATTGATTTTAAGGTTTTTAGAATGAGGATAATCCCAAGATCACGAAACATACGTCAGGGATATGAACTATACGGGCGCAAAAAGACATACATCAGATCGACCCTTTGTCATTCTTTTTATTATGAAAATATCTTAAGTTAAATAGTGAGGATAACCCAAGATCACGAGACATACGTCAGGGATAGGAATTATCCAGGTGCAAAAAGACATATGTCAAATCGACCCTTTTTCACTATATTTATTATTAAAATATCTTAAATTAAATAGTGAGGATAACCCAAGAACACGAGACAAACGTCAGGGATAGGAATTATCCGGGTGCAAAAATAAATACGTCAGATCCACCCTTTTTCACTATATTTATTATTAAAATATCTTAAATTAAATAGTGAGGATAACCTAAGATCACGAGACATGCGTCAGGGATAGGAATTATCCGGGTGCAAAAAGACATATGTCAGATTGACTCTTTTCACTATATTTATTATTAAAATACCTTAAATTAAATAGTAGGATAACCCAAGATCACGAGACATACGTCAGGGATAGGAATTATCCAGGTACAAAAAGACATACGTCAGATCGATCCTCTTTCATTATATTTATTATCAAAATATCTTAAATTAAATAGTGAGGATAACCCAAGATCAAGAGACATACGTCAGATCGATCTTTTTGCACTAAATTTATTATTAAAATAAAATTTGTGTTTCACCAGACAGTACAAAAATGTAAAGAAAAGTGAAGGGGTAGAAGATGATAAAATGCAATATGAATATGAAAATGAATGAATGAGAATGCGGTAAATACACAAGTAAATAAATATGCATGCAAGACTTAAAATAAATAAATAATTGAACAAATAAAACACAACAATAATGGTGCAAATGTCTAAATAAATAAATGAGCATAAAAAAAAATTAAATAAACATCTTAAGAGAAAAAATAGGCGCTATAAGAAAAACACCTTTGTTAGTGCAAATATTTGCCTCAATAAGCTTAAAGAAGCTATTGTTCAAATAATCACTTATTTGCATAAGCTAAAAAGCAAAAGAACAAATTTAAAATGACTTATAAACATAAGCCCACAAAAAAAAAAAAAAAAAAATTTAAAATAACTAAAAAAAAAAAACCCAAAAAAAAAAAAAAAAAAAGATCTGTAAAGATCACCATTGTTAGTGCAAAAATTTGACTCAAATGCTTAAATAAGCATTTGTTCAAATAAACACTTATTTTGAGAAAAAAAACGATTAAAATAAAGTCACAGAGAGAGGTTCAGATTTGAAAAGGAGTGAGCAAATAACATCACAAATCTAGAACCAAAGCCCAAGTCCATCCCCTTCAACAAACAAAAAAAAAATCAGCAAAAACAAAAAAGGAGAGTGGGGTCCGTGGGTCAAAGGAAGGAAGGAGTTCAACTCCTTCCTCAACGCTTTCACGCAGCAACACCAACATTCAAGAAACAATTTCCCTCAAAACTCAAAAACTCAAACAACCATCAAAACTCACAAATGAATATACCATCTTGTTAGATTTTTCGCACTGATCATGAATCTACGCTTAGATTTCACAATGGAAGTTTGTACTGAGAGAAATGTAAACAACAACTTCAAACCAAAAAAAATCAAAAACAACGTTTTAAGCAAATCTAAACATTGAAAAGCTTCATAACACTTCAAGTAACATAAGTATACCGAAACCCACCTTGTTTGAGCCCCGAATTGCTCTAACCAATTATAACTTTTTCTTAGAAATGATGAGTTTAGGATTCACGGTTCTTGGTGGTTTTTCTTGTGTTTTTGAGTGTTTTTTAATCTTTTGAGAGTGTTTGGAAGCTTTTGGTTGAAGAAAAATGAAGGTTTCTGGTGTTTTGAGAATTTTTTATTTTTCTATGAAAGTAGTGAATTTTTTATCTTCAATTTTCCAGCCTCTATTCATCTGAGCTCATGGGGTATTTATAGAGAGAGTGACTTGTTGATCAAGAGTGGAAAATTAGGGCAAGTGTGGTGCAAGAAAAGGGCAATTTGGAATATTTGCAAAAATGAGATTTTTTTTGTCATGCCTTTGGTCATGGGTGATGAGGTGTACAAAAATGATGAACTGTTATATGTGAGGATGGTTCCAGATGCTCAAATTGTGGTGAAGGAATCAAATGGGAGTGAAATGTGCATTTGGAGTGAATTTGTCAAAGTTGATGTTTTTTTTTTTGGATTTTATTTGAATTTTGTGCTATTGAAAACATAATTGATGCAAAGATATGATTTTTGTCATTGGGAATGATATATGAATGAAATAAATCAAAGTTGGAATTTTGGGTGTGATGGAATTGAGTTTTTTTGAGGATGAAGTAACAAAATAAAAGTATGAAAGAAAAAAAAAGTGCATAAAAATGAGAAATTTGAAACTAACTTGTATACAAGTAGGTAATATGAAAATCTAGATGGAAATGCATTTCATGCAACAAAAAAAATATAGATTTATTGATTTTTTTTAGAAAAGTTGACTTTGGTCAAAGGTTGATTTCAGCCAAAGGCTAACTTTGGTCAAAGGTTGACTTTTTCTTTTTTATAAAAATTTAGAAAACAAGAAGAAAGAATGAAAGATTTGGCTAGGGCAAAATTGAGGTATGACAGCTGCCCCTATTTAATCATCTTATACCTTTGAGTGCGAATGACCTAAGACTTCATACTTTTGTGGTGAAAGGTAATTAAATATAAATGCCTCAATTTTGCTCTATGGAGGTAAAACATGAACTGGATGCTGATGAGAGATGATAGAGTCGAGTATACCTGTTTACCATTCCTGTGTCAGAGGAACTTAAACCAGACATATTCGAAAGTAAGATTAATGAAAACAACCTTATCCAGTCGCTTACACTGAAGATCGATTGTTGAGGAGATCTTATCTAGCCGCTTGCGCTGAAAATAAATCTGAGGAGGACGAGAAAAGTGATCTTATTTAGTCGCTTACACTGAAAGTCGATCCCTGAGGAAGAACGAAGAGGGTGACCTTATTCAGCCGCTTACACTGAAGGTCGATCCCTGAGGAGGAAGGGAGGAAGGTGACCTTATTCAGCCACTTACACTGTAGGTGACCTTAATCAGCCGCTTACACTGAAGGTCGATCCCTGATGAGGAAGGGAGGAAAGTGACCTTATTCAGCCGCTTACACTGAAGGTCGATCCCTGAGGAGGAAGGGAGGAAAGTGATCTTAATCAGCCGCTTACACTATAGGTCGATCCTTGAGGAGGAAGGGAAGAAAGTGATCTTATTCAGCCGCTTACACTGAAGGTCGATCCCTGAAAAGGAAGAGAGGAAGGTGATCTTTTTCAGCTGCTTACACTAAAGGTCGATCCTTGAGGAAGAAGGGAGGAAGGTGATCTTATTCAGCTGCTTACACTGAAGGTCATTCTGAGGGGACCTTATCTAGCCGCTTGCACTGAAGATCAGTCTGAATGGATCTTATCGAGCTGCTTTCACGGGAAATCAATCTGAGGGGACCTTATCCAGCCGCTTGCACTAAAGGTCAGTCTGAAGTTGAATTAGATCTTGTTCATCCGCTTTCACTGAACGTCAATCTTTGAGTATTCGTTGTGGGGCTCTACATGGAGAGGTTGCTGAGGATAGAGCTTAAGGTATCCTATTAAAGGGTTCTTCGAGAAGACTTGTTGGGGAAGCAGTCAGACATCCTGTAACTCTTTAACAAAACTGTTGGGGAGACGATTTATCAATCGACTTGCTGGGGAAAAGGTTGCACTCCGTTTTCCAAGATTAAAAGACTGAAGAATGTACTCTGCGGGGAGGAACCTTTGAATCAACTTTCATGAATGCATGCTTTGGATGATGCAATGATGATTTTTGCATTAAATAGTGCAATGATTGTTTATGCACGTTTGACACCTAATAATGCAAAGTTAATGCAGATGACATACATGAGTTTAGATACATGAGCTTAAATGCGTGAATTTGGATGCATGACTTTTATTGGGGAATTCAGTTTCTTCCCCACGCCTGGGGACTTGAACATTTCTGTCTTTGCTGAAGTGGTGAAGTGGACCTTTAAAAGTCAATGTTGCCTACCAGTCATCCTGCTGGATCTTTAACGAGGAATGGCAGCTTACGTCCAATTGGACCAAAGTGATAGCCAGGATGTCATGTGTTGTGGATAGGGGCACCTTGCTGTATGCCATCAATCTTCCTTTAAGCACTTTAAACATCAAAGTAGTTTACTAATTTCAAATGCTTTTTATTTTCAAATTTTTAATGCTTTATTTGTCATAAATAAACAGCCTAAATGCACACAATTAGAATGATAAAAGGAAGCTAACCAGCGACATGAATGAGAATGGGAATTTTATTGATTTGCACAAAAGTGCAGAAAATTATTACAAAAGGAGGCAAATCCCTTGAAGAGTTGATTGCAAATTGAAGCTAAGATAATGGCAATGAAAAATAAATGAATTCCATCGAATCATAAAAGTTCCATCATTCCTCATGATTTCGGGTTCACAGCACCTTGCTTCTGAGAATGGAGACTGGGCCAATCTTTTCCATCTAAAGTTCGACTTTATGTGAGGTCGAGGATCGCAGTCTTACGCCTTTTCCTTTTTTATTGTGTATTCCCTAACTTTTGCCTGGATTACTCGTTGTGAGTTATCAATCCACCAGGATACCCTTTTCAGCCTAAGCCGCCCTTTCGGGTTTTCAACTTAGCGGGTCTTATTTTCTTTTTTATGTCCCTAATTTTTGCCTGGACCGCCTTTTCAGGTTTTCAGCCCACTGGGACGCTCTCTATTGCCTAAGCCGCCCTTTTGGGTTTTCAACTTAGCGAGCTTTTATTATTATTTTTTTAGGCATAGTATTTCTTGATTGCGTCAGAGTTCTGGGAGTGGATACTCTTCTCCGTCCATAGTAGCCAGATTAAGGCCCCCCCCGCCCTAATAAGGCCTTTTTCACAACATATGGTCCTTAATAATTAGGAGTCCATTTTCTATAGGTGTCCTTGTGAATGGGTAATATGACTTTCAGTACTAAGTCACCTTCCCTGAACTATCTTGGAAGAACTTTCTTATCAAACGCCCTCCTGAGCCTCTGCTGATACAACTGACCGTGGCACATGGCTGTCATCATTTTCTCATCAATGAGGTTAAGTTGGTCAAGCCGACTCTAAACCCACTCTGCTTCTTCAAGTTTAGCCTCCATCAAGACTCTAAATGAGGGAATCTCGACCTCTACTGAGAGTACTGCTTCCATGCCATAGACTAGTGAGAAATGAGTTGCCCTTGTTGAGGTGTGAACTATTGTTCTGTATCCGTGAAGCGCCAATGGGAGCATCTCATGTCAGTCTTTGTAGGTCTTCACCATCCTTTGTATGATTCTCTTGATATTTTTATTGGATGTTTCTACGGCTCCATTCATCTTGGGCTGATATGGTGATGAATTGTGGTGTTTAATCTTGTAGTTGCAACACAATCCATTTATTGTTTAATTGTTCAAGTTGCTGGCATTATCAGTAGTAATCTTATTGGGGATCTCATAACGACAAATTATCTCTTTCTTATTGAACTTAACAACAACTTGTCTAATGATATTGGCATATGAAGCTGCTTCAACCCATTTGGTGAAGTAATCTATGGCCACAAGAATGAAACGATGTCCGTTGGAAGCTTTCGGCTCAATCCTTCCGATCACATCTATGCCCCACATGGAGAAAGGCTATGGCGATGTCAAAACATTCAAATGAGTAGGCGAGACATGTATCTTGTCTGCATAAATCTGACATTTGTGATACTTTTTGACATGGTTTAAGCAATCTGCCTCCATGATCAACCAATAGTAGCTTGCTCGGAGTATTTTTCTTAGCCAAGGCATGTCCATTTACATGTGTACCAAATGACCCTTCGTGGATTTCTTCAATGAGCATAACAGCTTCCCTTTCATGTCTAGTTGCAAGGAAACGCCTATCTTAACCTTTTTCTTGTTCTCTTCAGTCCCCAGGTTGATCACATCCACTAGTTCTTGATGAGGTTGAATCTTTCTTTGCTCTTGATCCAACAATCGGGCTAATTCTTCTGGAAATTCACAGCCTTCCTCTTCTGATATGCGAGAAATTATTGCAAAATATATTTTTGGGATATTTTTCTGCATGATATATTTTTCTTATGATTTTAGGATGAATGCAAAATGATCATGATATGCGAGAAATTATTGCCATTTTATTATCTTTTTGAAAAATTGGAAAAAGAGAAGAATAAATAGGACCAAAAATTGTGCACATAAAATACTTTTTATTTATTGAAAATTAAGCACTAAGACAAAATAGCCCTACAAACTCATCCTTTTGCCCTGGGCATGGCAAACGAGATTTGAAAAAAAACAAAATTACTTTGAAACTAAAGTGATCTCTGGAATTTCAACAGCTTTCCAGTTATAGAGGACTGTGTTGGAGGAACATCGGTGCACCAGTCATGACTTCTTTTATTGGTCTCTCCCTCTTCCACCATAGCTATTTGATCCTCAGATCTGAACCCAACGATGTGGAAATTCTCTTGAATACTTAGGATGGTCCCTTGATCTTTCATCTTCACTCCTATTCCTTTTTTCGTTTCTTTTTTTTTTTTTGCACATAACAAAAGACCTTCCAACATCTTAATGCCCCTACTTAAGGAATCATGCTGCTCTTTCCAGTTATCCATGACGAACCTTAAAACACTTATTATCCAATAATTGCGTCGGGAGTATAACTGTTGATGTGAACGGATGAAAATGAGATGATGAATTTTTTTATGGATGCAAAAAAAATTTAGTATGAATTTGTATGAAAAATGTTTTTGTATGAATTTTTGTTATGAATGAATGCATGAGTGTATGGATGCGTGGATGCATTTATGTAACAGATTTTATCACGGTGAAGCAGAGGTTTAAACACATGTTCTGAGGTTGAAAAGGTCCAAGGTTACCTGCAAACCACCCCTTCTCACATGTTGGTTCTAGGTTTGATAAGGTGCCTAAAATCATAGATTCCCTTTTGCAAACAACGTCGCTGTTGCAAAATTCTCACAACAAATGTCCCCAAAAGGAAATCTCCTCTAGGTGAGGTCACTATGCCAACCGGGAGGGTCAACACTACGCAACCTCGACTTGGGTTCCAAACAGAGGTTCCTAGTAACACGTTTTTGGGGTTCTAGAAAGGTCAAAAGGTCCCTAAGGTCATGGATCCAACATGAAAAAATTGGCGCTAGCGAGAAATACGTCAGGACGGCCAACATTTTCAAGACAATCTACCCTAGGTGGGGCTTTTATACCAGCGCTAGCGAGACATACGTCAGGACGGCCAGTAATCAACCATAAACTTATCTTAAGTTTTGCTCAAGCTCGGGTGTAGAGCTTCACTTGGTAACCAAGCTACATGGGCAAAAAGAAAAAAAAGGAGTAGAAGTCGAAGAAGCAGCCATCAGATAATAAACAGTAAAGATAAAAGATAGAGCATATACGGAAAACCTGGAAAAGAAGACAAACAATAAACCCCAATAAACCAGGCTTAACTCTCAAGTCTCCCCAGTAGAGTCGCCAGCTGTTGCGGCGCGAAAAATAGGAAATGGCCACGAGTGTAAACACTCACAACGATAACAGAGTCGCCACTGAACTTTATTTATCCTAAAAGAGGGAAAGGAAAATATAGATAAAACCTTGGGTCAACATGGTCCATGAACCATGAGATGGGTTCGGAAGTTGGTTATACGATGAGAAGGTGTTAGCACCCCTCACATCCATTGTACTCAACGGGAACCATTTAGGGGGAAGGTTCACTTATTCTCATAGGTTTAGGTTATTTGCCCACGTGATGGTTTCTTATTTCTACATTATTAAAACAATAAAAAAGATTTTGTTATTTTGGGGTGCTTGACGAGATGTTTCGGTCCCGCTCTTACGTATTCCCGTGTGCGATGGGAAACTCAAAGCTACGTAGTTCTTTGTAAAAAAGATTTGTGGGTTGGTTGTTTTTAGCGAATAATGCTTATGTCGCATTCCGCCGATACAACAATGCTTGGATGCTCCAATTAGGAGGCTTAAGCATGTGTATGTGTCAGAGGAATGAATAAACACTAAATTATGTATCCCTAAAATTAACTTGCTAAAAGTTTATTAGGGTAAATTAAGAAGAAAAAAAGTATTTTTGATATGTCATTCTCATACTCCAATTTTTCCCTAGCCAAAACTTTCATTGTTTCTTCTTGTTTTCTAAAATTTTTACAAAAAGTTAACAAACATATTTTTTTACACCAAATGCATTTCCATGAGTATTTTTCCCTTTAGTTACTTGTTTTACAAGTTAACTTCAAATTGTTCATTTTATGCATATTTTTATTTATTTTTTTACATTTTTATTTTGTTACTTCATTCTTAAGAAAACTCAATTTCATCAAACTCAAAACTCCAACTTTGATTCATTTCATTTCTATATCATTCCCAATCACAAAAATCATAACTTTGCACCAATTATATTTTCAATAGTACAAAATTCAAAAAAACACTAACTTTGACAAATTCATCCAAAATGCACATTTCATTCCTCATTTGATTCCTTCACTACAATTTGAGCATCTAGAACCATCATCACACACTATGGCTCATCATTTCCATACACATCATCACTCATGACCAAAAATCAACAAAAAAGTTTCAAAAAAACTCATTTTTTTGCAAAAATTCCAAGTTGCTCTTTCTCAACCACTCTTAACTTAATTTTTCACACTTGGTGACCAAGTTACTCCCTCTATAAATACCCAATACACTTGGTATATTCATACTCTTGGAAGTGTCATGAATCTTTTCCATTAGTTAGTTTTGCTTATTTCGTTGTTTTTAGTATTTTTGATTTTTGAAATTTGAAGTTGTTGTTTACTTTTCTCTTTGCAAAAGATACCATTGTGAAATCTAAGCATAGATTCATGATCAGTGCCAGAAACTAAACAAAATGGTATATTCATTTGTCATTTTTGGTGTCCGTTTGAGTTGATCTCTTTCCTTCCATTGACTGCGGGCCCCACTTGCTTTTTGCTTATTTTTTTGTGCTGATATTTTTGTTGGTGACGGGGTTGGGCTTTGAGTTTTTTTTCCAGATCTGTTGATGCTAATTGCTCACTCCTTTTCAATTCTGAACCGCCCTCTGTTGATGCTATTTTTGTTGGTGATGAGCCATAGTGTGTGAGGATGATTTTAGATGCTCAAATTGTGGTGAAGGAATCAAATGAGGAATGAAATGTGCATTTTGGATGAATTTGTCAAAGTTAGTGTTTTTTTGAATTTTGTACTATTGAAAATATAATTGGTGCAAAGTTATGATTTTTGTGATTGGTCATGATATAGAAATGAAATGAATCAAAGTTGGAGTTTTGAGTTTGATGAAATTGAGTTTTCTTAAGATCGAAGTAACAAAATAAAAATGTAAAAAAATAAATAAAAATATACATTAAATGAAAATTTTGAAGTTAACTTGTAAAACAAGTAACTAAAGGGAAAAATACTCATGGAAATGCATTTGGTGTAAAAAAATATGTTTGTTAACTTTTTGTAAAAATTTTAGAAAACAAGAAGAAAGAATGAAAGTTTTGGCAAGGGAAAAATTGGGGTATGAGAACGACATATCAAAAATACTTTTTTTCTTCTTCTTAATTTACCCTAATAAACTTTTAGCAAGTTAATTTTAGGGATGCATAATTTAGTGTTTATTCATTCCTCTGACACATACACATGCTTAAGCCTCCTAATTGGAGCATGCAAGCATTGTTGTATCGGCGGAATGCGACATAAGCATTATTCGCTAAAAACAACCAACCCACAAATCTTTTTTACAAAGAACTACGTAGCTTTGAGTTTTCCATTACGCACGGGAATACGTAGGAGCGGGACCGCAACATCTCGTCAAGCACCCCAAAATAACAAAATCTTTTTTATTGTTTTAATAATGTAGAAATAAGAAACCATCACGTGGGCAAATAACCTAAACCTGTGAGAATAAGTGAACATTCCCCCTAAATGGTTCCCGTTGAATACATCGGATGTGAAGGGTGCTAACACCTTCCCATCATATAACCAACTTCCGAACCCATCTCATGGTTCATGGACCATGTTGACCCAAGGTTTTATCTATATTTTCCTTTCCCTCTTTTGGGATAAATAAAGTTCGGTGGCGACAACGTTATCGTTGCGAGTGTTTACACTCGTGGCCATATTTTTATTTCTCGCGGCGCTATAGTCGTTAACATGGATGGTTAAACAAGAGTTATGGGAATTGTTTCATGTTCCACATTTGGATGCACAATCTCCACCACAAACTTTAAGATTGAAAATAGTTAATATTTTGAATCAGTTGTTGGAAAATATTTTGAATCACCTAAAACTTTAAGATTGCATATGGTTAAGATTCTTGTCTTCGATTTTATTCACAAATCTTAAATGCAGAATTTTTTGGGGGGATTTTGTAGATTTAGGCATGGAAATTGAAACACGGTGAGTAGAGAGGATGATAGTAAAGAGGAAATGTGTTAAAATAAGGGATTTCTTAGCTCTAAAATCAATTTCAATTGTCCCACAAAATTCCCCATTTACTTGTTTTTATGCTCAAAAATCGCACGTGCATCTTTTTTTTTAGGCAAAATAAAATTAAAATAAATTAAAACGATGAGATGCAGAGACTGGGGGGACATAAAACCTGACCCAGGTATAACCGAAATGGGAGTACATCGTGATAAATACAAACCAAGTGGACAAGCCCTAAAGTATCCTATCCAAAATTCACTCATTACGGGCGCAACTCAGCGAACCCGCATACGGGCACGAAACCAAGTTAGAAAAAAAATATAACAAGTGAACCTTTACAAAGAACATTAGGGTATTAAAATAGGCGAATGGATTGAGCACCAACTTGATATCGAAATCCAAGTGCCATCAGCTCCCTAAATATCAGCAAGCATAAAAAAACAAGATACATCTTCTTTTTGGTAGTTCATATAAAAAAAACCATCATAGTTAAGCTTGTTTGACTTGAATAAATTTTGAGATAGGTGACCTTTCAAAAAAAATTCATAGTGTGTCAAGACAGACATTAAAAAGACTCATGTTGGTTTGCAATAAGAAAAGTTTGGAGGGTTACATCCATATCCACAACCTCAATTTAAAAATCAGAAGTGCTAAATAGCACGAGACAAAAGCCAACGAGCATAAATAGCGGAAATCATGCGGTCGAGAGCAAAACATGGGGGAGAGAGAATTTAATTAGTTAAAGGAAAGATAAACATTCAAGAGTAGCAATTCATTCGTCACTTGTCGTGCATGTTTTTCTCCGTACCATAAATCATTTTCCTTAAAAATATGGCTCGTATCATACGTAATCCTTGTACTTTGACACCCCGGTATGTTGGTGATTTCCAAAATAATGGAATCACTTTAGATCAAATATTGATTCAAGTCAAAGGGGTACTTTCTCTCATGTGAAGGTCATCTAATGCACGATAAATACTTGACATTTGGGCATTAATTTGACACATAATTTTGGACGAAATTTTGTTGCATTAACAACTGTCATATCCCATTTCTTTGACCTAAAATCTCACTGACACGCGTCGCTCAACCCTGATCGATCTCTGATTTACAGTGAAAAATTCGACAGAGAGGTAGTTTAAAATACCTCATTTTTGGTTCCGAGTCGGGCCCTCTTCTCTCTTTATTTTTAATTTTAATTTTAATTTCCATCTTTTTAATTAATTATTTTTTTTTATTTTATTTTCTTTAATTTTTATTTTTATTTTGATTAAATAGTTATTTCCTTTTATTTTTTTATTTAATTACTTTTTCTGCCCAAATGAGTCCAATTTTTTTATATTTTTTTTTACTAAACGATAAGTCCAAAATTTTTAACTCCAAAACGGTCCAATCCAAACTGCAGGCTGTCACAGCCTCATCTAGTTCACAAACGCGTTCATCCTCAATTAGCCCCAAAATTCAGCAAGAACTGTATTTCCTTCTCCACAAGCCAAGGGTTCAGTTTTTTTTTTTAAAAACCCTAATCTGTTCACTATAAGTAGAACCTGCAGAAACACAACAAAAAAGAACGGAATCGCACAGCTGCCAGAAACCAACACAATCATCATAATTGAACAACAATAACCTGCAAAGAACAACATCTCAGACACAAAATCCACATCGACCCCAAATACCCATTATATCATCAAATACACAACCTCAACAGATTCCAACGATTCCAAGTCTAACCCAAACCATCACTATCACACCATAACCAAATCCCACATCATTGTTTCACGAACCTAAGCCTCCCAAAAACCATACGGATTCAAGCAAACAATACCACAACCAAACCGATTTCAACAGAATGAATCAAACACACAATCGGCAACTGACGAACACCATAAGCCACGCCAATCAAAACCAGTCGCAACGAAACCTACAGAGGCCTGGATCCGAAAGAAAACAACATCAACAGCGGTGCAAACCATCGGCTGTAAGCAACAACTACAAAGCCATAAAACGGTCGTGTTTCAAAAGAAGAGAAGGTAGAATCTTTTTCTTTACGTTTTTTTTAGATCTAGGAGCGTGAGAGTCTTGTTTGGTTATTTTAGTTTGAGAAACGGACAGAGGAGAGAAAAAGAGGCTAAAAAATGTTTAAAAAAATATAAAAAAAGGTGGCCCTAGCGGCGGCGCCGCCACCTCCAACCACTTCTTCTCATCAGAAGAGATGAAGAATGTGAGGAGAGAGAAGAGAGCATTGGGAGAGGACGAGAGTGAAGAGAGAGAAAATATGTTTAAAATGAAAGAAAAGTGACCCATAGCCTATAAATATGCTGTCGAACCGGTTCGGTTCTCCCTGAACCGAACCGGCCTCCAAACCGGTCTGTCCCCTTAAAGCCCACCCAGACTGCTTCCATCAAGGCCCAGCAGCGTGCCTTTTTCCCTTTTAAAGCCCAATTCCTTTTTTTAATTACTACACCCCATTTTTTAATACTTGCACCCCCTCCCCTGCATCTTATTCATTTTAATTACTCTTGCATACATATTTAACTTATCTCGCATTTTATTTATTTCATTCATGTCCTACTAGTTCAGGTTCAGTATATCATTCCTTTTCTACTTTATTTATTTATTTTTGTCATTTAATTATTTGGTCAAGAACTTATAATGTAAACTAGGCTTAATGTAAATTATTTATTTTTCCGTCATTTATTTTTCCGTAAACCTTAGAATGTATATTAGGTTTAATGTAAATTATTCATGCGTGTGTGTGTGGGTGTGCGTGTGTGTGTATGCATTATTTTTATGCTTCGTTTAGGTTAAAAGGTTTTTGTGGTGATCCAGCGTCACCGCAAAATACCTACGTTTTATCTTTCTCGCTCCGATAGTAGTAGCTTTAATTTAACGCAAACAAACCACAAAATCACAAAAAAAAACTTTTTCACAATAAACCTTGATTCAAAAATCAAGTGATCCTTTTATTTTATTAATTTCTTAATCAAATTTCAATCAACTTAATTCTACTTCAAATCATTTTCTTTAATATAAAAAATACAAACCAATTCAAATTTGCCACTTGGCTTTTTCCTTTTAAAACTTTTTCAAAAACTAATAAAAAACACAAAACAAATTGATGAGTCGATAAATTAGTATTTTTAATATGTTATTTGAGTTTATTATATTTAGATTTGATTTAGTTTTATTTAAATATTATTTCCTTTTTGAGCTATTTTACTTCAATTGCAAATAATTATAT
>Ga0228710_1004366_pt1 | contig 22348 bp, 9 predicted proteins | sample MedpolnodulmetaG_FD_177995 | JGI IMG/M metagenome (GOLD analysis project Ga0228710, IMG submission 177995) | Root nodule microbial communities from Medicago polymorpha collected in Santa Monica, California, United States - pink nodules | ecosystem: Host-associated > Plants > Roots > Nodule...
GAGGGAGTATGGAGGGTTGGGGGTTGCGGAGGTTGAGGGAGTTTAATGATGCGTTGTTAGGAAAATGGTGTTGCCGGTTATTGGTGGAGAAGAGAAGTTTATGGTATAGGGTTTTGGTGGCGAGATACGGTGAGGAGGATGGGAGGTTGGGGGCCGAAGTGGTTCTTCTTGGTGGCGAGATAGCTAAAATTAGAGATGGGTTAGTGGGAGTTGGTGGCGGGTGGTTTCAGGAGGGTATTGTATGGTTGCGTATATGTTTTCGCAAGGTTGTGAGGTTGGGGGAGTAGGTTGGAATTGGAGAAGGTGGTTGTGGGCGTGGGAGGAGGACATCCTAGGGGAGTGTATTACTTTACTTCGTAGTGTTTCTCTGCAGGTTAATGTGAAAGATACTTAGAGATGGATGTTGGACTACTCTGCAGGTTATACAGTTCGTAGTGCCTATCAGCTTCTAACTTCTCAGGACAACCCTCAGGGGGAAGGTGCGGAGGCTCTAGTTTGGCATAAACATGTTCCGCTAAAAGTCTCAATTTTTGCTTGGAGGTTGTTACAAAATCGGTTGTCTACAAGGATGAACTTGGTGCGTCGCAATATTTTTTCTGACACCGCAGCCGGTTGTTTGTTAGGGTGCTGTGCCAATGAGACTTATCAGCATTTATTCATTCCTTGTGATTTTTATGGCATTTTGTGGCATAAGGTATGGTCTTGGCTTGGTGTCTCAGGTCCAGACCCTTTTACTGTTTCAGATCACTTCTTTCAGTTTACTCATTCAGCAGGTGACGTGCGAGCAAGACGCTCATTTATGCATCTTGTTTGGTTGCTTTGTGCGTGGATCATTTGGAATGACCGTAATTAAAGCTTGTTCAACAATTTAGGTAGTTCCATTGATCAGTTGCTGGATAAAGTAAAGCGGTACTCGCTTTGGTGGCTAAAAGCCAGTAATGTCATTTTTGTCTATGGTTTTCATTTGTGGTGGTCAAATCCCATGGCTTGCTTGGGAATTGGGTAATTATTGACCGACATTGTATATCTGTAATTATTTGGCTAAAGTGCACTTTTCACCCCTTAAGTTTCAAAAAGTTGCGATTTTGGCCCCCTATTTAAAAAAATTAAGTTTTGGCCCCTTTCGTCCCAAAATTGCTGAGAAGACACCACGTGTCCCAAAAAAGGGGCCATAATCGCAACTTTTTTAGAAGATAAGGGGTCAAAAGATCATATTTCCCTTATGTTAGGGTCAAAAGAGCATATTTCCCTAAACATAGGGGGTTATTTTTGTCATTTTTTCGTAGGGGGCCAAAATCGCATCTTTTTAAAACTTAAGGGGTGAAAAGTGCACTTTAGCCTAATTATTTGTGGTCTTCTTGGTACACCTTGTACTTTGAAGACTCCTTGGTTTGTTAATATATAAGTTCCATTTTTTATTGTTAAAAAAAGAAAGATATGTGACTCATATAAATTTGTATTAATGTTTTGTTGGAAAATTCTCTATTCCCTTATGTTTTTGCTCATTCGTGATCTTAAAAATGTCTGCGTGAGTTAACTCACGTTGGCCATTATTCAGAGAATGAACAATTTTAAAATGGAGAAGTGCAAATTTCCTTTTGTTGATCTGAGAACATTATATATCGTTGTTGCTTCCAACGTTCTCCCTGACTTTCAATATAATAATAATAATAATAATATGAATTCAAATATGAATATTTATGAAAGAATAGTTATTTTCGATACAAGGATGATTTAAAGCCCGTTTGTTATAGTTTTTTTTAAAGAAAAAAACACTTTTTTAAAAAATAATAATCACTTTTAATAGTATTGCATCCGTCTATTACAATTTAAAAAAAATAAATTAAAAAAGCACTTTTTAAAAAAAATAATAATCACTTTTAAATTTTAATAGTATTGCATTCGTCTGTTACAATTTAAAAAAAATCAAAATCTAAAAAAAATCTAAAAATAACTTCAAATGAGAAGCTGTTAAGAGTAGTTTCTTATAAAATATATTTTTTTAGAGCAAAGAGAAAATGAGCGTCAAAATATTGAACTAGTTTTGTAACAAAAAATATGTTTTATATAGTTGTATCCAAACAAACTAAATTATTTTAAAAAAATTGATTTTTATCACAATAAACAAACTCAAAATAGATTCTCATTTTTTTATAAAATCTTTAAAAAGTAATATCTATTATTTAATGTCAAAATCACTTTTATTTTGATCCGCAACAAGCTCATTGAAAAAAGATTACTATGACTCAAGCTCGATATGAAAAAAGTTGTATGCATATGCTAATAAAATGGCCATTAGTCAATTTGTCTTTTAATAAAACTAATAGAAACAACTAACATGTTGAAAGAGTTGATAATTTATGAGGTTGTCAATTTTGAAAGTAGCCCAATCTTGATAAAAAAAAAAAAAAAACTTGAATCTTCTGTGCCTAAATTGATGATTAGTTTCATAACGGATATAAAGAGCCTAAGCTACTATACAGATATCTGTGTTGCGTCTTTGTACTAGCAGGACAATAGAACTACTACGGAAGAATATATTGGTACTATTATAATAATTGTGATTCAGATCTTTTTTTGTTTTCTTTCTTTCTATTAAATATTAAAGGATTAATTAAGTAAACGATCTCTATAAAGATTTAAAATTTGGTTTTTAATTCTTATAAAAAAATTACACTTTCTTTTTTTTGAAGAAAAAATTACACTTTATAGCCCTGTATCATTTTCCTTTGCATTTTTAGTGACATAAAATATTGACGAATTTTTTTTTATACAAATTAAAAATGATGATAGAAAATTTTACAGAGATTACAAATATTGATAGAAAAGTTTACAAAGGTTGAAAAGTGCGATTTTTTTTGTACAGATTTAAAATGTAACTCATGATATTTTTCTTGAATCTATAACTAAAAATTTTATCTTGAACATGAGTTGAGTTAGAAACGAACATGATAAGATAAACAAAAATTGATTTATATAAAATATAGGTGACAAATTCTTATTTAAGGTTGCGGCAATATCAAGCCTTAAGGTTCATTTCAATAAGAGTATGTTGGTTGGTGTTAATGTGGTTTTTTCTTGGTTTGTTAAGGTTGTTTCTATTTTGAATTGTAAAACTAGGCACATTTCTTTCCTTCATCCGAGGCTTCCTATAAGTGGTGATTCCTGTAATATGAATTTATGGCAACCACCCCTTGACAATATTATATCTAGATTGTTGAGTTGGAAGAGTAGAAACATATCTTATTTGAGTGGTCGATTGGTTTTTTTGAAGTTTATTTATTGTCCTCTCTTTCGGTTTGCCCTCTTTCCTTCTTCAAAGCTCCCACATGTATAATTTTCTATCAAATATATTTTTAATTGTTTTTTATGAGGGGGAAGTGAGGATGTTAGGAAAATCTCTTGCATAAATTGAAATGTTGTTTGTTCTAATAAAGAGAAAGGAGGTTTGGGGTTAGGCGGTTAAGGGAGTTCAATATGACTTTGTTAGGTAAATGGTGGTTGAGGTTGAAGGAGGAGCGTGGTGGTTTGTGGTTTAGAGTATTGACAACTAGGTTTGGGGAGGTTGACCACTTTTTACACTTAGAGGGGGGAGATAGAGTGTGGTGGAGCAATTTAGTTAGTATTGGCCGTGGCTAAGATGATCCTTTTGGAAGTGGTGTGGGAGTTAATGAACATAAGAGGAGGAGCAGTTGAGGGAGTGTAGTGATTTGTTGAATTATATTATTTTGTAGGATGATATTAATGACAGGTGGAGGTGGAATTTGCATTCTTCAAAAATTTACACCATCAACAGTGCTTATAATTTTCTTCAACAATCAACAGCTCAACATAACATTGCAATTGACAATCTGGTAGTTTGCATTAAAGACATTCCTCTAAAAGTCATTCTTTGTGTGTGGCGTCTTCTTCTCGACCGCCTTACAACGAATAATAATTTGTTCAAGTGTGGGGTGATTCCGGCTACTTTTCAATCTTGTGTGGGAGGGTGAGGTAACCAAACACATGCTTTGTTGATAAGAATTGTCATAATATTTCCTAAAAAAAATATTGTTATGCCATGCTAACAAAAAATTTAACTAGCAATAGAGCTGCCTCAATAAGAATGCCTTAATTACCTACTTCACATTGTCTCAAATTGTAAACTGTCATCTTGTTTCCTAAAGTCTTAAAACAGATTTGCGTTTAATTAACTCCTAAACTGTCTTTGTCCATACATATTAGTTCATACATGCATCATGAATCTTGAACGTGAGTAGGTTTAGCTTAACTTTTATTAAGAAAATCTTAACTTTGTTTAATCTTCTATCAGCCTAGCTACCATTAAAATGTATTTTATTTCACGCTTTATATGATTCAGGAAGCACACCACCTAAGTTCCAATTGGTTGACATAGAAACTAACAAAATTCTTTGGTATATTTAAAGATTGACCTTCATAATTTTTAATGAAGATGAATTTATATTAATAAAAAATAGAGAACAACAATAAAAATTTTTTTTACCAATTTTTATTTTATTTTATTTTATTAAAATTTACTAAAAATAGTAGTACTTACATTTGAACTAGAAATCCAAAAATCATTTGAAGATGAGTATATAATTATTTTCCGTTAAAAAAAGTTTATGTATACACCAATTTTTTTTTTGGAAGAGTACATATAATTTTTTTTCCATAAAAGAGTAGATATACTAATTTTAATATTAGAAATTATTGTGTATATATGTATACATACACACACTAATTATTTTTTAACATATAAATTTTTCCATGAGAAAAGGTAAAAACTAGTTTTCATATGCCGTATATTTTTAAACTAAAAAAGTCCCATATATTTTTATACTAAAGTAAAATATAGATTGTTTCATTGTAAAAAAAAAAAAAAACCATATATTGTTCAATGTGAAATCAAAATGATTTCTAGCCTTTTTTTTCTTTCCATCAAATTTTGTGCTTTCTTCCAAGTTAAGTCTTCTATGTTGAAAATGGTAAAGGGAATGATATTTTGGAGTGTAGCTAATTAAGTAATTAGCACTTTTACATCTCTATTAAAAAAACCTCCTCTAAATTAAAATGAGGACAAAATAAAGTGAGGTATATTTATACACTTATTTAATTTTCAAATGACACATATTTTTTCATGGAAAATCAAAATATTTCCTTGTCTTTTTTGTGATTACTAGCCTTTTTCTTTCCATCATATATTGTATTTTCTACATAGTTAAGTATTTTTTTTCTTCATAGTTAAGTCTTATGTTGAAAAACAGTAAAGGGATGAATATTCTAGAGTATAGCTAATTAAGTAATTAACACTTTTTACATAAACCTGCCCAAGTTGTACCTAAAATTAATTCTCTTTTGTTGTTATTCATTAAATAAAATTTCATTATATTAAAATATAGTATATTATATTTTTTGACAAAATATAGTATATTATATTATAATATACTATTTTTCCGTACTTCCTTAGCCAATTGGAACACCACATGCTATGTCCAGCATATGTTTTCTCCTATATATACACACCCATATGTGTAACCTCCCAAACCAAATTCAACAAAACAACATTTGCATCAAACATTTGAAGAAATCCTCTCTTGCAATACCATCAATTTTATTTTTCAGAGAACTCAAAAAGAGTTACATAAATCAAAACAATGGCTTACTGGTCAGCAGAAAATGCCACAAAGGCCTATCTCAGCACTATGAAAATGGTGAGCATTCTTCAATAATTTCTTGTTACAATTTTTTCTACCTTGACTACTTAAAATTCGCTATTTTGCGACCGATTTAATAACCAAAATGTTTCAGTGTGTCTAGTGATCGATTTAGCAATTTAGAGAGCGATTTGACATTTTTTACTCTAACTGGATCGCTAAATCGGTCACTAAATCACAATTAAAAAATTTTCATCTCTATTTTCTCATACCAGCATCAATTTTCTTTTTTTTTTCCTGATCTAATCTTTGGTTATTTTTCAATAGGGTCAAAAGGCAAAAGAACCTGCTGTAGCTGAATTTATATCAGCACTAGCAGCTGGAAACAATGCACAATTAATGGCTGTAGCTTGTGCTGGTGCAGCAGATTCAACAACAATTGCATTAGTTGCTGCTGCTAATCAAACAAATGGCAAAGTAATATGCATGGTTCCTACTAACGAAGATCTAATCACATCTAAAAAAATCCTAGGAACAGCTTCTAATCAAGTTCAATTCATGATTGGAAAAGGAGCACAAGAATTATTGGTGTTAAACAAAGCTGATTTTGTGTTAATTGATTGCAACCTTATGAATCATGAAGATATTGTTAAATGTGTTCAAAATGGTTGTTGTAAACAAAGAGGTACAGTTGTTGTTGGTTACAATGCATTTAGTTCTAAAGGGTCATGGAGATCTTGTGGATCAAAAACTCAATTGCTTCCTATTGGACAAGGGCTGTTGGTGACAAGATTTGGAGAGAATAACGCTATTAGTTCTAAATTTGAATCTGGAATGAGCAACAATCCTCGAAGTCGTTGGATTGTCAAGGTTGATAAATTTACTGGTGAAGAACATGTTTATAGAGTTAGACTTCCCCAAGGAAAAGTGATTTATGCTTGATTACATTATTGTGGTTATATAGGGTGCCCAAGGTCAACTAGATTAGGATCTGCTCCGTTGTTGGATCAAAACCGGACAAATTGTACTACAACTATGATAAATCATTCTCAAAATGTACACAAGAGGATCAATCTTGATTTGACGGTTCATATCGGCAATGGCGTGACTGCAGAGAATTCAAACTCAACGATCGATTCTACATTAATTTTTTTTGGGAAATGTAATAGTGAACAATTTTGTTATTTTATAAGGAAACTTGGAGTGACTCGTATTTCAATTCAATTGTACAAAGAAAACTATAGAAATATATATTGCAAATATTGGTTTAATTTTTTTTATAAGCTTTCACAATCCATCTTGCTCCTCCTTAGCCGGAAGGGACAATCCTTCTATTATAAGTAACAGTTCTCCTGATGATGCAGTTGTAGAGGGACGAGCAGTCAATTACAAAGAACTTAATTTTCACGATCATTCTCGCCATTTCTTGGTCGAAAGTGACCAGAAGTTCCACATACCCCCTGGGAACTGTTGAATCCGTAGAGTTCGGATCCAACGTAAGGAGAGAGATTTTTATTATTCAGCTGGAGAGTCTTGAATAGGCTAGTGTACATGATGTGACAAGAAGCCCCAGTGTCGTCCATGATTTGGCAAATATCAAAGTTAGCCATGTATGCTTGGGCGAGCAGGGGGATTGCTGAGTTAGGAGCTCCACCAGAAACTTCCCTTGAATGATCCCCACTGTAGCATTATTTATTCCTCCTCGTGTGATCACATTGATGTTGGGAAACTGTTCCTAAGTACATGAGTAGGGGGTTACATCGACGTTCTTTAGGAGGCGGGGGAAGTCTTCCAGTCAATCTATAAACATCACAATCGCTGGGTCCTTATCAGCCACTAGCTCAACATCTTTCCTTTCAGGTGAGAGATTTTTTATTTAATTTCCTCAGCCGGCCTCGTTGTTTGAGGATTTCGATTGCATATTTAAGGTGGATGCAATCGTTAGTGGTGTGCCTGTGGTACTTGTGGAAACGACAATATTTAATTTTATCTAGACCTACCTTCAGTGGAGAATCCTTAAGGTACTTGATTCTTGCTTCTTTCATGTTAGCAGAAGTGATCTCAACAAGTATTTTTCCATTGACACCACGAGGGGTGTGTACTTGACAAGATGACCAACATGTCCTTTTCCTTCTCTAGCTGGTTTCCCTTCATTCTTTTTCTCTTGAAAGGTTTTTTTGGAAGACTCAACTTGAGGGTCTTCCTTCCTTGCTTTATTAAGATTAGCACCATATAACTTCTCGAACCTGGTATATGTATATTGATATCCTAAGGAACTCTCTAAGGGATCGAGGCTCGTCGAGCTGGATAACCTTCTTGATGTCATTGCCTAGTCGAATGATGTTCTCGATCAGTTACTTTTTCATCTTTTCTTCCGCTCCTCGGACTTGCACAACTTCTTGTTGAACATTTGGATATAGTCTCGAAGAGGTTCCTTCTTTTCCTACATTATAGCTTCGAGGGACGCAACCGTTTTTGGTTGGGTCCTCAAAGCTGTGAAGTGCGTGGTGAACTCGTGGAAAAGTTCATCCCAGGAGTTGATCGAGTTCCTCTTGAGATTTTTGTACTATGTCATGGCTCCTCGCCTAAAGGTGGTCACGAACAGCTTACACTTGATTGATCCTCAAACGTTCTCGTAGTTGAGGACGACTTATATGTTTTCAATGTGTTCGTCTGGATCTGTTGTCCAGTTGTAAGTATCGATCTGAGGGGGTTTCTTTAGTCTAGTGGTGATCTAGCTCTCTATGATCATTCGAATGAATAGACCATACACATTGCGATCTTCGTCATAATACGAAGAAGATCGCGAGCGCCTGGGATGTCTTTCAGAGTGATGCAATCTCGAAGGTCTCCAGTGGTCGCTCAGAGAGTACCTAGGGGACCTGGACCTTTCTGGGCTAGGGCTCATTCCCCTTCCACCTTGTTGAGGGAAGGGGAGCGCGCGGACCTTCGACCTTACTTTAGCGTGAGCATCCTCCATTTCCTTGATGCGCCAGTTTTGATCATTTGTTCGATCATTTGAGTATGGAGATGTAGAGTTTGAATGATGATGTTGAGCATGGTGTCTGAGACAGACACGTTGCTTACTTCCTCATTAGGTCATGGCGGACCGTATTGTAGAGTCCCGTAGAGAGGGATTGCTATCTGCGAAATCTGGCAGTTTTGCTCCTCGATTGGGCTTTTCACAGGATTTGGAGTCGATGTAAGACCGTCCTGCTAAGGGTGGTGGACCTCACTCTGAAGTCTAGATTAAGCACTGTTAGTCACCATAATGACTAAGTGTTTTGGGATTTTGAATAGTTTTGATCTTTAGTAAAGAAAAGTTGGGGATAACCTAGTTTACCATAGACAGCGTCACTAGTCGTACCTGATAAAAAGGATGACATCCTGTGTAGTTGCTCTGGGCGTATGTAAGCTATGGAACGACAAGGGATGTGTACATGCAGACACTATGACACTCAAGTAAGTAGAGAAAAAAATGGGGGCTTAGAGTTGAATAGAATCATACATTTGGGGAATGTGAAATGTCCCTTTATATAGTGTGAAGTGAAGGAGTCGTTGTAGGGCACACGGTGGCACTCGACGGTTACTGAATAGTGGAAATCGTAACCGTTGAGCGAAATTCGCAACACATGTGGGGAAGGAGGGGGTGTTACCATTCAGTTTTAAGTTTTCATATATTTTAGGGTTAATATATGTTTACCCTCATATAATATAAGCGGTTTTTGGTTTACACCCTGTAAAAAAAATTGCATAGATTCCAACCCTAAATTTGAAGATTCTTTAGTTTTGGTCCTTCATGGTATCAAATTAGAAAATTTAAGGTACTTTCACCCCCTGTAATTTGAGAGAATTTCGGCATACCACGTGTCATATCATCGATTTTGTACGGTCAAAATTCATTAAGGTCCAAAACCAAAGAATCTTCAAATTACAGGGTTGGAATCTAAACAATTTTCTTTTACAGAGGGGTAAATCAGAAACTGTTAATATTACAGTGGGTAAGCATATATTAACCCTGTATTTTATTCTGTGGATCCATCTACCCTTGTGGATTATTTTCTTCAGTTTGGTACCTCTCCAGGTTATGCATAATCAAGGTGTTCTTTCATGTTTTTGATCTAGTTTGCTAGTTCTTGGGTGATTTGTAAGGAAATAAATGATAGACTTTTTCGTAGGAAAGAAAATTCTCCACTTCAGTTTTTGGAGAATATAAAACTTCTTTCCTTTTAGTGGTTTAAAGTCAAATTTGTTGTTTTTCCTTGTCAAGTTTATAACTGGTGCCAAAACTCGTTTTTATGTTTAGGTATTGGCTAATGTTTGTTTGCTACTGTTGAATACTTGCTGTATATTTTGACTCACTTTTCTGATGCATCTTGATCTCTTAAAAAACCCTATATTTTATTCCATTGCACATGTATTTTGTGCGTTTTGACTATATATCTCTAAGAACCGCACGTTCACATTTTATTTTATTTTCCCCTACCTCTTATTAGATATTTGTAGTTGATCAATTGGATATAACAGGGAAACCAGGGAAATTAATTTTGTAAGTTAATTAAATAAATGAAAAAAAAATGAAAATTAGATTCAACACTTCCCACGTGGTCCACCAATTAGTTGCTTGCATCTTCACCAGTAAAATGAATTAAGAAGTACTATCAAAAACCACTAGACAAAAAATAAAATCACAGGGTTCCCCTTGTTATCAATGTTTTTGGTAGAGGAAGCAATTTGTTGTGATTTAAATCTATGTTTGGTTTTCCAAGAACAGACAGAATCATTCAGTACTTTTTAATTTAATGTAACATGGCCAGCTAATATTATTCATCTAACCTAATTATCAATTATGCAAATTTTTATTTGAAATTTCGAATATATATTGTGAACCAATTGTATATAGTTTAATTCTTTGCATGTGTATTTCTAATAATTGTATATATAATGGTTTCAATCCATAAAGTTTGCATAACTGCTGACGGAATCTGGCTATCAAGTTGGTCTTTGTAGCTATGGATAAAAAAAAACTGGAATGTTAATATTTTTTAACACAGATCATTATCTTTAATTATGACATGATCTTATGCAATAGAGTAGACGAAAACTCAATTGAAAACGTTTTAATTTTTGGCATATGTACCGATCATCATAAACAAAGACAAAATATAATATAACATGATACTTTTCTTGAAAAAATATCACACTACGATTATTTTGTGAATAAAATATCACACGAAAATATTGTTGGGTCATCAGGAGAGTCCGATGGATCATTACATTGAGTTAAGGATGAGACAACAACTCATTTCCTCTTTCACATCTAAAATCTCCAAAATCTTTTTCTAATCAACCAAATACAAAATTCCTTCAAGTTCAAATCAAACAACACTCCAATATCAAGTTTTCATAATCAAACACTATTAACCTTTTATGTTTATATGTTAAATTTTTCCTCTTAAAGTAGAAATTGTTTTTAGATTAAGGGTTTGTTTAAATTTTTATTTTTTTGGCAAGAAATGATACAATGTTTACATGTAAATGACTTATATTGCTTAATTGTTTAGATGTTTGCATGTTTATGTTGTAATTTTGAGTTTTAGGGTTTATGTATAATTTGCACTCCAAATGTTTGATGAAATGTTTGAATGAGTTTTTCATTGATTGTTTAATTTCTTATGGTGTAGATATGAAACAATGGAAAATTTGTTTAGTGCTCAAGTACGTTTCAACGATGGAAACCCTCATTTGTTCAGGGTTTGGGTTGATTTCACGCTAAAGGATCTGAATGATCAACTGAATGAAATCAATTAAGGAGTCAACCCTGGAAACACAAGGAGGGTGGAGGACCTTCAGTTTGCACGTCTTGGTTATTTGCAAACCGAAAAGATAATGCTGACTGACGACGACTGTTTGAGGAGCATGTTCTCCATATAACGTCAACACCGCATGTTCCCGAGGATTGAGATGGAAACTACGTTGCTGAGATCTCCTGAAGATATTCTGAAGAGTTTGATTCTGCCACAAGATTATGATTAGGTAGCATCATTATTATGTAGTGTCTTTATTTTGTTGGAATTTAAGTTTAATTCATTAAAGTTTGTTGAAGATGTGGTATTAAAGTGTCTTATACTTAGCATAAAGATTTGCAACATCATTTGAAAAGTCAAAAGAATGAAGAGAACACAACTTGTAATCTACCAAACCAACTATAAATATTTTCGCATCAAATTATCTTGTATAAGATGAGTGGGACGTAATGGAATGTACCTATAAGATGTTGTTTTGTGCTTGATCATGCTCCTCTGTCAATGGAAACTTGTCAGTTGGTAGTGCAGTAGGATTAAGTTCAAAAGAATGTATTGGAATGCATTCCTTTACGTCCCTACTCTACTCATCTTATATGAGGGAATTCGATGTGAAAACATATATAGTTGATTTGGTAAAATACAAGTGTTGTGTTCTCTTCATTCTTTTGAGTTTTCAAAGGATGCTGCAAATCTCTACGCTAAGTATAAGACACTTTAATACCAACATTTTGAGCAAGCTTTCAAGAATATAATTTTCACCCAACATCATGATGATACCACATATTTAAGGAGAACGTAATGTAACGTAGATGAAATTAAAACTAAATGAAATTGTGTTTTTTTAATTGACTTTCGTGTACTTGTGCAACTATATTCGAATTTATTCAAAACGCAACTTTATTCAAATTTATTCAAAATGAAATTTTATTTAAATTTATTCAATACCAAAATGTACCAATATGCGCAGCATATAAAAAAACATAAAAAAAAAAAACATTTGAAAAACCAAGGCATTAGAAGTCATTGCATTTAATCATCTCCCTCGTCACATAAGTCAATTGGGTTGTCCTCGATAGTTCCTGGGGCACCTACACTTGGTTGAGGACCAAAATAATAAGTCCTTCCACTCCTTTTACGGAACCATCGTATTCGATTTTGTGCCATGTCACAGTCAATTCTGTTTCTTCTTCTCATTCTCCTTTTTCAACTGAACACACCCTGATTCTGAGACATATCTACACAATGCAAATATCGGAGATCAAAACATACTCTAATCCTAAAAAGTCTATCACAAATTCCTAACAATTCCTAAATTCATAACAATTTCTACAATAATTCAATCAATTCAACTCTAATCAACATCAAACAATTCAATCAAATCATAAACATCTAACATCATAAAATCAAAAATCAAAAATAAAAAATCAACAACACCTAAATATGTGACAAATTATCCAAAAAATCTATCAATTCAATCAAAAAAAGCCAATGCAATAGGATAATAAGCACTTGCTTAATTTTGTGATTGTAATTGGCATCGAATGTCTTAAGCTTGGAGAAAATCGCAACAATGAAGCTCAAAACCGCAAATGGAGTTTTGGAAATTCCTATCGTTCTGTTCTATTTTATAACAGAACCCAGCGTGAGTTCACGCTGACTTAAGTAATGTACCGAGCGTGACTTAAGTCACGCTAGGTTATACACATGCGTGAGTTAACTCACGTCGGGGTATTTTGGGCAGTTTGGTTGGGAGTGAGCGTTTTATATTGGGAGAAGAGCAATTTTCGAGAATTTAATGTTATGTGTTTATCCAAAACCTTAAGACATTAGATATATAAATCATCTCATTTATATGCTGCTCAACATTCACTTTTCCATCAAATATGAAACTTCTTTCTCATAATTCACATACAACAATCTCCTTTTCAAGTGTCAATCCATCCATTCATCTAGGTATGAGACCAGAGCCGACCTTGTGCATGTGCATCAAGGCCTCAAACTTAAAGGGGCCTCAAAATTTGGAAAAAAGAAAAAAACAAACTTGTACCTACGAACAAACGCCGTCATTAAATGTCATTTTTCCGTAGGTAAAAGTCCACAATTCAACAACTTTCCTGTCAATTATACATTGTCCGTTGGTAAATATCTATTTTTCTGTGGGTAAAAGTTAGAACGTAGATGTTTGTCCCTCTAAGTGGTGTTGATTTTTTTTTTCAATACTTTTTAAATTAAAATTGTCAAAATTACAATAGAACAGAGACAGCTCTTTGTGAGACTCACAATTTAGGTAAAGATTCTTGGGTTCAAATTTGAGTGATTAGTCCCACAATAACTAAGAATGAGTAAAGTATTGAATATGTGCCCATATACTAATAAAAACAACTAAGATGATCTCGAGAGAGTTGACAACACGTCATATTCATAAAAAATAAAAAAAATAAAAAAAAAAACTGGATTTAGTTTATGAACTTGTCAATTTAGAAGGTAACCTTTTTTTTGGTAGTCTTGATAAAAAAAAACTGAATCTTCTATGGCTAAATCAATAATTAATTTCATAACAGATATAAAGAGCATAAGGTATAAAGATATCTTGAGGCGTTAACTATTTCTGAAACAAGAACAAATTAAATTGTGTTGTGTCTTTGTACAACTACTACGGAAGAATATAGTGGGAATATTATAATTGTGATTTAGATCCTGTTTTTTCCTAATCAAACATAATAGTTGGACTATTATATTGTTTTTGATTTTTTAACAAATATTTTCAACAACTTTATAAGACTATACGTATGATGTTTGTTTCCATATCTACAAACCACCGACCCGCACTTTTTTAAGCAAGAAATAATAGCTTCATATTTTCACTCATAACAGATTTGCGTTTAATTAACTCCTAAACTGTCTTTGTCCTTTTATACATATAAGTCCATACATTCATCATGAATCTTGAGCGTGAGTAGGTTTACCTTAACTTTTATTATGAAAAATCTTAACTTTGTTTAAAATTAAAAATACACGCTTTATATTGATTGAGGAAACACACACCAAAGTTCCATTTGGTTAGCATAGATTATTTTTTTTCAACAAGCAAAATATAATATATTACAAAAAGGGAGACTCCTTAATAGCAAAAGGTGTGTAAAGAAGGACCTCAAGAGTATATAACAGAACAAGTCACAAAGAAAGCAAAGCCAAAACAAATTATCCGATGTCCATACAAATAAAAGGGTTTGACCACCACATATAAGAATTTAGACGAACGTTAATATTAATTGTCTTCATACACCAAAAGGAATGTTTTATCTAACTAATGATGAATAGAGCTTTCCTTGTTCTTGAAATTCTATTGTTTCTTTGATTCCACAAAACCCAAACGCAACATAACCAAACAAGCTGCAACGCAAAACGCTGGACTCGCAAACGTCTTGATGAATAAACAAATTGAATAAGATGGTCTTGTAAATGATATGGATTCGCCGATGAGATGGCAAGCCACGCCCGAACAAAACTCTACATAGAAGCCAAAAAGGGGAGGATAGAAACAAATGTTGAGAAGTCTCAATGTCACCACACCCAGTCACGCATAATTGATTTTCATGAGAAATTATGTCGTGCACCACTAAATTATCTTTTATTGGCAACCTATTCTGAAGGAGACGCCAAGCCAAAATAGAAACCTGCAAGGGGACCTAATTGTGCCAAATAAAATTTGAAGTAGCATCAGAGCAAGAAAACTCCTGACTAGTGAGCTTATGATACACGCCCCACACCGAATAATTGCCGCTAGGATCAAGCCTCCACTACCAATGATTTGTAGAATTATGCTGCAAAGAAATACCTGAAAGTAAAATCCGACACTCCCCTAATAGCTCCTCCTCCCACGCCATAGTCGACGACACCACTATCAGGCCGACCCACCTTCCTCCCACTCTAAACCGCTCATATCCGCCACCAAAATCGGCTTATTTTCAGACAAATCGAAGAGACGCCTAAACCGCACACACATGGGGGACTCTCCTAACCACAAATAAGTCTAAAAAAACGTATGAGAGCTACTTCCAACCTTACACTCCTCGAACCATTGACCACCAACCACACCTTCACCATAACAGATTTTCGCTACCTCAATCCACCAAGAAGAACCACTTCGGCCCCCAACCTCCAACCTCCCATTCACCTCACGGTAACGAGCTAACAACACCTTATACCACAATCCTCCTCTATCCACCAACATCCTCCAACACCACTTTCTTAACAAAGCAATGCTAAACACCGTCATCTTCCTAACCCCTAGACCTCTATCCTCCTTACTCAAACAAATATTTTTTCAACCAATCTAAGAAATTTTCCTATGATCCTCTTCCCCACCCTAAAAAAAATTACCAATAAAGATTCAATAGAAGAGATAATACTTGATGGAGGCTTGAAGAAGGAAAGAGCATAGACAGGAAGAGAGGACAATACAGACTTTCGGAGAATCAGACGACCACCAAAAGAAAGGAATCAACTCTGCCACCCAGACAATCAATTTTTAATACGAGACAAAACCGGTTCCCAAAACATCAAACGCCTGAGATCACTACCAATAGGCAAACCCAAATACAAAAAGGGGATCATGCCCACCTTAGTTCAACATTGACGCAGCTACATTCAACCAGGAGTCAGAAATATTGACCCCAACCAGCAAACTCTTATGAAAATTCACCTTCATTCCCGACATCAACTTAAATAGCACAAGAACAGCCTGTATAACACAAACATTTGCCCAACTTTTTACCCCTAAAAGGAGTGTATCATCGACAAACTGAAGATGATAAATTTTAGTAGGATTATGGGCTCCAATATTGTAATCGGTAAAAATATTATCTTCAACCACAACTTTCATCAATACATTCCGACCCTCTGCAACTAATAAAAAAAGAAAAGGTGAAAATGGATCTCCTTGATGTAAACCCCTTTCTAAAGGAAATTATTCTATTGGACTATCATTAACTAATACTGACGTCGTAGCTGTACAAACGCACTCCTTAATCCACTTCCTCCACAGAGTCAGAGAAGACATTCTTTCCATTATAAAATCTAGGTATCCCCAATCAACAGAATCATACGCTTTTTCAAAGTCAACTAACAATAACTCCTTGTTGCACTTAGGAGCTTCACCCACAACCTCATTGGCTATGTGAATACCATAAAGAATTTTCCTATCTTTCACAAACGCGGATTGAGACTCAGAAATAACACTTCCAATAACCAAATGCAATCTATTGATAACAATTTTGGCAAAATTTTATACATACCCCCCACTAGTGAAATAGGCCGAAAATCATTTAATTTTTGGGGGCTATCAACTCTAGGTATAAGGGCTATAAAAGTGTTATTGATACCTGAGACGGACCGCATGATGTCATCTTTCAGCTCAACCTAAAACTCTTTGATGAATCCAAAATTAATACTACCTGGACCCGAGCTTTTGTAACTATCACAATCCCACACATCCATCTTGACTTCCTCCAAGAAAAAAGGTTTAATCAAACCACCATCTTATGAAACCGACAACTTCCAAAACTGGAGATTATCCACACTCAGTCGAACTACATTCAGTGCCCTGAAGTGCGACGCGAAATGACATACAACTGCTTGACGAATAGGCTGCACGTCCTCTACCACCACACCCTCAACCAAAATCGATGAAATTGCATTCTGACGCTGTCGGCTAGCCAAAATAGAGTAAAAATATTTAGAATTTGCATCACCTTCTCTGAGCCAAAGTAATCTGGACTGCTGCCAACAAATGGTACTATTAATACGCGACATAGAATGAATGTCCGGAGTAATACTATGCATCACCTATATGTCACTATCTGTCAAAACCTCATCTTCCCCTTTACACGCCAAGGCTGAAAGGCATACTTTTAAAGCATCAATCTTACTTGATATATTCTTAGTATGCAGACCACCACCCCGTCACTATCATACCCATCCAAATTATAGCAACTATCTTCGTTGCTAGGTAAAAGACTGTAAATGGTACCCTCTCTATCATCAAAAAGGTCGTCATCATCATCACCAGCAAAAATATCCGTAATCCCCCCCCCCCCCCCAAGGGACGAAAAGAGAAAGCATGAGGTGAATTCCCTCGTAAGGTTAACATAGAAACTAACAAAAATACTCTTTTTTTTTGCTATATAATTATTTTCCATTAAAATTTTTTTAAAAGTCTATATATACACCAATATTTTTCTATGGAAGAGTATTTATAATTTTTGTTTTCATAAAAAGAGTACATATACTAATTTTAATATTAGAAATAAGTGTGTGTGTGTGTATAGACACACACTAATTCTTTTTTAAGATATAAATTTTCTATGAAAAAAGGTAAAAACTAGTTTTCATATGCCGTATATTTTTAAACTAAAAAAGAATGCCATATAATTTTTATACTAAAAAAATTATGCAATATATTTTTATACTATAGTAAATATAGTTTCATTGTAAAAAAATTGTTCCATGTGAAACCATTTTGATTTCTAGCCTTTTTTCTTTCCATCAAATTTTGTGCTTTCTTCCAAGTTAAGTCTTCTATGTTGAAAATGGGAAAGGGAAATGATATTTTGGAGTGTACCTAATTAATTAATTAGCACTTTTACATCTCTATTTAAAAAGATCCTTTAAATTTAAATTAGGACAAAATAAAGTGAGGTATATTTATAGACTTACTTAGTTTTCAAATGACACGTATTTTTCTATGGGAAATAAAAAAAAATCCTTTTGCCTTTTTGTGATAACTAGCCTTTTTCTTTCCATTATATATTGTTTTTTCTTCATAGTTAAGTCTTTTTATTTCCTTCATAGTTAAGTCTTACGTTGAAAAACGGTAAAGGGATGAATATTCTGGAGTATAGCTAATTAAGTAATTAACACTTTTTACATTTTTTTTTTGACAAATTAACACTTTTTACATAAACCTGCCCAAGTTGTACCTAAAATTAGTTCTGTTTTTTTTTTCGTTTTACATAAAATTAAATTCCATTATGTTATAATATAGTATATTTATTATTTTTATCATATAATATTTTTCTGTACTTTCTTAGCCAATTGGAATACCACATGCACATGTCCGGCATATGTTTTCTCCCATATATATAGACCCATATGTGTAACCTTGCAAACCAAATTCAACACAACAACATTTTCATCAAACATTTGTAGAATTCCTATCTTCCAATACCATCAAAGAAAAATTTCAGAGGACTCAAAAAGAGTTACATAAATCAAAACAATGTCTTACTGGTCAGCAGAAAATGCCACAAAAGCCTATCTCAGCACTATGAAAATGGTGAGTATTCTTTAATAGTTTCTTGTTACAATTTTTTCTACCTTTACTACATAAAATTCGCTATTTTGCGACTTATGTAATAACCAAATTGTTTCAGTGTCTCTCGTGATCGATTTAGCAATTTAGAGAGTCATTTGAAAAATGTCGCCAACCACTAGTTGTTAATGTTATCGACTAATTTGACATTTTTTTCTCTACTCTGATCGCTAAATCGGTCACTAAATCACAATTAATAAATTTTCATCTCAATTTTCTCATACCAACATCAATTTTTTTTTTCTTTATGTTCTAATCTTTGGTTATTTTTCTATAGGGTCAAAAGGCAAAAGAACCTGCGGTAGCTGAATTTATATCAGCACTAGCAGCTGGAAATAATGCACAATTAATGGTTGTAGCTTGTGCTGGTGCGGCAGATTCAACAACACTTGCATTAGTTGCTGCTGCTAATCAAACAAATGGCAAAGTAATATGCATTGTTCCTACCAACGAAGATCTAATCACATCTAAAAATATCCTAGGAGAAGCTTCTAATCAAGTTCAATTCATGATTGGAAAAGGAGCACAAGAATTATTGGTGTTGAACAAAGCTGATTTTGTGTTAATTGATTGCAGCTTTATGAATCATGAAGAGATTGTTAAATGTGTTCAAATTGGTTCTTGTAAAGAAAACGGTACAGTTGTTGTTGGTTACAATGCATTTAGTTCTAAAGGGTCATGGAGATCTTGTGGATCAAAATCTCAATTGCTTCCTATTGGACAAGGGTTGTTGGTGACAAGATTTGGAGAGAATAATGTTATTAGTCCTAAATTTGAATCTAGAATTAGCAATAGTCCTCGAAGTCGTTGGATTGTGAAGGTCGATAAATGTACTGGTGAAGAACATGTCTATAGAGTTAGACTTCCCCAAGGAAAAGTGATTTAAGTTTGATTACGTTCATGTGGTTATTTTGGGGGCTAAAGGTCAACTAGATTAGGATCTAGATCGTTGTTGGATCAAAATCGAACGAATTATACTCCAACTTTGATAAATCGTGTTCAAAATGTGAGGTGGAACATAAGTAGTTCAATCTTGATTTGACAGTTCATATCGGTAATGGTGTGATCGCAGAGAATTCAAAATCAGCAACTGATTCAACATTTAATTTTTTGGGAATAGGAAATATTGATCAATTTTGTTCTATTATAAGGAAACTAGGAGTGAGTTTAATTTCAATTCAATTGTACAAAGAAAACTATAGACATATATGTTACAAAAATTGATTTAATTTTTTTCTCTTCATGTTTTGCATATATTCTAAATTAAAAGAGATGAAATGCAATCTTTATAGACTTAATATTGTCCTTGTTTTCTTTGAAAGACATGGAAGGGCCACTAGTCTACAACAAAATACATCTAACAAAAAACTTCCTTGATATTGAGCACAAAGGTTTCATGAAATTCTTGAAATGACTTTAAACATTGCCGACTGATCAAATAAACAAACACGAGTCTTTTCAGCGTGTTTTATCATCTCTCGCACGCTTACCGGGAAATTTTCCAGTAGGTCACCCATCCAAAGACTACTCCAAGTCAAGCACGCTTAACTACAGAGTTCTTGTTTAATGGGCTACCAAAAAGAAGATGCATCTTGTTAATATAGGTAGTACCAAACAATTCTTATAAGACTTCCTTCAACCATGTAGTCCCATACCTACAATGCCTCGGGATCCCGCTCATTCCGGTGTGATTCGGCTATTCTAGAAGCTGTCGGGAGCCGCTCATTGTCGTGCCTTGTGCACTAGCGACCACTCCCCGCCCTCGTCAGCCTTGAGTGTTACAAGTACATTAAGGTATAATATTCCTATAGTTGCATAAACTATATATATGCAAACATTATATATGAAAACGATTTAATTAGCATCCAAGTTGTCCGAAGCTCACACATCTTGAATGTGGACAAATATGGTGTCTGTTTACCGGTGTTTTTGGTAAACTACGGGGGCTGGTTTTGGTTATTACAAGCATGACCAAACAAGAAATCCTAGGTAATGTTGTGCATTTTGTTTTTCAAGCGTTCGTCGAGTTCATAGGTTGCTTTACGAACAGGACGAGACCGTGTGGCGTCTTTTGACAGAAAAAGGGTTTTTAAAAGCAAAGTAAAGGCATTCAGTTTAAAATTGTAGAAACTTAAAGGAAAAATAAAGTACATTGCATTAAAAATAAAGGTGGTTCGACAATTTTATTTTTTTTGAACAAATCAAAATGATATATATATTATAAACAGCTGAGTTACACCCCACACAAGGTGTGGAAGGAGAAACACCAGCAAATATTTACACAGTCAAGGTGCCAAAAATAAAGCACCAACCAAACAAACAAACTAAACTACACAATTATGCCCATACAAGGAAGCAGGTGTTTCCACCAACCATGATAACTTTAACTGAAGGAAACATGTTTTGATTTCAGCCATAAGAATGAATTTAGCTTGACTCGTTCTAAAAGCATGAAAGGGGTAGCAACCATATTTGGGAAGACACGGTTGTTCCTCTCCTTCCAGATAACCCAAACAACAGCAAACCAAATGATCATTAGGAATAGATGAGAACTCCTAGGCATACCTACCATTTTAGCAAACTGATGGAAATGATGTCAGATTTCACTTAGAGTAACTGAAAAAATACCTAACCAAAGTTGCACATCTGCCCAAAGACCGCTGGAAATGTCACAATTCAAAAATAAGTGCAAAGCCGTTTCAGAAGCACCACACCCTGCCACACATGTCAATGCATTACCATGAATAACACCCCACCGTGACAAGTTGTCTTTAGTCGGCAGTCTGTTCTGAAGAAGGCGCCACACCAACAGAGATACCTTTGGTGGAATTTGTTTGAGCCAGACATCGTCCACGAGAGTCCTATCCAGCATCACATCTGAATTCGTAATGTACCGATAGGATTCCCTCACAGAGTAGCCACGAATAGGATCCAACTGCCATCTCCAAGTATCATGAACGTTGTCCTGTAAAACAATGTTATATAACAGAGCACAACACTCCCTCACACTCTCCTCCTCCCATGCTAGCAAACGGCGTCTCCAAACCCACGCCAATCCCTCCTCCTCCCACCTTAACCTCGACATCTCCTCCACCGCACTCTCCTTACACTCAGATAAATCAAAAAGTCTCGGGAATTTTAGTCTTACAGGTATTTCCCCAATCCAATTATCATACCAAAATAGAGTACCTCGCCCACCGACCACCCGATGGACATTATCATCAAACCAATGCCTAACTCCCTCACCAATCCCCTCTCGCACCCTACACACCATTCGCCACCAAAGATAACTTTGGTTTCCACCCTCCTGCAGCCGCCCCCCAACCTCACGTAACGAACCTTTAGGACTCTATACCACAACCTCTCCTTATAAGTCAACATCCGCCAACACCATTTTCCTAACAATGAAAGATTAAATGCACCCACCCGCCTGACCCCCGAACCTCCATACTCCTTAGGTTTGCAAATCAAGTCCCATTTTATCCAACCTATTTTCCTATTATCCTCACCCC
>Ga0228710_1004368_pt1 | contig 22343 bp, 15 predicted proteins | sample MedpolnodulmetaG_FD_177995 | JGI IMG/M metagenome (GOLD analysis project Ga0228710, IMG submission 177995) | Root nodule microbial communities from Medicago polymorpha collected in Santa Monica, California, United States - pink nodules | ecosystem: Host-associated > Plants > Roots > Nodule...
AAAAAAAAAAAAACAAGTATCATTGTGTTTGGGAAAGACAAAAAAAACGTAAAAGAAATTGCCAAGTCATCATTCGGAAAACACCACAAAAATACAAAACGCGAAATTGAGAACGAAAACGACATTGCACTTTCCAGCATGCATGGGTAGCATATATAAACCCAAACTCCTCGTCCCGAACCATTTCCATGTCCTCTCTGTTCCTTATTTTCAGAGGTAAGGAAAACAGAAAAAAACAAAAACCAAAAAATATATAAAAATAATAATTTCCTAAAAACAAAAAATAGGGGTTTGTTTTCTCATTGATCTTCTCATCACAGTTACTGTTAGTTACACGTTACACTTTCTTCTTGTTCTCGTTCTCACTTTAACCATTTCAATTTCCTGTGTTATTTTCACGGAAATAATGGCTGCGATTTCATCACCGATGGTTCAGTCTCCGACTATGGTGGCTCCGGCGACGGCAGCATTGACCGGAGGACCATTTGCGAATGCGTCGCTTTACGTTGGCGATCTCGAAGAGAGTGTAAATGAAGGGCAGCTTTTTGATCTGTTCAGCCAAGTCGCTCAGGTTGTTTCAATTAGGGTTTGTAGGGATCAGACTAGGCGATCCTCTCTTGGTTACGCTTATGTCAACTTCACCAATGCTCAGGATGGTCAGTTTTTATTTTTCGAAATTAATTTGTTTGATCTTTTATTTATTTGATACTGATATCTGTTAATTGTTCTTGTTAATTTGATTTTTGCATGTAGATTCCATAGCAATTAATCATCTTTGTATTGTTATCATTGTAATTGTCATCAAATTTATTTATAAAGCATGGACACTAGACATGGCACACACTTATACATCGACACCAATAATAATTTGAGAAAGTAACATAATTCAATGTGATCACGGATCATGTGTCATGTCTGACACTAACACGTATAAGAACATCGAACACAACATTGACACAAACGTGTCGACACTGATACAATTTTGAGACAATGATATAATTCAATGCAATCACATGTGTTGGTGTCGGATACTACACGTGTCAGAAACCGGGACACGCCTTCTACCAGATAAGTGTCGATGCAGTCGAGGACATTGAACATGTCTTTAATGCTACAAAGATTCTTGTACATTGATTGTACAAGGCTAAGTTTTGGGTAGTTGTTGATGTTTTGTTCTACCTATATAGAATGACTCATTAGATGTGTTCTTAGATTCATTATATTTTTTTGAAGAGGTTCTTAGATTCATTATTAATATCATAAGTTATGTTGAACCTAATCCAGATGAACAATTGTAAGGATGAAGGTTGATGCTGTCCTTGTTTATAGTTTTATCTATTAATTAATTATATCAACCCATTTTTATGTATTTATTTTAACAGCATATTAATGTTGGGGGTAATACGTTGGTCATTATATTATTTGACAGCCCGTGGGTAGGTCACAATGAAGAAACCACAAAATCTGTGTACATATTTCTTCTCCTAAACTGTGTGATGTACTGTTTATTCTTCTTTTACATCCATGATGATTAATATTTGGATGGACTTTTGTTGTCATAGGTTTCGGTAGTTATTAAAAATATCTTATGGTTGATATGCATCGTTGATCCTATTTTTGTTTCTTGATTTTTCAGCGGCCAATGCAAAGGAACTTCTCAACTTCACTCCTCTAAATGGGAAACCTATTCGTATCATGTTTTCTCAACGCGATCCAAGTGTTCGCAAAAGTGGATCAGGCAATGTGTTCATTAAGAACCTGGACACATCAATTGATCACAAGGCATTGCATGACACTTTTGCTGCGTTTGGCCCTGTACTTTCTTGTAAGGTGGCTCTTGACGGTAATGGTCAGTCAAAAGGGTATGGCTTTGTTCAGTTTGACAATGAAGAAGCTGCAAAGAGTGCTATCAAACAGTTGGATGGCATGTTGATAAATGATAAACAAGTCTATGTTGGGTTTTTTGTTCGCCACCAGGAAAGGGCTAGGACAAATGGATCGCCCAAGTTCACTAATGTGTATGTGAAAAATCTTCCTGAAGCATCAACTGATGAGGACTTGAAACAACTTTTTGGCCCCTTTGGCATGATAACTAGTGCAACAGTCATGAAAGACGCAAACGGGAAATCTAGATGCTTTGGTTTTGTGAATTTTCAAAGTCCAGATTCAGCTGCTGCTGCAGTTGAGAAGTTAAATGGCACTGCTATCAATGATGACAAGGTTTTATTTGTGGGGAGAGCTCAGAGGAAAGCAGAAAGAGAGAATGAGTTGAAAGCCAAGTTCGAGCAGGAAAGAATTAACAGATATGAGAAATTGCAAGGGGCTAATTTGTACCTGAAAAATCTTGATGACGATTTTAATGAAGAAAAGTTGAAAGATCTATTTTCTGAGTTTGGAACTGTAACATCTTGCAGGGTATGTTAAAGATTATTTTTATTGACCGTCTCTCTGGATATATTTATCTGTTTGTGAACAGGCGCAACTATGTCCTTGTTTGTGTGCATTTTATACTTCCAACATACCTTTTTTACTGGTCAATTTTATTGTTATCATTTTAATCAATGAAATTATATGTTGCATTATTAGGTGATGTTGGATTCACATGGTCATAGCAAGGGTTCTGGTTTCGTGGCCTTTTCTACTCCCGAGGAAGCAAATAAAGCGGTAAGTATTCAAAGAAGCGTGGCTGAGCTACATGCTTATTTTCATAATCGATTCTTAAGCTTTCTATTGTTGTTTGTCCAGTTGAATGAAATGAATGGAAAGTTGGTGGGAAGAAAGCCTTTGTTTGTTGCTGTGGCTCAGCGCAAAGAAGAAAGGAAGGCTCAGTTGCAGGTGATGCTCTTCTTTAACATCATTATGCACATATGATCTCAATACTTACTTATTTATTAAGTAGCTGACTGGCTATAGCTTATAATTAGTGGATTTGCTTTGATTGCCTTTGTTGAAATATTCATTTTTGCTTTGTAATATATAATACTTCTTCATTTTTGCTTTGTTGAAATATTCATTTTTGCTTATAATTGGTATGTTGTATGACTTGTATCTAGTTTTTTTAAATGCTCATCTTTTTTGTGTACAATTATTTGAGTTCTGCTATTTGACATTCCTTTATGAATCCTCATGGTTGATAAAAATTAGACATAACCCGTTTCACAGCTTTCATGGTCGCTTGACTGTGTTTTGCAGTTAATTCATAAAACCAATGGGTGGCTTAACAAGTTATTTTTTCTGTAGGCACATTTTGCTCAAATCCGTGCCCCTGGTGGAATGGCACCGCTGGCTGCAGGACTTCCTGGGTACCATCCAGGGGCACCAAGACTTGCCCCTCAGCAGTTGTATTACAGTCAAGGCACACCTGGCTTCATACCACTTCAGCCTGCTGGATTTGGTTTCCAGCAGCAGATCTTGCCTGGAATGCGGCCTGGTGTTGCTCCGAATTTTGCTATGCCATATCAGCTCCAAAGACAGGGTCAAAATGGGCAAAGGATAGGTGCTCGACGAAATGGAAACCTCCAACATGTGCACCAGAACCAAGTAATTATTACTTAAATTTAAATTTTGAGCTTTTTATAATGACTTGTTTTATCGCATTAAAAAACATATATATTGAAAGCAGATGTTGCATCGTAACTCCAACCAAGGGTATAGATATATGGCCAACAATCGAAATGGAATGGATCCGTCTGGAGTTCCTCAAGGTCTAGCAGGTCCAATGTTGTCCACATTTGATGGTTCTGGAGTTTCTGCTGTTCCTATTGATAATCAGCGTCAAGGGTCTACATCACTTGCCTCTGCTTTAGCTTCTGCTACCCCAGACAATCAGCGCATGGTATGTATAAGTTGCATTTGGTATTTTTACATGTAGGAACTGTAGACTGTTTCCTTAGAGTAAATTGGTATTCTAATCTCTGAAAATTTACTTGCCTCACAATTTTCACCCTTTAATTAAATTATTCAAACACACTTCATGTTACTCCTTTTGCCATTTATGGTAGGGTCTAGCATAACATTTGTTTAGTAATTTAAATGATAAAATCATATGCATAATTTAAACACGGATGAAATTGAGGTACATTGCTAACTAAAGACTAAAATTACATTATACTTGTTTTCTATTTTTTCTTGGAAGCTAGATAACATATGTAGATAATTTAATTTGTAGTTACCTTTGTATTAGTTAATTTATAACACTCATGTGTGAGAAATGTAATTTTTGTTATGTACCAATTGAAATTATCAGATGCTGGGTGAACATCTATATCCCCTTGTGGACCGTCTTACACCAAACCAACATACTGCAAAGGTGACAGGGATGTTGCTTGAAATGGACCAATCTGAAGTGATCCACCTTATTGAATCTCCTGATGCCCTAAAAATAAAGGTCTCTGAGGCATTGCAGGTCCTTCATGCATCGGGATCTGAAGTTGGTGATCAGCTTGGTTCATTGTCATTGAACGAATGAAGTAATTTCAGCTGCAGTGGTAGATATGATGCATCGTCTCATATGTGAGCCGCGTTTTTGTGCTTGATTAGCTATTATTATTTTGGGGTCGTATACAATTTTGATTTATCAAAATCATATTTTATTTTTGCCAGATAAGTTATTGGTGGGCTGATATGCAGAGATTCAAGGACATGCTTTGGTAGTCTTTTTAGCATTTCCATTTTCATTTTTAGCTTCTAGACAATTTTATGATTTTACTTCAATTGAGATTCGTAGTAGAGGATATTTGACAATAATTTATCTTTAGACCTGAATGATATGAACTGGCTTTTGGCTGACATCTCTTCTCAATTTTTATTGTGATGTGTTTTCTCTGCCTACACATCTGATTTTGATTTGGCAAAATCGAACCCTTATGGATTAGAGGTATCAACATTTTTCTTAGTAGATTATGCCAACCCGCAGTTACTATTATGTTGAGCATAATAATAATAATAATAATAATAGTTATTATGTTGACTAATAAATCTCTTATTTTTTACTAATTTGATTGAATTATCTGTTCATTATGCTTTTGATGCTTTAAGAAATTAGTTTTGAATTTGTATAAGACAATATAATAAAGATAATCCTTTGTTTAAGAGTATTTTAGAATGTTCTGTCTTGTTTCTAAGTGTTGTGTTTTTGACTTTTTGTTAATGTTTTGGTGGAAATATTTTTTATTGTTTCAAGTTATGATTTTGCAGTTTACTTGTATGCGTTTGTTTGATGGATTATAAACATATTCCTGGGAATCAAAGGCCGGAATAAATAATTCCTTTGTTTGTTATAAGGGAATACTAATTTGTTCCTAGGAAAGGTTTTTTGCCCATGTAGCCCGACATCCTATTCCCCTCTAATAAGCATTGGAAACATTTATTCCCGGCGGTTGTGTGCTATCCCACTACTATATTAACCGTTCCATTCTTTATTAATTATTATCGGTGCAATTTTTTTTTATGGCCACCTATATCTTCACAAAGAAAATAATAAAAAGCAACATTTTTATATAGTATTTTCATTTTATCAATTTTTTTATAGTATGCTTGTAATAATCGAATGAAATAAATCAATCACATATGCTTTTAAGAATTAGAACATCTATGTTTACGTCAAAAAAAAAAGAACATTTATGTTGACGAGTATATATTGTAAATAAAATATAATATTTATTTTTACAAATTTAAATTAAAAGTTTCCAGGGAATTTAAAGTACTATCCAAACACTTTTTCGAAGAATTTCTTCTCTGGAATGTTGTTCCTGGAAAAATCACTCCTGGGTTTAATTTTTGATACCTTGAAACAAATTCCCCTTAAGTTTTTTGTTGTGTCAATCCGAAGATAAGATCCTTGTTTTAATGGACTGATGATACACCTTTTTCTAACTACCAGTGTCAAGGAGAAAGGGTCGTGAAAAGTCTCGATGAAGCAGAACTTGCATAATGCATTGTCGTTACCGTGTCAGTCACATAGTGTCGGCTAGCTTCCAAAGGTTGATATGGTAAAAATTTATTGCTAGAACTTTTTTTTTTCTGGTCAAAAAAAGATGACATGTGTTTTCTGAAATGTACCTTTAAAGGTCGTATTTTGTTTAAAAATTCTAATATCGGACATAAATTTATATTATTTTTTTCTCGATGCGTACATCTCTACAGTGATATTAAGGGAAGTTCCTCCATTGGGTGAGGCGGGTTGGCCGACAATGTAAGTGAGTTGGAAATTAGAAGAATTCTGCTCTTAATCCAAACTGTTTCACTCATTCTCAAAGTAAATGTATAAAATGTCATTACGTGACTTAAATTACGCTAGTGTATTTTTTACGTGAGTTAACCCGCGCTAGTTGACCGGTGGTTACAGCTCAAGAACACACGTTTTTTGGACGGTGGTCGATGCATTTTAATGGTTTTTACACGTTTTTTTTAAAGTTTTTTCATGTTTTTTGACCTCATTAAGTGTTATGCTACCTTAAATCACCTATAAATACCCTCACAAACTTCCTCTTTTCTTCACATTATCTCCTCCCACTCTCCCCCTTTTTCTCTTCTTCTTTTTTGCTTCTATAGTCTCTAGGCTCTTTATACCCCTTTAGGTATATACCAGTGGCTTTTGGGGGAAGTAGTGGTCTGCCGGGTTGGGGAAAATGACATCATCCCTTGAGGTAAAATTAGGTTTGCTTCCTTTTACTCCCAAAATCTTTTTACCGTGGGTAAAACGAATCATCATGGGGGTATAAAAGGAACCAAATTTAAATTTACCTCAAGGGATCTTGATGTCTTTTTCCCAACAGGACGGATCACTATTTTTCCCAAGAGCTATTGGTATATACCGAAGAGGATAAAAATTACTTTTTACCCCAAGAGGGTAAAAAAAAATTAAGTAGATTAGTGAATTCAAATAAAATATATGTATTGCTTATTATAATGTTTGAATGATATTAATAAAACGAGAGTTATATTTATTAATTTTGTTTTTTATTTGTATTTATATTTGTATTATTTTATGTTTATGATTATGTATTGAATAAATAAATATTGAATAAATAAAATCAAATAATTATTAATATTGAATAAATAAAGTGAACAAATAATTTAGAATAAAGTAAATAAAATAATATAAACTTACGTATGCGCCACTTAAATAAATTTGAATATGCACCACTTAACTCAGCGTGAATTAGAATAAAAATTGCGTATTGAATAAATTCGAATAAAGTTACGTATTAATTTTTTTTTTTTGAAAAAAGGTCTCATTAAACTCAGCGTGAATTCGAATAAAATTGTGTATTGAATATTAAACTCAGGATGAATTCGATTAAAGTTGTGTATTGAATAAATTCGAAAAAAGGCCTAATTAAACTTAGTGTGTATTCAAAAAAACGTGTTCTTGACCAAATACCATCGGCCAACCTAGCGCAAGTTAAGTCACGCTAGTGTGTTAACCTTGGCGTGAGTTAACTCACGCTATTGTTAACCTTTGCCTAAGTTAAGTCACGCTACTGTGGTCGTTTTTTCATGCATTGTACAATAGCTTTTACATGCTTTTGTTAATTTTTGCATTTGTTTTATGATTGCGTATTTAATTAAAAAATTCCGATAAAGTAAATTTATAAAATAGATTAAACTCAGTGTGAATTCGAATAAAGTTGCGTATTCAATAAATTCGAATAACAGTTACATTACATTACATAAACGACATGTATGTCAACTATATATGTTCATAAATATGTCCTATCATTACATTACATTACTTTACATTCGGGAATGCACCTTCCAACTACAAAATTGTCTTGCCTCATAATGGGGCAAATTCAAACTTGCTAAGCAGCAGGACTCCAACATTCGTCCAAAAGTCTTTTTGTTCCATTCAAAAGGTTAAATTCTTGTTGGTCTTGATTTTAAATGATAGCATCCAAGTGCCAACAGAATGAGGTCCAGACCTTGACACTTTAATACCATCATTTAAACAAAGCCAACAAGAATTTAACCTTTTGAATGGAACAAAAGAACTTCCGGGCGAATGCTGGAGTCCTGGCGTTTAACAAGTTTGAATTGCCCCATCCAGAGGAAGACAATTGTTGTAGTTGGAAGACATCTTGCAACTACAACAATTATCTTACCTTTGAATGAGGTAAATTCAAACTAGCCAAACAACAACTATCAAGCATTCACCCGGAAGTTTTATTGTTTCATTCAAAAGATTAAATTCTTGTTAGGCTTGGTTTAAATGATGGTATTCAAGTGTCAAAAGAATAAGGTTCATTCATTGACATTTCAATACGTTCATTTAAACCAACCTAACAAGAATTTAATCTTCCGGGTGAATGCTTGTTAATTGTCGTTTGACAAGTTTGAACTACCTCATTCAAAGGAAGACAATTGTTGTAGTTGGAAGGTGCATTTCCCTACCTAATCACGAACTTCTGGCGGAATCAAACTTTTGATGATATCTTCAGTTGATCTCAGCAACGTTACCCGCATATCGATCCATTGGAACATGTTGTGCTCCCAAAACATGCTCGTCACGTTTTCGTCATTCTTTAACTCCACCCAAGTGAATGATACTCTCCCCTCGTCGAGCGTTGGACGTTTATACCGAACGTATTCCACTCTCCTCGTGTCTCTGGGGTTGACTGCTTGGTTGAATTCATTCAGTTAATCCTTGAGACCTCTTAACGTTACGTTAAGGCACCGAACCTTCAACCTTTGAGGTTCTCCACCGTTGAATTCTGCATGGACGTCGATCCACCCGACCATTGCTTTAAAACTACACAATAAAAAATTAGCTAGGTTAAAGTGTTTAGTAAGGTATGTATTAGGTGATGGTCCCCCAATTAATCTAATTAATATGTCTATTTTTTTTTATCAAAAAATGTATTTTTTTTTACCATGTTACTAGATTAATTGGCAACTAATATCAATAACTTTATACTTTATATTATTTTAAATTATCTCAAATTTCGTAAAATATATTGATTTGGTCCTCCCCATAACACATTTTAAGTCAACACTTGTATGTTGACTATACTTACAGATTAATTCCTCTCATACTAAATATAGTTATAAATTGCCCACAAGTTCTAGTTTAGTTGACAAAATTTTTCAAAATTGTTTGATCGGACACAATGATCGGGGTTCGAACCCCGTCCTATATTTATGTGTGAGTTTATAATAATTTTGTCAATTCATCTATCTATAAAAAAAAAAAAAAAAATTAATTTAGGGTATCTTATATAGCTTTTGTATTTAAACAATTATTTTTTAATCAAATTATGTTCCATATACTCGGTCCCCTAGGTTTAAATTCTTGCCTCTGCCCCTGATTGTTATCGATATTTATCTATATATTAGTGCTATGTCCGCCTCGGTGTCCTTGTCATTGTTTTATAGGTTCCTATATATTATTGTCTAATAAAAGAAATTGTTCATATATTCAACAGTATGGAGGAGTGATTGGTGCTTTCAACTGTCAAGGGTCAGGGTGGGACCCAAAAGTGCACACATTCAGGGGCTTCCCTGAATGCTACAAGCCCATAAGTGGTTCTGTGCATGTAACTGAGGTTGAATGGGATCAAAAGAAAGAAGCAACACATTTGGGCAAGGCTGAAGAGTATGTAGTCTACTTGAATCAAGCTGAAGAACTTTGTTTGATGACTCCAAAGTCTGAACCAATCAAATTTATCATTCAACCATCTACCTTTGAGTTATACAGTTTTGTTCCAGTCACAAAGCTAGGTGGCATCATCAAATTTGCACCAATTGGATTGGCAAACATGTTCAACAGTGGTGGAACAATTCTAGATTTGGAATATGTTGAAAGTTGTGCTAAGATTAAGGTTAAAGGTGGTGGAAATTTCCTTGCTTATTCAAATGAATCACCAAAGAAGTGCCAATTGAATGGTTCTGAAGTGGCTTTTGAGTGGCTGTGTGATGGAAAATTGTCTCTCAATGTTCCTTGGATTGAAGAGGCTGGCGGAGTTTCTGATTTGGCAATTTTCTTCTAGACTGCTAGAGTTTTTGTTTCTTACATACCAAGAAATGGAAGTCAAGGACAAGGACCTCTTTTGGCAGTCTTTTTAGCATTTTCATTTTTAGATTTTCAAGGCAATTTTATGATTTTGTTTCATTTGAGATTGGTAGCAGAGGATTTAGCTCATTAAATCTTTAGACTTTGAATGATATGATGAATTGGCTTTTGGTTTACATTTCTTCTCTCAATTTTGTTTCATTTGAGATTGGTAGTAGTAGGAGTGATAGAAACATTCTCTTTCAAACACTCTTTAATACTCACTCTTTTATTGAGTGAAATCTATGTGGGTACCACACTTTTAGAAGTTGTTTCATATAAAATGGTGAGATCTACTTGAATTTCACCCAATAAAAGAGTGAATGTTAAAAATAATATTAGAAATATAGCGAGTGTTAGAGAAAGTGTTAGGATTTAGTTCATTAAACCTTTGATAATAATTCATCTTTAGAGTTGAATGATATGATGAACTAGGCTTTTGGTTGACATTTCTTCCCTCAATTTTTTTAGGGGTTCTCTCATTTTTTATTCTGATAAGTTTTATCTGCCTATGCATCTTTTTTGGGTAATGGAAATCGAACCCTAATAGATTATAGGTATCGACATATTTATTATTAATATGTTATGCTGATGTGCGGTCACTATTATGTCAAATGATATAAGTTATAATGAATTTGAACCATTTAAGTAAGTAGTCAAATGTTTGATCTTTAATTCTTATGTCAAGAGAAACTTTGATCAAGGGGAGAGAATTTTGCTAGTGTGCCTCACAGATCCCTAAAGAAGATTGGTTGTTTTAAATTTATATATTTTAGTGGGTTTTTTTTTTTGGCTTTTTAATTTCCATTTTACTTTTTAATAAATTATACAATTTAATCTTTGATTATTTAATTAAATAATCGATTTTTTTAAATAACATAGTTAAATTTAAAAAACATATCCAAATCGTCCAAATTTCTTCTTGAACATAATTTTTTAGTTCCCTAAGTTCATTCTATTTCATCCAATTCATTTTTGAAAGTCCTTCTCCTTCGTGCTCTCCTAAACTTTCAATCACATACTAAAGTTTAATCAGCCTGCAAGGTGGAGCTTGATGACGTAGAACTTGCATTGTCGTTACTCATAGCGTCACATAATGCCAGCTTGAAACCATAAAAATCTTCCAAAACTAGCTTTACTGGATTGTCATTGTGTCAATATCATAAATATGAAATTGGTAAAAATCGTGTCTTTTTTAAAGTTCTATTATTAGATCAAGTACAGCTGTGAGAACTGAGAACTAAATGGACGATGTGAGCAACTTCTCCCACTTTTACAATATCTACAAAAGGACGAAAAGGACATATAAAAAGGTATCAAATCTGAAAAAAGAAAAAAAAAAAAGAAAGAAAGAAAGAAATTAATATTAATTTAAGAGGAAGGCTAGCAAGACACATTTTTCAACGCACTCTTTTTGATTGGTTAAAATTTTACAATAATGTGGGTCCTATGTAAATTTGGTGGGTCCCATATGAATTTAAAACGTGTTAAAAAATGTGTGTTAGAATGTGTGTTACCTGACTCTTTTAAGTTAAATGCGGTATGAGTGGCCCTTGTGTGGGGCTACGAGAGCAACTAGAATTGGCAATTGCAACAATCAAAATCCCCTTAAACCCTGAATCCCCATTCTGCGGCTATCACACCATGACAATGCAATCCCACATAGACAGAATCCTCTGGAACCAAGACCAAATCTCTCTTCGAGTTTCCCAACTCGCCGCTCAAATCGTTCATGACTTTCCCTCTTCTTCACCTCCTCCCGTCTTCGTCGGCGTTATCACTGGCGCATTCATCTTCCTCGCTGACCTTGTTCGCAAAATTGACCTCCCTATCACCATTGATCTTATCCGAGCTCAATCCTACGGTTCCGGAACTGTCTCCAATTGTGCACCCACCGTTTCTTCTGACTTGAAGGTTGACATCAATGGCCGCCACGTCATCTTGGTATTCTTTTAATATTCTTAGCTAAGATAAAAATATCCTAATTTTTTACTTTTATAGTGTTTTCATTTATGTTTGGGAATTTAGTACAAGTGATGAGTTGAAGCTAGCCTAGCTTTGTCAAAAACAAGTTGGTATTCAAACTGATGTGAAAATGAAATTATAGGTTTGTGTGTTTCTATATCCAAACAAGTGCAGTGCAGAAACAAAATTAAAGGAGAATTGTCTCTTTCTAAGGACACCCTTGCTTTGGGTATCTCGTGTCATGCTGTGATGCTGAATAAAATGGAACTGTGCAGGATTGAATAAAAATACTTTATGATGGAACATATAATAATTTTCAGTTCATCACATGGAAAGTAAATGAAATGCTAAGAAAACTTATGAATAAAAAGTTAGTTTCATTTCATATCATAAATTAGGGGAAGCAAAGTAGAGATGTTGAAAGCATGGAATGCATTTCATTTGGTTCCCATTAAATTCCACCATATTTTAAACAACCTAATCAATGACAACTAAACATGACCATTCAGTATTCTCTGTAACTACAACTGATTAGATTATGCTGCCACAATCATTTTATCAGTTCAGTTGGGTCAGAAATTTGTAATCAGATGTAATGCATTTTCAGTTGGCTTAGGGTAATGTATCATGATCTTAAATACAAGTAAGTTTAAGGAAAACAAAAAATAATTTTAATTTTCTTTTCAATTGCATTTGTACTTTTGCTATCTATTCAATTTTTTCTCTCCAGCTATTTGTGTTTCTTCTCCCCTCCACTCTTTAGTAGTCCTATCATGTATGTAGTTAAAAATATTTTAAATCACTAAGGTTTAAATTTAATTGATAATTAGGTTGAAGACATTGTAGACACTGGACATACTTTATCTAGAGTCATTGCACACTTGAAATCGAAAGGAGCATCCTCTGTATCCGTATGCACTCTACTTGACAAACCAACAAGGAGAAAAGTTGATGTACAACTGGTGGGTGAAGGGAAATTCTACAGTGGATTTGAGGTATGACGCTCCCAGTCCCACTGCTGCGTTATTCTCCTTTATCTGTTTTTAGGTTGTAGGTTTTTGTTCCAGCAGTTAAATACATCATGCCACTTGAGCTGATTTAATATGCCATATGTAGGAGTTACAGTTGACCATGTTGTATGACAGTATGAGTGAGGAGTTTTTGCTTAAAGCTAGTTATTTTGCAATAATAATTATAACAATGCCTAGATTATTGAACAAACATGAAATGCTATGGTCTGACTAATAAGCTGTGTAAGTTTGAGATATACTGATTCTATTTCCATGTTTCTCTTATCCAGTGTCCAGACTATTTTGTAGTTGGTTATGGAATGGATTTTGCTGAACTGTACAGAAATTTGCCTTACATTGGTGTCTTGAAGCCCGAACATTACAGTTGATGCTATACTTGTTACATGGCTCTTGCCACGTTTGGAACCGCGAAACATTCAAGAAATGAAGCAATAGTAGCTATAGAAACTAGAAGAAATAGAATAAGATGGATTTGCTGTGCCTTTTCATGGCTGTCATGAAATCATAAGTTGTGATTTGAATATTATTTTACAATTATATTTATTTGAGCAACGCTATAGTGTGTGACTTGGATTAACGAATGAAAGTATTATTTTACATAAGAAATGGTGCACATGCTGATATAGGCAAGGCAAGTTTTGATTAACTTCTAATTATGTAAGCTTCTCAATTGAAATGTTTATTTTTCTTCCTTCACTTTTTTATATTTTAATTTTTTTATTAAAGCAAATAGAAATTGAATTAAAATAAAAAGGAAGTACAAAACTGGGGGGACATGAACCCGACCCAGATAACAACAGATACAAACCCTGACAGGTGATACAACAATCAATACATGAGTGTAAAGAAAACAACTCTAAACAACACTACTACAGACAGCCCAGCGAACCCACGTATGGATACGGAACCGAACTGCAAAAAAGCGCAGAGTGAATGCTTAGAGTATCAAGGTAGGCGTATGAATCGTCTGCCAACACAAAAACGATCCAAGCTCCATCAGCTCCCTTAAAAACATCAGCAAGCCAAAGCGCCCTTTCGGGCCAAATCAATCCAATCGAAGTCCAAATCAATGAACAAACGACAGACACAGTCCACCTACGGCACAGCCGTGACGGATGAAATAGTTAAGGTACGATTAATGACTACTACCGCCAACACGGAGCGACTACGCACCAAACTCTTTCGAGCAACATATGTCGAATCAAATCCACACAGATGAACATAACTTTATGGAACCAAATCTTAAATCTAGAAAATCCATATTTAAGATTAACAACAAACCAAGATCCGGATCAAACCTCCACCAGCTTCATCTTCCTGGAAACAAAACAAAAACAAATTGACAGAACATCACATTCCTTCACTTACAGATGAGTGAGCTTCTATAAAAAGTGAAATGCAATACATATTGGAGGAATTTTGTATGTTAAGTAAAAAAAAAAAAACTCGGGTGATATAGGTCTTAGGTTTTAGTTGAAGGTAAAGATGTTTACTTTTAATTCCTGGGGAAAGATGCATCAAACAATTCAAATGATTTTCGAATGACCAAAAAAAAGGCTTTGGCTTTTCTAATTTTAGATTTCCGTAGTTGCTTTTCTTTTCTTTTTCGTTTGCTTTTTGCCAAGGGTTTTGGCCTAGTCCCCCCACTTGTATATATGTTTTCCTATTTTTTAATAAAATTTTCAAAGTTTGGCGGTAGAGGATAGAAGTGTCTTTGGGGTGTCAACTTAGTTGGGATGTCGAAGACTCTTCTTGATACTCTGGCTTAGTAAAAAAATGACCAAAGAAGGCTTAAGCCGACAATGATAATATCAATCCATCTGGTCATTCTAAAATGCAGTTTTAGTTTTGGAGAGATTGTATACGCATATGGTTTAGTGTGTGTCTACTACTAGGGACTTATTTGAATTGAGTTAGTTTATTTGAACTTAGCTACTGGTATAAGCTATTTAGTCGAACTTATGTAAACCACTTGTGATGCTCAAAAAATTGTTTTTGATTTATTTTCGTAAACTCTCTTCAAGATAACTTATAACTTATACATAAATGCTTATTAAAATAAACAAAGGGTAGGCCGGTGCACTAAATCTCTTGCATACACAGGGTCGGGAAGAGGTCCCGTCAAATAGTGTATTACGCAGTCTTACCTTGTATTGTACGTGGTTCTCTTTCAATCGCGTGACAACAACTTTACTGTTGCATACAAATATTTTTTTGTTGGAGCAATTGCTCTCAGATACAATCCCTTTGATTTTACAAATTAGCAGAGGGATAGCATAATTGAAGAGAGGTAGGATTCTTAAACAGAATAGAATATAAACAGAGTAGAAATAATGTGAGGGATAGTATAATTGAAGAAAGGTAAATGATTCTTAAACAGAATAGAAATAATGTACGTCAATTAGACTAGGTGAACAATATTAATTTTTTTAAGAAAAGACTAGGTGAACGCATTTTCCCTTTAGTTTGTGTTTCTGTTTTCGTTGAATTGCTCAAATCTAGTGGATAGTTTATTGCACTTTTTTTAGCTGGAAAAACTCTTTTCAAGCTGCTACACTTTTGCCCATTCAAACGCTGTGTTTTGATCCTCTGCATTACTCCATTCAAAAATCCCCTCTTGTCTTTTACTAATTCATATGATTGTAAAGGTATACATAAATTTCCTTTACCAATCCCCCTTGTCTTTTTCATGCCATCTAAATCCTCTCTCAATTTCAATAAATTTATACTTCAGTTTCTTCTCTTTTCAATTTCCAATTTCGTTTCGGCAATACACAGAATTAGGTGAACCTTCCTTGATATATTCGATAATGCTAATGTACAGCTGATGAGAAAGCAGGAAAAAAGCTGAGCATGTAATAGTAAAAATAAAGTCTACATGTCATTAAGAGTTGAATTAATTCTGAAATTGTATCAACTCTAACCACAAAACAAGCATCACTACAAATTACGAAAATTGATGAGCTTGAACAAAACATATAGCAAGCGCAAACAACACAAACTTCATAAGCATTTGATAGGTACCATTAGATTTCTCATAACCAAAATCAGATAGCAGCACCTTTTCAAATGCTTCCTTTTCCATGTCAAAAGAAAGTCTCATCCATTGTTGAGGAATGACATCCTTAGAGAAAGTTTCAAATGATTCCAACATAACATATAGCAAGGAAAGTGACACTTACATTCTAAAATTCGATTATGAACAATTCTCTGAATTGTTTTCTAAAATGAACAAAGGATCAACAAAAGAAGGCATCATTGTAAAGTTTAAATGAGGGGTATTGCCATCGTCATCATAATGGTTTGACTTTATAACTTTTCATGAAGGGGTTTGACTTTATACATTTCCACTCTTTTTTTTTTAGCAATGCTATCAACACTCTCTTTTGAGCACTCTCTCTAGCACTCACTCTTTTATTGGGTAAAATCATTGTATGTTCCACCACTATATGTGGGTTCCATTTCCAAAGTATAGGTCCCACATTGATTTCACCTAATAAAAGAGTGAGTGTTAGAGAGAGTGCTCAAAAGAGAGTGTTGCTAGCATTCCTCTTGTTTTCAATTTATTAATGGTTTGACTTTATTGGGGGGGTGTTTTCATCTCTACAATATCATTGCAGCTTTCCCTCTTTGCTTAGCGAAAAATAAATAAACAATGGTTGTGTGTTCTGGGACACATATTCAAAAGATTAACCATTGAGTCTACTCTTTTTTCTAATGACCAAATCTTTATTAAAAATTATACAAAGAAAAATTTACAATCGAAAACAATTAACAATACCAAAGACAACCAATAGGATTTTGAAACCAATGCTTTGGGTTTACTTGATTTCACAACATGGAGTTGCTCATCTCTTACGTGGTAGGAATTGATGTAATAATTATATATTTTGCTAATGTTGGCTAGACTAGTAGTTTTTTTCTACCTAAGTGTTATTTTGACACACAAACTATAACAATATGGATTGCTGATTCTTTTTCAGATATTTGAATTGTTAATTTTGTTTAATAAATAAATAATTAATATTAAAAGGTGTCACATCTCATTGATCATCTATTGAACGTAAAGAGCATCGTGTTTCAACACCATTAATCATAACTTTTATGTGTATATATTTTAGCATAATTTGTGGTTAATGAATGTCGTGTATATTTAAGACTAAAATATTATGTACATTTCAATACAATTTATCCTATTTAGAACAATAGACATGAAATCATCCTAGCTAAATATAACAATAAATACAAATTTAAAAAATATTATTACATATTTGGTGAAGTCAACATATCAAGTAAATGCCTACAAAGTAAGAAGAAATGAACTCTTAATTACAAATGAAACTAAATCATATTGGCCAAAGAAGTTCTAACACACATACTTCCTCGAAAAACTTTAGAAGTAACAAAGCAACCAAATAATCAAATGGATATATGTCATTGTTACAAAGAAATAGCCAAACATAAAGATATTAAAGCTCAATCGAAGTAGAATAGATAAGATAAGTGAAATACTCAATTGTATATTGTTTTATGTTATGACATTATCAAAAGAAGTTGTTCAAACAAGTGTATTATCCAAAAGATGGAAGAACCTATGGAAATATGTATTTCTAATATGATAAAAAAAATATCAATTTCGAATGCCCTTAAATTTTAGAAATTTTGCAAATGAGGTCTTGACTCATTGTGTGATCACTCTAGCACCTTACACAAAACAACTTTTGATCATGATGATTTTTGTTTCTTTCCAGATCTCGATGAAGATCTTCAAATATGGTATGTCACATAACATCGAAACAATTAAAATCAACGTTTTTTGTGACGGTTGTAACCTTCAAAATATGGAGATTTCCAATAATGCATTTGGAAACCCTCATATTTTGATGGTTATAACTAACATCAAAAGCGTCGATTGCAATTATTTTGACATTATGTGACATAACTTATTTGAAGATCTTGATCAAGATTTGAAAATAAAATAAAACCACCATAATCAAAAACTATATTTTGTGCAAAATGCCAAAGTGATCATGATTAGTTAAGACTTAAGACTTTAATTACAAAACTTCTGAAATCGACGGCCATTCAAAATTTGGTATTTCTTTTTTTATCATATTAGAAATATATTTCTATAAGATCTTCCATCTTTTGGACAATACAATTGTTTAAAATATTTCTTGTGTTGACAAGATTATTATTATATGCATAACAATATGCAATTGGGTAATTCACATATCTTATCAATTTTTTTCTTCGACCGCGCCTTAATACCTTTGTGGCTGACTCGTTCTTTCTTATACCACTCTTCAGCTGCACCTGATCAAAATAAAACTTCCATAGCAGATTTTATTAACTTTTTTAATATCATCACCCATTGTTATTGCAACACAACTCTTATGAGCTTATGAAATTTTATTTTGTTGTTACATGTGAAAAACTTATGTCATGGTATGTTTTGTCAACTAATGGTACTATTTATAAATATTTATTAGGGACACCTTTAGGGATATTGAAATTTAAAAATTATATTATTTTAAATTATATTAAATAATATAATTATTTTGCGTTATAAAATAGTCAACAAATGCATTCAATAGTCCTTAAGAAAACAAATTCATTAAATAATATTTATTTACATATTGCAGTCAACAATACTTTGTTTCATTAAATGAATTTTATGGGGAAAACATTAAATAAATTTACTAAAAAATTTAATTTAAACAATACTATTATAAATTTTACAAGTTTCACTAGTCAATTATTGCTTAAAAAATTTATACCAAATAAGAAAAAATATTACATTTTAATGATATTCACAATGTATATACATAGTAGTCAACACTAAAAACTTGGTAACAAGATTAAAAAAATTCTTATCACCAAAAAGTTATATTAATTAAATTATTTAATTACAATTTTAATTATTATTTTTGTGAAAATTTATTTATTGTTATTATAAAACAACTAATGTTGAATATTATCATATATTTCTCAAATTAATTGTCCTCGTGAGCTTAGCTCAGTTGGTAGGGACAATGCATGATATATGCAAGGTCGGGATTCAAACCCCAGCCACCACAAAAAAAAATCCTCAAATTAATTATTATATGCAAATAAATACAATATTATAGAATTTATAAGTTTTCATTTTTAATTATATGCTTCAAATAATTATATATAATCTATTAAAATTAATAGTTAAATAATATTCATTATTTATTTAAATAAGAGTCAACATTACCAACTTTATAACATTAGAAAAGTTTTTACATTTTTTGTAATAAAAAGTCTTTAGTAAAAACATAATAATAAAGAAAACATAATATTAAAGAAGTATAATAACTAGGCTTAATAGCAGTTTTAGCCCCCTAACTTTTCCAAAGTTGCGATTTTGGCCCCCTAAGAAAAAACTACAAAACCGCCCCCTAAGTTTTGCACATGTGGCAGTTTTGGCCCCTAAGGCCAATTTTGACTCGGTCTACGCTGACGTGGTACCCTAAGTGAGGTGCCACGTGTTATTTTTATTATTTTTTTTGGTCGTGGGGGGCCAAAATTGCTACAGTTGCAAAACTTAGGGGACGGTTTTGTAGTTTTTTTCTTAGAGAGCCAAAATAGCAACTTCGTGAAAGTTAGGGGGCGAAAACCGCTATTAATAACTATATTATTTTTAAATAGTAATAATATTTAATTTGCAACTTTTTTTATTTTAATAATAATTTTAATTTTTTATGATATTAATTAAGTGTTGAAAATATTATATATAACTACTTTGTTGGAATTTTTTATAAAATATTATAATGATTTTTAGGGTACTACAACTATTTTTCATTTATCAAAAAGTTACAAAGAATTTCGCATCCTAAATGTTATATATTGTTTTAATAATGATATATTAAATATTAGAATATTATCCAACTTTTAAGTCATATTCACTTAATTATTAACCCAAGTGCGTTTTGTTGAGATAACTCGAGTCTTTTCTATATTAATCAAAAGGTTTCGGGTTTAAACTCGGGCTTCAGCATACAACATCGTTAAAACTTCTAGAAAGAGTTTGTGTCCATTTGGTTCTCACAGGACTAAAGCAATTAGTTTATGCAGTTGTAAACAAATTATTCTCGGTCTAATTTTTTTTTTTGTTACATCTACTCAAAATAAATTATTTATTACATTCTTTAATTATATGCTACAATCTTATTTCTCACTCATGAGGTGATAATGTCGAACCAAGATAAGTATTTGAACAATATCTCTAAGGTTTTTCGCTCAAAAAAATATCTCTTAAGGTTTTGATGATAACAATGTATAGAAGAACAATTGGGTACTCTAAGATTGTTCAAGTGTATTAGATCATAAAATTAAATTCTGACTTTGAAGTCAACATTCTGACCCTAAAACACGAAGCTCTGAACAAAGAAGAACAACTTTGATGCTGATGACAAAGCTTAGATCTGAAAACATTCAACAAAAAGTTAAATATCTAATCAAGTATCTATCAAGTTGTGAAGACGAAGATTCGATCTGAAGTCAATGGTCAACGCTCTAATGAACATATGACCCAATTTCGTCTTCTTTTGAAGAAACGTCACTATCCAAGATCAATATACTTTTTGTCCTTGGTAAATTAAAAGAAGACACGTTGCAAGAACGGAAAAACTTTGTGAAAGACAAAGTGGATGCAAGGGATCATTCCCAAAGAAGCAAAGGAATTTGAAGTACTATTCATCACAAGTATCTTTAAGGCACAAATATTTGAAATTTGACTAAAACTTCTCAAAGAAGCTTGATGCACTGATACTCTCTTCAAATTAACAACAACTCTATTCAAATATCTTATAAAAGGACCTTGCATGTTTGAAGAAAGATAGAGAACAACACACTTTCAATTGTGCCAAAACTCTGATAAAATTCTAGCGCAAAAACACTTAGAAAATTCTTACAAACGCTCATCTTAGAATTTCTTAAGTGTTTAGAAAAATTCTTTAGATATAAAATCATTTGTACTGTGCTTAAATTAGTTTATCAGTCTTTGAGTCTGAAGTGTAAACAAACAAGAAATTCTTGTAAACAATTAATCATGTTGGATTGAGGAAGTACTCTAGGAGAGGTAGGAGTCTTGGTGCTAAGTGATTTGTAATCAAATTTGATTATAGTGGAAAAATCTGTCAATTGTGAGTGGTCTGGATGTAATCTCGAATTGTGTGGTGAACCAAGACAAATATCTTTTCCTGTCCTCTGACCTGTTTTAACTTAAAAAAGATTTTTAAAAAAAGAAAACACAATTTAAAACCCTTATTTCTTGTGTTTTTCTCATTTTCAGATTGTAAGTTGTTCAGTGGTAAGGGTTTTACTTGTTATCTCAAGAGATACTATCAAAATCCTCTCAAAAACAAATTTAAAATGATCATTATTATCATTTTAATAACAATTCCCCCCTTCCCCCATTTTATTTTTAAAAAACATTTCTCACTCATTTCTAGAATGAAATTATGTTGGATTGAAAAAAACTACAATACTATGTTTTTATATTTTCAAGATGAAAACTAAAAGTAATCTTCAGTTCATCATATGGAAAGTTAATGAATTTCTAAGGGAACTAATAAGTTGGTTTCCTTTGCTATCATAAGTTAGGTGAAGAAAAGAAGGGATTTTGAAAGATGGAATAAAATTCATCAGGCTCAATTAATTCTACCATATTTATATTTTGTTTATAGATAGAGTGACAAATACCACATGAATCTCCTTATTGATGGAACAATGTGTAAAGATTGAATGAAAACAAACATTAAAACTGTGTACAAATTGAAGATGAGATTGAGATTCTAGGGTTTCTATAGTTTCTTGTTTTGAGAGAGGGAGAGAAGAATACTTGTGTAATTTTATTGAATGAACTGGAATACTTATTTACAATAGCTATGAAGTATTTATACACCAAGTGATGTAACAAAAACTGAAACAAACTCATAACTTGTCATGCAAGTAACTTGAGTTAGTTACTTCACATGCAAGTTTCTAAACAAACTATTAAACAAAGATAAAACCAATTCTAACTAAAATGAATTACTAAACCAATACTTACGAGAACTAGAACCCTGGACCTTCAAAACATAAAACAATGTTTTATCAGTTTGTCTGCCATTCTATGTATTACTAATGACATGCTGTCATTGCGTAATTTTTAGGACTTATGTTGACATTTTCATAGAGTTCTGAGGCAACATGAGGTGACTAGGGGTGTTAAAAGCAAGAAAATCAGAAGAATTGAAGGCAACAAATCGTGTCACGATTTTCACCAC
>Ga0228710_1004371_pt1 | contig 22338 bp, 13 predicted proteins | sample MedpolnodulmetaG_FD_177995 | JGI IMG/M metagenome (GOLD analysis project Ga0228710, IMG submission 177995) | Root nodule microbial communities from Medicago polymorpha collected in Santa Monica, California, United States - pink nodules | ecosystem: Host-associated > Plants > Roots > Nodule...
GTATTTTAATATTACTTTACGTTAGTATGATTTGAATTAAAAAACCTTTAAAAAAAATAAAAGAGTCCTTAATTTGCAAGATAGCTTGGAACATTAGAATAAAATTAAAATAGACTTTTGACCCGTCACACAGGTTTATTAGAACACAAAAGAACTTAATAGAGATGCGCTGTTAATATTAAAATCATCCTAATATGTCTTTCAAGACATTTACAAAAAAAAAATTATATTTTTTTATGATTACCATTTCTAGAAAAAACAAATTTCTGAAATTGAAATAGTATATGATAAGTTCACTCATTCAAACTTATATTCAAAAGTAATGTGGAAGCTAAAAGTTTACAAATAAAATATACAAAAAACCATATACTTTCTGCATAAGTCTTTACAATGCATAATCTGAAACAACTTTAAATTACAGAACTTCATTATTTTTCATTCCAGTTGTGCACCCAACTAAATAATAATCGCTTGTGTGAGCTTATTTGTCTTGCAAAATAGGAATCTGCGTCAGTGACCAAAAGAATAGTAACATGTCAAAGATGAATAATTTTTTCTTCCAATGAACTCCAAGCACCACTCTTTGCCTTTCTATCTCATGATGCTTAAGCAATACACCTCAAAGAAACAACTCGATTCAACCACTGGTTCGCTTACTTTTGTCCACATCATCAATTCAATCATGCATATACAATTTTGAATTAATATAAAAAACACCAAAGTTGGAGGATAAAATATTTTAGTTGCTAAAATAGCATGTGAATATGCAAGCCTAAAATTCATCAATCAAACAAAAATGTTGCATTATATATGAACCAAGAAAGTAAAAAAGATATTTCTCGTAAAAACGTATGCATATGTGTGTGTGAGATTTATGTTGTGTTTGTGTCCCACTGATATCAACAGCAATAGAAAATAAACCAACGATTAGAAGCAAGGTTGGAGTTGAGAAGTTTCAACATGTTATTTCTACATACCACCATATTCATCATCATTTGTTGGCACTATTATAATGAAAAGGAAAATAAAATTAATTAAGAAATGATTACACGAATAACGATTAAAGCACCTGCATCATCTTCATTCTTGAATGCCATTAGGAGTTTTTGAAAAGAAGATGCAAACGGTGCTATACAACGTTCACTTCTTAATATGAAAATTGCTCTTTTCACTTTTGAAATTGCTCTTTTAGTTGAATTTGCATACCTTTTAGTTGATCAAATTGAAGCCTGTATTCCACCTTTCCAATCTAGTGTTCATGTGATTTTGCAGCAACATAGGTGAATTATATATAGAAAAGAAGGATTTCTACAACACTTGATAATCAAAATAAAAAAGGATTTCAAAGAGGATGTCGAACATGAAAGAGTAGTAAGAGATCAATATAAAATATATAACAGCGTAGTTATTATTTCAATTACCATTTTGTAATAATAAAATGAAGCTAAAGACCGCTTTTGTGGCCCTGGTTGTAGTAAGAGACTTGTTGATACTTATTCTAAAATTAATTAATTGGTCATATTCTCGTGAATAAAAATTATCTGCTGGATTTAGACTTGTGAATGGAATAATTTCTTAAATTGTCGGTGATTAAATTAAATAGAATAATGTCATCCGAAAAGAAAACTGACACAACAGTCCAAACATATTCATACCGACCATGACACTAAACCAAGTCACATAACACGAAATCAATGCAGCAGAACACTACTTATTCAAATAATACAAACTGATGCAACACTGAATAAAATCAAAAGCTGAAGTAAATAGTGGTAGCAATTTAACCTTCACTTGTTCCACCTTTAATAGAGTTCTCAATGTGGTGAACATCATGGGTAAACTGTGTGACAGAAGAAGGGGCAGTATGTGTATTAGTAAAGCATAGAAAAATCATGAAAAATTTAAAAGCTAAACTAAGATTCTCATAAAAGAAAAACGATACACTTGCATGCAAATTTTTATACAATTGTCTTAAATTGAATTGTTCATCGAATTTAGTTATTTACATACTACACAAACCATCGTTACAATAAATAAATATTCAAACCATCAATACAATAACTTGATATTCATTAGGAATAAATTTATAACATAAAAAATTTCTAAACATTGCATTGCATTTGTCCTACGTACAAATAGATAAATTGTGGTTAAGTAAACAACTTTACCTTTAAAACGAATCACTAATGAGCATATATATCTACAAATGAAACTTGGAATGGTGTGTGAAATGGAATGGTGACCAAATGAAACCAAATGGATTATTAAGAAAACTGCAAATGACCCAACACCAGCTGCAAATGACTGCAAATGAAACCAAACTGAATCAAAAGCTGAATAGAATCAAAACTGACAAATCAAAAGCTGAAATCTGCAATAGAATCATCAACCAAAATCAAAATGGAATTGGAATAGTATAATTAACAATGGAATTGTCATTTAAATCGTAAACCAAAATCGATATCAAATTGAGAAAGAAAAAATTGCAGACCTACATCGACGGTGGTCTTCCGACCACGGTGCCAGAAGTGGAGTCGATGGGAACATAATAGAGAGAGAAGATGAACCAAGAAGGTATGAAAGGAGGCGATGGGAATCTAGGAGAAATGAGAGAAGAGGCAAATTTTATTTGTTTAGCAATGGTTAGGGCGATTTGTTTTGATAAGCATGAGTGATTACGTTTAAGAGTAAGAGAAAGGAAACGATGGAAACGATTTTGCTCTGTTTTCAATAAAAATAGGATAATTAGTTTGGAAACGATTTTGCTTTGTTTTCAATAAAAATAGGATAATTATTTTGGAAACGATTTTGTTTTGTTTTCAATAAAAATAGGATAATTAGGTTGGAAAAGATTTTGATTTGTTTTTCATAAAAATAGGATAATTTGTTTAGGTTGGAGGGAAACGTATCACAAAAATAGGAAACGATTTTGATATTTAGTTTGGATATGATTTTGTTTTGTTTTTTAATAAAAGGAAATAATAAGAGCGATTTGTTGTTTTTTTGTTATGGATAAAATCTGTTTATTTTGCGATCTGTTTAGTAAAATTATGCAGAAAAATTAGGAGTGATTTGTTTATTTTGATTTCCATAACAATTAATATTTTGGTTAAATTAAATAGGGTAAAATTAAGCAGAAAAATTAGGGTAAATCTAGGGCAAAATATTGCTTAAGGGTTAATTTAAGTAATAAGAGATGAAAATAACAAACATGTAACAATCATTCCTTAAAAAAAAAAGACGTGTAACAATCATTATTAACAAAGAAAATAACAAACGTAACTTCTCTTTTGTTTTCGAAAACAAATTGCATGTTAATCTCTATAAATATGTTAAACTCATTCAAATTTACAATCATATTTTCTCAAGATTATTTACAAAGTGTTTACGCAGTGCACAAATACAAGTACCAGGTAACCTTTTCATAGTTATTTTGCTTCTTCTCCCTTGCATGTTTTCTTATAATTATTTATTCCTTTTTTTGGCTACTGTTATATTTTATTTTATTTTATTTTTGTTTTTAACTATTATTTATAAAGACTTTTTCAACAATGGTGTAAGACTATTAAACTTTTACATACGTGATTATTTCTTACTTTTATATTTATATTATTATACTTGTGTATGATGATGTTTAGAAAATTTATATAATTATAATTAGGCCCCGTTTGGTTTGAGCTTATGAAAAATAGCTTACGTAAATAATTAAGCTTTTATTTTAATTTATAAACTCTCACTAACGAAAATTGTATCTTCATAGACGGGTTTTTCATAAACTACCTTAAAAACTTATAAATAGTACATAAAAACTTATTATTTGCATAAGTTGTTTTATATAAACTCTAAAATAAGCTAATCCAAACGGGCCCTTAATATATTATAATATTGTTTTTACATCTTGATTAATTTTATCAAAAAAAATCTTGATAATTGTGGTTTGATTCTTTGATTTATTTGTTAAATTAAAAATATTTAAAATTTCGATAATTGCTTATGTAATGTCACATCCAAACACTTCAATTTATATAAGTACTTTTAGTGTACATATCTAAACGTAAATAACTTATTGAGTATAAGAGCTTATGAAGTAAGCTCTAGTGCTATAAACTCTAATGCTTTAAGCATCAATATAAGCTGTTCATCCGAACGGAGCCTTAACAGCGAAGGAGAGTAACGAACAATCATATGATAGGGATCTTATTTACGAGTCTGAATCTGCTCCAGTTTTTCAGTCCCTTGCTTAGATGTATGGCAAGTGGCACATACAAAATCAATGGCTGAGATTAAATAGGGTAAAATGAACCTTCCACCCACAGTTCCCTTTCTTCTTCACAACCGCACCTTCCTCCCTCTCACTGCCGTTAGTCCCCGTTGTCCGCCAAATAGTCATCTCGCGCCGCCGTTAGTGCTCGCCGCTCTCCCCACCTTATTGCTCTGGTTTTCAAAAGAGCACAAATAAAAGAGAACAAGGGGATGGCAGTATCAGTTGTTTAATTTTGTATCTTTTTAACAATTACTGTTTTTCAAAGTTTATTCTCAACCGTGGATTTTGCTTTGGCACGTGTCAAACATCTAGGTAGGGAACTGGGAAACTGGAGTAGATCTGAACTCGTCTCGTTCGGTCTTCACTCCCTCTCCCTCAAGTTCGAACCTAATACGCAGTTGTGCAACCTCTCCGCCCTCCCCCGTCACCGTTCCTCGCCGTTGTGCCTCCCATTGCATCATCTTCTTCTTCTTCGAAACTCTAGCCTCCAGGTTTCTTGTTTCTCTCTTGAATCACATAGGTCATGTTTAATTTCAAGAAAACTTCACACTGCTTTCACCTTTTAGGGTTTTCCTCCCATTATTATTGGAAGCATGCTGCAATTTGATTTCAATCATCATTGTTGAAACCCGATTGAGTAACCGCTATTATTGTGATTGCTTCCTCATTTGGGGTTTTGTTGGAGAACAGGTATACATATGAGTGTAGTGACAGATTCTCCTGCACATTCTTCTGGCAGCGATGACTTCATTTCATATCTCAATGATGCTCTAGATGCAAGTTCACCCGACTCATCGTCAGATGAAGAAGCTGAAACCCAAGACAAGCTTGAGGATGTCAGGTACTCTTCATCACCCGTTTCATATGAGTGATTTTACAGATTCATTGAAATCTTTTAGGTACTCTCAATTATGATTTGTTAGTGGATTAAACATTGTTTAATGCGGTTCTTATACAAATGGACATATCTTAAAATTTTGTTTTCAATAGATTGCAATGGTATTTGATTGATCAATGTAGCCGACCGTATGTATAAAAAAGTTGATTTTTGTTGTTGGGTGTCGTGGTTTGTATAGAGATACGATGTACGATAATAGAATGTTATTGCGTTGTTTGGTCCATGTAGTGGACCTCACCTAGTGGGATAAAATTTGTTGTAGGGTATTGTGGCGGTTCAGACTTTTCTCATAGTTTAATTTTAGTAAGCTGCTCACTAGCTACTCTCAACCTTTTTTTAAAGTGATTTCTCTTATCATTATCATCAGTTATGCCTTTTCTTCTTAACTAGTCAAATGAAAGTGTACTTTTATCTATGTTTTACATATTCTCCTGTATGAAAAATTAGTTTTTTGGTGTGTGGAAATGCAAATCACACAAGCTTATAGGGAAATTTTACGGTGTAATTGTAAGTTCATCAATATTGTGTGAGACTCAATGTTGGGGAGTAAAGAACCACTAACAAATAAGTTCACTGCGGTAGAGATAAAAATGTTATGGTGGATGACTGATCATGCAAAATAGAACCAGGAGTAAATCATCGAAGATAAAGCTGTGATCACTTCGATTGAATAAAAGATAGTAGGGTCTCATCCTTAGCTGTTAAGGGATATGTCAATTGTCAAGATACATTTTTGTAAAATAGTGCAATAGTTAAATTGTTAGGGGTTAAGAGGTACTAAATGAAAAATAGGAGTCCATGATCCATCTGGACTCAAATGACCTATCTGTAGACATGATCCATGATATTGATATAGCATTTTGTATCGCTTGGCATTGATCTATGTAGCCGACTCCAACCTATCGGGAGAAGGCTTTAACTATTTTTGTTTTTGTTGAATTGTGAACCAATTAGCATAAAGCTATAGGAGAGACAGGGGTCATATGGTTCCTATTTTTTGTGTCTAAGATACAACAACGCATTCTTTGATTTTTTTGGTTTCAGTTTTTTATCATTTTTTTTTTGTGCTTACACTTTACTTTACGAATTAAAGCAGAAATAAAAGACGTAAGTTGGAGAGCACTGAAGAAACTGAGGGGTCTACTTCAGAAGGAATCATGGAACATAAACTAGGTAATTAATTGTTGTTTCATTGCCAGGAACCAGAATCCATCCCGCCACACTTGCATGATTTTTTTATTTATTTTAAATTTGTTCATAAACAACTTTTTAGAGCAAGCAAACCAATTTAATTTTTAATAAAGGATATCACAATGTTTGTTCTGTTGGTGTATCAGCATTTAATGCACTACTTTACTTGTACAACCTAAGATTTTTAGACGGGTATGGTTATTTGCAACTGCCAATTTTCTTTACTTGAACCATTCCTCTCCTTCCCCCCATTAACCAAGAAACTGGATTGAATTTACTGATGCATACTCCCTCCGGTCACATTTATAAGCAAAAAAACCATCTCACGTCTTGGTCACTATTATAAGCAAAACTTAAACCACATTTAAACTATTTCACACTACTATTCCTAATATAGCCTTATTTTATTTCACTTTATCTTTTAGGCATTTATTTCACTTTTATTTACCAACAGTACATTTGATTTTCAAGGAGTTCCGAGAAACAGGCTTTTGAGGAGTACAGTAACGATATAAAAAGGAAGAGTCATAAATTGTTGAATGCTTTGGTAGAGTTAAATGGAACTAAGAGTAAGACAAAGCGTTCTTTTTGAGAATGTTAATGTGAGACTTCATTTTTTTTCTGATAAGTAAACGCACACGAGTTGAGTGGATACAAGTTTTGGAAGTCAAATTAATGCTCTCGTTGAGTGTTTCACATTAAAATAAATTGGTGAATTTATTCCAACAAAAAAGTGGTCAAATTTTTTGGTTAAATTTAAAAAGGGTAATACGGTAAACTTGACTCATGTTTTATATCAAATCAAGAAAATTAAGTTAACTGAATTCCTTAAACACCGCGAAAACAGTTTTTTTCGCTTATAAATGTGACCGGAGGGAGTACGCAACTAGATGTTTTACGCTTTGGACAGCCTTTTTTATGGGCCACTGGGTTGCAACCATACCTCATTTAAATTTATTTTTAAGGGTCCAGATTATGCAAAATCTTTTCAAATCTTTGTGAAAATATGATAGTGAATCTCATAACTTATCATTTCATTTTGAAAGTGTTGTAACACCTAGTGTCTCTCTCTCAGTTGTCGCAGAGTCATCCGTGAAGGTAGATGTATGTACACATCCTGGCTCATTTGGAGAGATGTGTATACGTTGTGGGCAAAAGTTGGATGGGGATTCTGGCGTGACATTTGGGTACATACACAAGGTATACATTGTTTCTGCTGATTATTTCTGGAATTACTCCATCTGTCCCAAATTATACTACGATTTGATCATTTCACACAAATTAAGTGTAATTAATGTTGTATGGGAAAGAGAAATTATAAGTCATTTTACAAAATTATCCTTCATTTACGGTATAGCAAAGATAAATTAAAGAATTGAAAGAAGAGAGTAATAAATAGTTGAGGGTATAGTAGGAAAAGTAACATTTAATACTTCATTGGTATTGTAAAGTGAATTATATTTTGGGATAAAAAATTTCTCCAAAACGACTTACAATTTTGGACAGTAATAATTTAGATTTGGACAGTTGTTACTGCGACATGGTGCAATTTTCAAATGACTGTTTCATCGACTGAGTGGTTTTTATCAATCATGACCAATAAGTGTAGTCTGTGGCAAACCTATATATGTTCATCTACTGTGCTAGGGAACTTGCAATATAACTAAAAGTTTACAGTTGAATATGTTCTATGCACTACCAAAGTTTGATGATGTGAAGATTCTATCAGTTGGATACAGATCATAATATATCATGCATTGTTTAATATATAAATTGTATATTCATTCTTATGATTTGGTTAGCATGATGGTTGGGCTAGTAATGTTAGCATGTAAGTACAATCCAGTTAATCTATCTAGCTTAACCTGCAATAGTGTATTTGAATATAATGGAAAGTTTTGTATTTGCAGGGATTGAGACTTCACGATGAGGAAATTTCTAGACTGCGCAATACAGACATGAAGAAATATTTATGTAGTAAAAAGCTTTACTTAGTTCTTGACCTAGATCATACATTGCTAAATACCACTATCCTTGGTCATTTGAGCTCAGAAGAGTTGCATTTACTTAACGAGACAGATTCTCTAGAAGGTATACCAATGTGCCTTTTCTTTTGGCAATTGACATCATGTTTTATTTTAGAAGGTTCTGCTCAATGCATTTCCTCATCTTTGTTGCTTTTTTCACATACCAAGTATGAACTTTATCTTTTTATACAACAGGAGACCTGTATTCAGCATAAATGCTAGACGTGTTCTAGTTCAGCTGTACTGTCATTATATCATCTTTCAGTGAAATGTTGGCATTATACCCTGTTCTTCTTTTGTAAATGTATGAAGATACATTAGTAAAAATGTGTTGAAGGAACGAATGAGTATTTTCCATATAATCTTACAGTTGTGCTTGCTGAATTATTTTTAAAAAGCTTGCACAAGCTTGATGCATTTTTTGTCTATGTCTCTGTTATGAAAAATTTGCCAAACAAGCCTTTGCTCAAGTTTCTGTAGTTGTTAAAAGACAGATATCATTGTGTTATTCCGCAATTGCAAGTACCATGCTGGTCATCATCACATAGAACTCTGCATATATCATACGCAGCGTAGAGCCATGTTGTCGTATAAATAGTATCTCTGGTTTTGATGATAATTTTTTAAGTAGATTGACATGATAACTCAAATTCCTGCATTTTTGGAAAATCAGGGTCTTTCCAGCTCGTGTACTTCATCATATGTGTATTCTCCATTTTGATAGCTTTTTCTTAATTTGATGTTTTGGGTATTTTTATGACTTTGTACATATGTTGCTTTCCTTAACGTGTACTATGAAATTATAGATGTCTCCAAAGGCAGCCTCTTCAAACTGGAGCATATGCACATGATGACAAAGTTGAGGCCCTTTGTCCGTACATTTCTTAAAGAAGCAAGTGAAATGTTTGAGATGTACATCTACACCATGGGTGATAGGCCCTATGCATTGGAGATGGCCAAGCTGCTTGATCCTCAAGGAGAATACTTCAATTCTAAAGTGATTTCACGAGATGATGGGACTCAAAGGCATCAAAAGGGGCTTGATATAGTGTTGGGGCAAGAAAGTGCTGTCTTAATTCTTGACGATACAGAACATGTGAGTTCACTGCTAGTTTCGTACTTCTTTTGCCGAATTACCTAATTTTAAATGTTTGTTTGATGATAGTTATTATGTGGAAGTCATTCTCATAATATTTTCTTTTACCAATATATATATATATATATATATGAGCAAATTAAACACAATCGTTTAAATGACAATTTTCGCTAAGCCTGATTAATCTATTTTGATGCTTACATTATACTAAATTGAAAAAAACACTGCATAGAATAACACATACCATCATGGTTTTGTCTTTCTCTTGTGAGGGTTTATGTGTGGCAGTTTGCCCTATTATTGGTTTAACGTTGATGTTTTTGATATTTAATAATTTTTTGGAATTGAATTAGATAGTTTCTGTAAAGTTTATTCTCTATACAGTAAGCTCATAGTTAGAAATGTGCTTTAGATCATCCATTTAATGTTTCAGATGTCATGGTTTTTCATTTATGAACTAAACTTTCAAATGAGATGTAATGTAATATATTGTTGCTAAAAAATGTTGTAGGCATGGATGAAGCATAAAAACAATCTGATATTGATGGAAAGATACCATTTTTTTGCTTCAAGTTGTCGGCAGTTTGGCTTCAATTGCAAATCTCTTGCTGAAACGAAGAGCGATGAAAATGAAACAGATGGAGCACTTGCAAAAATACTTGAAATGCTCAAGGAAGTCCACTGCACGTTCTTTGATGTGAGTCACTTATTATCATCTCATATCCTGATAAAAAATTCTGTTATTTTAGATATATTGCTAAAGTTGTGTGCTGTGGAACTTTTTGTAGAAACTTCAAGGAGATCTTGTTGATCGAGATGTGAGGCAGGTAGTTATCTTGATGATATTCGTCTGTCTTTTGTAGTTCTAGCATTTTGAAATTCTTATAATGTGGCTCCTGCGATCTCTTCATTTTTTTTTCAGGTTTTATCATCAGTTAGAGGGAAAATCTTAAGCGGGTGTGTGATCATTTTCAGCCGTATTAATCATGGTGCATTACCAACTCTCAAGAGGATTGCGGAGCGAATGGGAGCTACATGTTTGATGGAACTTGACCCCACTGTGACACATGTGGTTGCTACTGATGCTGGAACTGAGAAGTCTCGGTGGGCAGTCAAAGAAAAGAAGTTTTTGGTTCATCCCCGATGGATAGAGGCTGCAAATTACTTTTGGCAAAAGCAACCGGAGGAGAACTTCGTTGTAAAAAAGACCACTAATCCGTTGTAGTATAACACTGCTCTATTGGAGACGGATCAAAAACTTCTTTTAACTTCTCTTCTTGGTAGAAGCAACGCGAGGATAGTATAACTTTTTGCTTGTTTTCGTTGCTCCACATGTTTTTTGCCTTTCCTTCATTCCAACAAAAATTTAGTCTTTCATGATCATTTTTGAGTTTATGAAACAAAAGAAGTGGAAGGTTTACAATGGTATTGCAACTATAACATGTATAGTGATTTTTAGTTCTTATTGTTTTGTTGTACTCACATGTATCCAGGTTATCTCTCTCTCCAACGGCTAACTGTGGTTGGGAAAATCAACGGACATAATCTTGCAACAAAGTGTTGCATATGAATTTTGATCTTTGTATGAATCTTCCAAATTTAGCCCATAAAATTTCAGCCCCTTCTATTTTAGTCTCTAACATAATTTTCATCCAATAGAAGTGATGTGGCAAATAGGATCATGTGCTTTTTACGAGGATGAAAAGCTTATCTAACTCTAACCCTTATATTTATGGTTATAATATTATTTTTTTACGGAATATTTATAATTTGCACACACAATGGGTTGTATTAAAAAATACATGTTCAAGAATCTTGATGACAATTGAACATCAAACGATTTTTATATATGAACTAATATAGACAAAAATAATAAAGTATATTTTTTTTTTGACCAAAAATAATAAAGTATATTTGTACCCGTAAAAAGAATATTTAATACAATGTATTTAATACATACACCTATGGTTAAAATATGAATAGTATTATACTATTTTTATTATAATTGAATTTTTTTTTGGCTTAATAGGTCATTTGATCCTTTAATTAATTTCAAGTTTTCATTTTGGTCCCATAACTAATAAAACTCATGACTTAGTCCCTTATGTTTGCCTCCGTCTGTCAAATAAATCCTTCGCTGTTAAGTTTAATCTCAAATGTCTATAGTGGATCAATCTTGAGAGTGGTCCACCATAAATCCTATTAATTTTTTAAAATTTAAACCGTTTGATATTTTTTATTAAAAGAGGATTGTTAGATCATGTATGTCTATTGTATCTTCCGGTGAGTCAACAACACTTAATCTTTTCCCCATTTCTTCATCTTCTTCCCCAATGGCTTCATCATCTTTATTAACATTCATACTAAAATCCAGAAGAAAAAAAAAACCAGAATCAAGTAAAAATTAACCCAGAGTCAATTAGAGGAGGCAGATTAAATTCATATCATTTAATAACATCTCTTTTGCAACCCTTTTTTTCTTTTTCGTTTCTTCTCTTCCCATTTTTTCTCCTTTCTCTTCTCTTCTCATTCCTTCATCCTCCTGTTTCCTTTCTCTTCCCATTTTTTTTTGTAACCCCCACCACTGCCATCACCTCGCCGTGAGGTACCACCATCATGTCATCCTCAACTCTGTTTGTCATCCTCACCATCACTCTCAGATCTGACCTCATAATCCACCACCATCACGCCTCCGGTTGTAAGAGAGAGAAAGCCACACGCCGCCGTTTAGATCCAACGGCGGTGAAGAGAACACGAGCGATGGTGGTAAAGGAAAGGGTTTGTGGTTGTTGGTGGTGCGACGGTGTGATGGTGGCCGATGGTGCGACGGTGTGGTGAGATTGGTGTGGTGGTGATTGGTGAGCGAAAAAAGGAATGCACAAGATTGGGAGAGAAGAAAGACGAAATGAAAAGAAAAAAAAACGTATAATTATATGGTTGTGTAGTATATGAGTGAAAATCAAATTGGCCCCTTTTTGGAGGTGAAAGATTATTGAAATTTTGAGATTGAAATTAGTTTGGATATGAAAAAATAATTTGGGATTTATGAGTTTTTGAGAGAAGAGTTTAAGACTAACTTTAAAAAAAAAATTGTGATATTAATTTTCATTTTCTGGGTTGAGTTTGAAGATTGATGAAGATAATGAGGATGAGAGGGAAGAAGATGAAGAAAAAGTAAATAATATTAGGTGTTGCTCCTTCACCATAAAACACAATAGACATGTATGATCATACGGTGTTCTTTTATGAGAAAAGATCTAATGGTTAAAATTTTAAAAATTATTAAGGTCTATGGTGGACTATCTATAATGTTGGTCCACAATAAACATTTGAGGTTTTTTTTTATTTTATTTTTTTTAGAAAAATAGACATTTGAGGTTAAAGTTGACAGAAAGGATTTATTTGACTGATGGAGGCAAACCTGAGGGACCAAAACATTAGTTTTATTACTTATGGGACCAAAATGAAAACTTGAAATTAATTAAGGGAGCAAATGACCTATTAATCCATTTTTTTTCTTCTAATTTTTACAAGAGTAGTAATTCACTCAAAAAATAATGTTTTGGATATTTTTTTTATCAAGAATGTTTTGGTTATTTTATATTAAACCTAATTGTACCTTTGTTTTTTAAAATTTACCATATTTCCTATCCATTCCGAGCCGGGTACGTACCAGTACCTATGCATCATAGATTGAAATTATTGCCTCAAAGGTCTCAAACCACTCCTCAAAGATGAGTTTGTCTAGTATTCATCCTAGAAGAGACATGAATGCTATATCTTGCAATGACACCAAAAGTCTGCATACCTCAACAAATCCTAAACAATGTGAGGAATCAAAGTTCTTATTAGGCTTGTTATGCACTAATGTGCAGAATTTGTTGTTTGTTATTGGAACTTTATTATATGCAGGGTTTAGTGACTTTAAGCAAGCATCTGAAATTGGAATAGTTACTAAGGACAATTTTCTACTATTGTTTGGATTGGTGTGGTGGCTTTTAAGTTGAAGCAATCCGAGGAAGCTACAACACACATCATGTGTTGGATATATCTCAATCGAAGCTATTCAAAGATAAGATGCAGGAGCCTTCCATTTCCATACCATTGACTATCAATGAAGTGGTACCAATTTTACAGCATGTGACAATGTTAAGAGTCCAGAAGAGGAGAACTCAAACAATGACTCAAGTACTTATTCAACGAAGTGGCAGAAGCTAGATGGCCGGAGGATTATTTTTTCGATGGCTACTACTCCCTCCGTCCCAAATTGTATGTCGCTTTAGAGAGAAAAATTTGTCCCAAATTATATGTGGCTTTAAATACCAATGCAACATTAATGTTGTTTTTCCTATTATAACCTAACTATTTATTACTCTCTCTTCTTTCAATTCTTTCATTTATCTTTCCCATATTATTTATCAAGGACAATTTTGTAAAACAACTCATAATATCTCTTTTCCACACAATATTAATTGCATTTCTTAATTTGTGTGAAATGTCCAAAACGTCATACATTTTGGGACGGATGGAGTAGTTATCTTACCTTAAACCTCGAGGAGAAGGTTAGTATTAATGGGGCGGAGTAATAATGTTAGAGCATCCACAATGGTAACTCCTTAATAAGGACTCCTTAAATGGACTCCACGTTACACATCACTTATTTATAATATTTTAATAAAAGTACTTATTAAGGATTCAATAGCTCCAATGTGAATACATTAATAAAGACTCCAATGAAAAGTACTTAAATAGGTCCCACTAATTTTACATCATTAAACAAAAAAAATTAATTATTAAATTATAAATTACCTCATAATATTTAATTATAATCCTTAAAAAAATTAAATTATAAAATATTTATTTATTCGTATGAACTTAAATTTCTGCCACATTTTCTAATAATTTGAAAATGGAAAAATTAACATTACAAATTTTACATTTCTTCGTTAAAAAATAATAATAATAATAATTTGTATGAATTACATTTTATTTAAAATGATGACAAATAGATAAAATAATATTTAAAACAACTATTAATTTATTTTTTTTGAAATCAAAACAACTATTAATTATTAAAATATTACTTCTTTTGTAAGCGGGACCATATAGTACATATTTTATTACTTATTTTAAACATGGGACTCGTTAGTTGCCTAGGAGAGAGAGTCCTTATATAGTTACCCGCTCTTTAATGGGGACTCATTTTTTCTTCCTCCAATGGAGGGTCCTTAACAGGGAGTGATCTTTGTTAAGTAAGGACCTCCCATTAAAGATGCTCTTATGATTCAAAATAGTACATGAGAGAAGTGATAACTGATCATAAAAACAATGAAGCAAAGAGTGGTAAATAGATATTCGCCAAGAGAAAATATTCTTTGGATTGTGTATAAATACGACAATGATTGGTGTGTACAAAATTGACGGAAATTCTCTTTAGTATTCTAGTAGAGTAATAGGCTAATAGCTTGTTTGGTTTGTGTGTCTGAGGCTATAAATGTACTATGTCAACACACATTTCCACCGTGATTACTGATTTCTAAGAAGCTAGAAAACCAAGTTTATGTGTTGCATTGATTTTGATTTCTGCTCTTCCCTCTAGCACAAAACACTCGCGCCCTGCACCCTTGATCAAAATATACATGCGTTAGTTAACTAACGCACGTGTAAAACTATGTGTTAGTTAACTAATGTTGTGATACTTAACATGCGCATGTGTAAAACACTGCGTGCGTTAACCCACGCCCAGTGTTAACACAAGCGCGAGTTAACTCACGCACAATCTTTGCAGAAAACCAGAAGAGGCAGAAACCTCTCTTTTCCCGAAATTTTCAATCTTTCTTTCATACATTCATTCGTTCAGTCATTTGCATGCATTTTTCATCTTTCATTCAAGCTTTGTTTCAATCAAGCATTAACTCATAATTATATTACGAAAAATAACGGAATAAAACAACGTAATAAAATAACGAATAATGTCATAAAAAACGCCAAAAAACGCAAATGTAATAGGATTACAACCAAATTCAACAAAATGTCATAAAAAAACTACACAAGTCATACTGGTCCATCCCATGGACTCCTACTTCTCCTTCGCGAGCCGACATCTGCTCCTGCATGCTCCACTCAGATTGTATGCCCTGCATCAAGCGAATAACCTCCTCTGGAATTATGAAACACGTCAGGATGCCCCATTGCACCGTCCACTTTGGCTCTGATGTTACTGATGATCTGGTATGGGTCGGGAGGATGTTTGGCCCACTGCTGCTCAACAAGAACCTCCTCGTAAGGAGAGACAGGACGAGGAGGGGCCTGAGCTGCGTAGTCAGGAATGGCCGCAGGGGGTTCACAATAGGATGTGATACTCTAATGAACCATCTCATGTACCCCCTAGTATGAGCCCACGGCTGGTTATCCGGAACCAGATGACCCCTCTGCTGATGGTTGAGGACATGTAGAGCAAACTCCTTAAAGGCATGGGCCACGTCATCTGCCGCAAGACGCCTAATGTCTATAGGAGCTCTGGGAATAGTTTAGACATACATGTACTGCCTAAAAACCCGCTCTGGCAAGTGACGAACCCTCTTGTCTTTCACAGCCATGATCCATCTGGAGTACCAGCATATGTCCTGAAAGGGCGTGATGTGTCGTCGTCTCTCGTACGACCTCCAGGTGACATGAGAATGGTCCAACAAATCAATGACATCTTTGTAGTGTCCAGGATTAGAAAAGCCCCTGGGAGGTTTCCATTGACTCACAAGCGTGGCAACACTAGGGTCATAGTCCTCATCATCAATCCTCAGAATGATGTTCGAGAAGTGCGCCAAAGTCCATCCCTACAAACACAAAGAAACAAATTTATATCAGCACAATTATTATACAAACAACTATACATTTACGATCTAATAAGTAAAAAAGAAGGAAAACAAATATTACCACAAGCAAAGTCATGTAACCACCACAGGAGGTCACATATGAGTCAGAGGTTAGAGATAGTTGCTCGTATAAGAAAGCAAGTCTCATCCCACCCCATGACCAGCTGTCCAACTCGTCCATATCTTGCAGCGCAAGCAACCACAACAGGTTTATGTTTTTGTTGTTCTTGCCAGAAAAAATGGTCCAGCCAAGAAAGAGCAACATAAACGCCTTAATACAGGCCAACCTAACATGAGCTCGCTCGTGTTGCTCCTCCTGTGTGTCAATCTCAAGCAGCTGATTACACCTATTTAAGACCTCCTCGTAGCGCCTCTTCAGTACACCAAAACTGACGTGAGCAACACCCTGTTTTGCCACCTCCTTAGCGGCAGCCTCCTCTGTATAAAGTAGGTCCACCTGGATCATATGTATCCCCTCATCACGGGTTAACTCTCTATCAAGAAGGAGCCTCCCAGTGATGGGGATGCCTAGGAGACACGCCACATCATCTAGTGTGATGGTCATCTCCCCAACAGGTAGATGGAAGCTGCTGGTCTCCTCATGTCATCTCTATGACATTGCACAAACGAACCCGTGAGAGATGTTCTCGTACTCACTAGTCAGGATGGGAGTAAGACCGAACATATTCACTTCTGACCAAAACCAGTCATTTTGTTCACCCTTCTGTGGGATTGTCAGGTTTTTAAGGCTCAGCTTCTTCCCGTGCGAGATACCTTTCACCCTATGTTTCTTTCCGAAACTGGAATAAAAAAACAAAAAACAACAAACAACACCGTTAAATAAATAATAAGTAAAATAAACATTAAATATATTCTAACATAAATTTTAATTCTAACATTAAATAAGTAAAATAATAATTGGAATAAGTTGTATAAATAGTAAAAGAAGTAAAATAAACATTAAAATATACTTACATCGGCAACGACCCATATCCTGCATGCCACATGTCCACCAAAGCGAGGTAAAAGCATGAGGTCAGAAGGCCCCCTGCATAGCCATCCGGTCCGGCCTCGTACACCACCCTCGACACCCCCTGAAAATGACCCCCACCATCATGCTGCTGATGCTGCTCAATATCATCCTGCTGCTGAGGCTTCTCAATATCAGGCTGGTCCTGCTCAATATCAGGCTGCTCATGATGATCCTCATACTGATGCTACTGATACGCATCAAACTGATATTGGTGAGGCTGAATCTCCTCAAAATGATACGCCTGATCACGCGTCTGCTCATACACCTGATAATCCTACTGATACTGTGTCGGATCCACCATCTGGGATGGATCCGTATGTGACGTGGACCCCCTGCAGCATCAACTCTAGCAAGTCTCGTGCCCCCACCTCTCCCTCGACCAGTCATGGGAGGGCGTAATGCTTGTTTCTCCCTCCGTAAACTACCAGTAGGGGCAGGCCTCCCTGCCCTAAGTCTGTCACTCCTATCTTGAGGCGGTCTCTGAGACGTATTCCTTCGAGACATATCTGCACAACAATTCCAACAATTGAACAACATCACTTATAATCAACAACAACAATTCAATCCGTAAACTGCCACATTGTCCTGAAACTAACTATAATCAACATTAACAAACATATTTCTAACTAATTTAATCATTAACGATCCAAAAAACAAAACAAAAAATCATTGAGACATTTTATCAAACACATAGAGTGCAATTTTCAAACAACTAAGAAATCTAACAATTTCTAAACCATAAACTACCACATTGTACCCTAAACAAAATCTAAAATACAATTCTTAACTTAGTTCATCACTAACAATCATCAAAACTAACATGCAATCCCAATTTCTAAAAACTTAAAAATGTGATTTTTCTTCAAAAAAATATTAAATTTCAACAAAAAAAATGCAATAAGGTAGGATAAGCAACACTTACTTAATATTGTGGGAGAATTTGAGTTTGAATGGCACAAGAATGAAGAAAATCGAATTTGAAGGGGAAAAAATCGTATTTGAGAAGTTTGAAAATATGAGTGTTTTGGTTCTGTTCTGCTGAATATACACTTAAGTCACGCTGCATGACTTAATTAACGCGGCGCGACTTAAGTGGCGCAAAATCATTAGGTGCGTTAGTTAAGTCACGCAACATGACTTAACTAACGCAGGGATATATTTGGAAATAATGTTGGACGCGAGTGTTTTGTGCAGGAGAAATAGTAGAAATCCGTGATTTTTACAAATGTGATATCGATTATGTATTAGTGATAATCATTCTACTCTTTCATTCAATTAATTTTCTTTACATCTTGGTCTTTTAACTCACATTCATCGGTCAATAAACCATTTATGTTAAATTTTGTGGAAAATGTTAGCATTCATCACCTACTTCATCATCAGACCCAAAAAAATTCATTACCTTAATTACCAAACCCGAAAAATAAGATAAAAAAAACTAAAAATTTAAACCGAGAGACACAAACTTGACTCTCTACATCTTCTTTAGTTTTAAAAAGTACGGTTTGATTGACACTATTGACAAAAATAAATTAATTTTTTGTGAAGGAAATTAAAGGGGTAAGAACCTCCTGAAGAAATAAACAAACACAAATTTGTTGATATTGTGAACAACACGGGGAAATGTTTTTTAATGCAAAAAGATTCAAATCTCATGAGTTTGTAGATAAGAACCCAGAAAAAGATTTTTTTTGTAGGTGTCGTAAACTGGATTTTGTTCGTTTACGGGAGCCAACTTTTCCCTTCTTCTTTAAATTAAGGTTCATCATAATATATGTCTTCTTCATCTGAAAATTATCCCAAATCAAAAGGGAGATTCTTTTTTCTTCTTGTTCCTAATTTCACATTATGGACAATTTTTATCAATCAATGCATGCGATAGATTCAAACAATTTATCTTTCATGCAAGTAATATAGAAATGAGTTGAGATGGATTTTTAAAGAAGTGGGTGCATCCATTCCCACAGGTGTGGAGTTTCTTCAATGCTAGTACTATTAGAAGCAAATATTACAACTTTTTAATGTGACATTTTTCAAAAAAGAAAAAAACTTTTTAATGTGACAACATTTTCTTTAATTTTGAAATTTGATTTTTGAAAATTTAATTTAAAGTATTATTTCATTATGATGAATTAATATACTACGATCAATATAATTTAATACATATAGCAATATTTTTTTATAAATCTACAACAATATTCTTTTTGAGACAGTTATTATTAATATATAAATCACATTCTTATTTACTTTTTGTGTGTGAATTGTGAAAGGAATCTTAGTTTGATTTTTTTTTAAGAAACTTTGTTTTTTCTTTTGACTTTTTTTTAAAGAAACCATATTAATCCACCAAATTGATATCAAAGAGAATCGAATTTGAACAATGGAAGAAGTACACTCCAAGATCTCAAACAAATACCATTAAGCCAACTTAAATGAGTATTTTTAATATTTTAATTTCAACTATTATTTTAATGGGAGAGATATATAAGTGCAGTTAGTTTAATCTTTTATACATATTTTAGAATTTATTTTAACTACTAGAGTTATCTACTAACAATATAGAACGGATAATAGTGATATTGTTAAGAGTAAACATTTTTACTCATATTTAAATTCAAAACTGCACAAAAATGATCAAATATTATTTGTGAGTTTAATGATGGTTATCACTTTGTCTTTTTTTTTTCTTTTCAAATACTTTAATGGTTAAAATTTACTTTTTAAGATGAATAACTAAGATGTCTGGGATTCGAACTCTAGCTTATTCATATAGGAATACATTGTCACTTTGTCTATAATATTTTTAAGTAATTTATTGTATAAAAAGCAATAATATACAAATTTAATTATTTATAAATTTATTGTTCGAATACACAAAAACAGAAGTAATTTATGCGAATGCACAAGTATCTTGCTGGTTAAAATAATGATACATACCTCTCTCAACTTCATCTTGTCTTGAATAGAACTAGAAGTATAGTTGCGTATAAACTCAAGTGAGAGGTTTACCGCCCGGTGGGATTTAGTATGGGAAAGGCTAGTTTTTTCTCATCGTGGGAAAGTTAGCTTTTGACCATTAGATTAAATATAAAAAACAATTTTATCATGGTCTTTCAACACCAAATTTTTCCCACATCATCTTCCACCATCACTCTTCTCCCCCACCTTTGCTGGACCGTAACACATATGTGATATCTCACACCTCCATCTTTTCCTTAATTCAACACTTATACAATATCAATAGACTTATATGTTTTCTCTATCAATATCAAAAGAATCATCTTTTCTTTAATTTTTCATCCTTATACTCACAAAATCCATAACCTTTTGATTTCCTAGTTTCTCTATCAATAATTAATCTGTACATAAGAGATAATCAACCCACTTATACCAAAAAAGACTTCTTTTTATCAAACTAAAGCATACCCACAACTACAAAACATCAAAAATACTTTTCCATTACTGTTTATCTTCACCAAATTGAACTATCCAGATGGAATGTTATCTTCACAAACAAATAAATAAACCAGCGTGAAAGTTAATTCCAGAAAATCCAGAGCATATGATTGTTCATCTTTTCCATTATTATTTTCATCTTCACCGAATTAATTACAAATCTAGAAAATTAGGAATGAAAAACCCATAAAATAAAAATAAGAGATTAAAAAAAATCCAAAACCATATCAATATTTGATCAAATTAATCAAATCAGCACAAAATGTAGAGAAAGTGAACGAGATCTAGGTGTTAAACATGATGATGGTGGTGTTTATGATGGTTCTATTCAGAGAGAGAGAGAGGAGAAGAGTAGGAGGTAGTGAGAAAAAGTGAGTAATCTAGTTTAAGATTGTGTAGTTGAAGAGAAAGGGAGAAAAATCAAGTGTTGAGGGAGTATGATATGAGTGTGTTCTCCATTTGATCTAAAGGTTAAAACTTACTTTTCTATGGTGGGAAAAAACTAGCCTTTCCCAGGCTAAATGACACCTTACACCCATATAATAACTCGAGTGTTTTGCCATATCCAATTTATGAAAAAAGATCGTGAAATCTATGAAATTTTAAATAGTGTATTTATTTTACAGAATTTTTTTAAATAGTGTATTAGAATTTAGAGAAAGTTTAGTTTGGATGCAATAGGAGGCAGCAATTAGACAGCAAAACACAATCCACCAGTACTTTTGTCTCTGACTACAACACGTGATTTATGTAGGTTACTTTGTATTTTGTACCATGAATTATGAAATGATTCAAATGAATGAATGATAATAACGTGATCTTTTCCTACCGTTGTGATTATTTTCTTACCTATTCTGTCTTGTATGGTGGCGATTCAACCTATCATCGTATTGGTTGTCTTTTGCTATACTCACGGTAGTAGTAAGATTATTTTTAATTTTTATTCATCAAAGGAGTAAGATTGTTTTTGTGCATGTGTTTTTGTAACGGTACTATTGAAGTAAATGAAGTACCCTCTGTTAATGAGTAAGCAACATTGACCACCACTGTTCATTCAAGATGCCAGCTTTGCATTGGAAAAACATTTTTTTTAAATGAATAGAGATTTAATTTGTATAATCCGCATGTCTTATATCAATTTATAAAAATGTAAGAATTGTTAAGCAGACATGACATGATTGAAGTTTGAATCCCAATTTTTTAAATTGTGTTTATAAATTTTCAACCGTTATTATTATTTTGTCTATCTATAAAAAAAAAGGTTAAATAAGTTTTTCGTCCTTATAAATATAGCGAATTTTGATTTTAGTCCCTAAAAAATTAAACTGAATGTTTTCATCCTTACAATTTTTTTTATTTTGTTTTTCGTCCTTAATGGCCATTTTATGTTCATATAAATGGCAAAATTATAACTCTTTTATGTTCAAATTGTATCCATGTTATGTCTGTTTATTATATTCGACATTTATATATTCATATTATGTTCAAAAAATGTCAAAAA
>Ga0228710_1004372_pt1 | contig 22333 bp, 13 predicted proteins | sample MedpolnodulmetaG_FD_177995 | JGI IMG/M metagenome (GOLD analysis project Ga0228710, IMG submission 177995) | Root nodule microbial communities from Medicago polymorpha collected in Santa Monica, California, United States - pink nodules | ecosystem: Host-associated > Plants > Roots > Nodule...
ACACTATTAGGATTGAGTCTCTTGGTCACGGGAAGAGATTGGGACTTTGGGTAGAATTAGGCGGGAGACTTATTCTTGTAACCCATTGATATCTCTTTTGTAAAGTTACTCATCATTATAGTGAAGTGGAGAGCTGCTCTCTCCCCCAGACTAGGTCAGTATTGGACCGAACTGAGTAAACAAATTTTGTGTGTTCTCTCTTTCTTTTCTCTCACTGTTTTCTACTTTTGGCTTGTGTTTATAACTTCCATACACTTTGTTTGGTTGCTTGATTATTACTTGCTCCACACATCAAGTATTTATTGGTGTGGTTTTTCATCGAACTCACAACAATTGGCGCCCACCGTGGGGCAAGGGTCAAAGGATAATCAAGTATCATGGGTTCAAAGTGGGATATTGAGAAATTTACTGGAGATAACGATTTTGGGTTATGGAAGGTAAAGATGGAAGTGGTGTTAATACAACAAAAGTGTGAGAAAGCTTTGAAGGGTGAAGGTGCGTTACCGGTCACCATGTCACGAGCGGAGAAGACCGAGATGGTGGACAAGGCCAGGGGTGTCATTGTCTTGTGCCTCGGGGATAAAGTTTTGAGGGAAGTAGCGAAGGAACCAATCGCGACATCGATGTGGTCAAAGTTGGAGTCTTTGTATATGACAAAGTATTTGGCTCATCGGCAATTCCTAAAGCAACAACTCTACTCATTCAAGATGGTGGAGTCAAAGGCCATCATGGAACAACTTACAAAGTTCAACAAAATCCTTGATGACTTGGAGAATATTGAGATGCATCTTGAGGATGAAGATAAAGTTATACTCTTGTTGTGTGCCCTACCGATACCTTTTGAATCTTTCAAAGATACCATGCTCTATGGCAAAGAAGGCATTGTTACCTTGGAAGAAGTTCAAGCCGCTTTGAGAACCAAGGAGTTGACCAAGTCCAAGGACTTGAGAGCTGATGAAAACGGTGAAGGCCTAATTGTTTCAAGAGGGAATGGTGGAGGTAGAGGTAACCAGGGAAAGAGTGGTAACAAGTCAAAGTTTAAGTGTTTTAACTGTAACAAGATGGGTCACTTCAAGAAGGATTGTTCGGAGATTAATGGTAACTCCGCACAAATTGTCTTTGAGTATTATGAGGATGCAGGTGTTTTGGTGGTGTGTTGTTTGGAGGATGAAGAAGGTGATGTTTCTCACTTTAGGACTGATGTCTGGTAGAGCGGTGGTCGTCTGGAGCAACGTTAAACACTCAACATCAGCCTAGAGAGGCGGTGGTAAGAATACTCGTGATCTACCTGTGAGGTGGATTTTCAAGGTAGAAGGCATAGTGGGATGTACGCATTTGCTAGTTGAGGTAGAGTACGCTCAGCTTGAGGTAGAGTTGAATACACCGAGAATGGTACGACCGTGGAGGACCTTGGGTGCTATGCTCTAGCGGTGAGAAAAGGAATTCTTCATGAAGACGGAAGGCATTCCGGAGGTTGAAGAATGTTTTGCATGACTTGCGGGATTACCCTAAAAGGCCAAGGGTGATTAGATGCAAGGGGATCTTCAAGGAAGCGGAAGACATTCCGATGGCTGATGAGGTTAAGGTGTAGACTTGTGGAACTACCTAAAATTTCTTGTGTAGTTGGATGCAAGAATCTTCAAAAGGGCAGAAGGCATTCCTATGGTTGAAGAGGATGGGTGTAAACTTGTGGAGCTACATGGTGTAATGGGAAGAAAGGGAAAGAGAAGAATGGTGGTTGATGTTAAACTGGCATCATCACTAATTTGGAGTCAAGGTGAAGATTGTTGTGAAAGTGACTCAAAATTGAAGAAATTGGAGTTCTAATGCTATCAAAATCGGTGGCCGAATTTGGCTGTGGTTTTTTCAGCCTGTTGGTACGTGAAAATTCGGCGGCCGAATTTGACAAACAGAAAATAACACAGAATCATATTTTGGGCTTAGATTTGTTCCAATTTTATGAGGGATACATTTACTATAAATATAGACCTTGTATCAGAGTAAACCTTGAGATAGAGGGGGCTGAAACAAGGTTTTAGAAGTCAACAAGAAAACTAGGGTTTGTATAGAGTTTGCTCTTGGCAACAAACACTAGGGTTGGGGTTGATTCACCTTGGGAAACACTATTAGGATTGAATCTCTTGGTCACGAGAAGAGATTGGGACTTTGAGTAGAATTAGGAGGGAGACTTATTCTTGTAACTCGTTGATATCTCTTTTGTAAAGTTTCTTAACATTATAGTGAAGCGGAGAGTTGCTCTCTCCGCCAGACTAGGTCAGTATTGGACCGAACTAGGTATACAAATTTTGTGTGTTCTCTCTTTCTTTTCTCTCGTTGTTTTCTACTTTTGGCTTGTGTTAATAACTTCCATACACTTTGTTTGGTTGCTTGATTATTACTTACTTCACACATCAAGTATTTATTGGTGTGATTTTTTATCGAATTCACAACAGGTGTCGACCATCAAGATATTTCAGATCACTTTATTCAGTTTACTAATTATTCAGGTGGTTTGAAATTACGGAGCTTATTTGGCTTCTTACTGTTTGGATTTTATGGAATGAACGAAACAATAGATTATTTAAACAGAAAGAATGATCCATATATCAATTACTAGACAAAGCAAAGTATTATTCTTTGTTGTTGTTGAAAGCCAAAAACGCTATATTTGTATTTGGTGAACATGTATGGTGGTCGAGTCCTTTGTCGTGTTTAGCCATTGAATAGCCACGTTTTGCACCTTGATTGAGCTGCTTGTTTTTTATAGTAGTTTTTTCGGCACACCTTATGTTGAGGAGACTGCTATAGCAGTGTTAATATAATCCATTTTTGGTTGTTAAAAAAAAACTAGATATCAACACTCAATGCACATATACGTAAGTAATAATCTATACTATATATAAAGAAAATTACCCCTTTCAGCACTTTTGGATTGAATTTTCCTTTTCAAAAATACCCTCAATTTTCAATGCAAATAACACATGTAACAAATAGATAAGAATAAATTTAAATATTAAAATAAAAGTGTAACAAACACAAATGTCCAGATTTTTCTTTTGTCATTTATAAAGTGTAACAAATTAGAGGAGTGTATCTATACTTACTTTTTCATTATCTCAATTATACCCTTAAGCAGCAATTTTTTCTATAATAAAGATTGTTGTTGGTGTCATTAAAAAAATGAAAATTTAGATTATATTTTTTTGTTATATTGTTGGTTTTATTGAAATAGATAATCATGGTTAGTTTGATATGTTATAATTTGAAAGCAAAAAACATTTCGATTTTTTACTTTAATCAAAATTTGATATGTTATAATTTGAAAGCAAAAAACATTTCGATTTTTTACTTTAATCAAATTAACATTTTATAAAAAAAAAACACTGTTAATAATTTCAAACATTGTTGCAATAAAAGTAGTGGAAAGACGGACACGTGAGTGCTTGTGTTCTCGCTAGTATGTAGGTCTGATACTATAGAATGTAGGATTTCACTAATGCAAATATTTTGACTTTAATTCTTTAACTGATATATGAAATATATGCGATTTCGCTAGTGCAAGCAATGAAGGACTGATATATGAAATATATGCGATTTCGCAAGTGCAACCAATGAAGGAAAAGTATACAAATCATTTAAGGTAAAAACATATATAAAATGAACATACGCACAAATTCACGTAGGCATACTAGGTGTGCAAAAAAAAAAAAAAAGGCATCTAGGTGTAAATTTTGTTTTTCTAGGCGTGCTACTTTTTTTAGAAGGAAGGTGTGCTAATTTTTTGTTAATTGGTGCAATTTCTTAAGAAATGTTTAAAATTGACTTTTTTATTTGGATTTTTTTTTGTCAAGTAGTCTAGTGGTTAAAACTCACACAATTAAATGTGGAGAAGTGGGGTGTCCGGAGTTCGAACCTCTGCCCCTACATATAATATGCAATGTCCCTACCAACTGAGTTAAGCTCACGGGAATTTAGAAAAAATGTTTTAAATTGTTTCTATTTCAAACTCTGAATTTCACGAAAATATATATGGGAGGTTTATTTACTTATTTATTTATTTCGTAAAAGAGAGTATGAGAGGTTTATATTTAATATATGATTAGAATTTGAGGTGTTATAATTTTTATAAGATATAAGAGTAGAAAATTTTGTCGGGTTGTAATTTATTCTCGAGTTAGTGAAAAATTATTGTCAGCGAATAACTATAGGAGTATTGAATTACTGTAAATTCATTGAGCAAATGGTCACTTTAATCCCTGACTTTGCACCTCGCTGTTACAAAAGTCTCTGACTCAGGATTAAATACAAAGAAGTCTCTCTGACTCTGCACTTCCGTTATCACTTTAGTCCCTGACGTTAAATAATTCTGTTAAGTGATGATGTCACACATGTTTTACAATGACATGACATATGAGGTGTCACATGGACTAGAGTGAAAGTAGAAAATGGTCACTTTGGTTCCTGAATCAAAAATCAGTATCCCCAAATTGAATCTCAAATCCCTAAATCCCTAAATATCATCTAATTGTCTCTTTTGTTCAAAATCAATCTTCCATTAAACACCAACTTACTGTTAGGTCTCTGGCTGTGCATGCATACTATCAGTTAGGTCCCCGACAATAAACATGTACTCTCACTAAAGTCCCTTACAAATTGTTAGTTTAACATAATGCTTCCATAAATGAATACCATAGCAGAAAGGAGACATTGCAACATCTGTATTGCAAACTTGGTAGCTCCCTCTCAACAAACATGTATCATGAGCTCCTTGCTTTGGAGCAATATGAGCGCCTTGAGCTTTTTCATCTCTATCTGCCTCCTATAACACATAAGCTTTCAGTTTCAAATCCTTATCTATCTATCTATCTATTTATATTTATATATTTTTGAATTTGAAACTTGCTTCATGCTTGGATTGTGCCTATGTGGCATATCAAAAAAAGCTTATCACACTATTAACAACTTGACTTTTCCATTATCTTTAATTAATAAAGAATTAGTTAAGTATAAAATTGAATAGTTTCTTTGGCAGTTACCAACTACTATAATACCTCAAAGAAAAAACATGTATGCTACAATTAAATCCTTGGAAAAAAACAAAGAGTTTCTTTGGCAGTTACTATAATAGCTCGAAGATTTTTTTTTAAAAGAAACTCAAAAAAAAGTATGTATGCTATAATTAAATTCATATATGTCCACATAAAAATAAACGTATACACCAATCAAATTATCAAAAGAAAATAATGAAAGTCGTTTTTTTTTAAAGAATGAAAAGTCAGTTCTAACATTGCAAGAACATTAAAATGATTATGCTGTCCAAATAAATTATATTCATTTAATTGAAAACTCTAAAAATGAACATTTTAATTTTTTCAATAAAATATTGCCTTATCTTATCTTATGTATGTATGATTGCCCAACTCTACTACCATGATCATTTATGCTTTGTTAAGGTGATGTGGTTCTCTTTTTACCTTCCTTTCCTTTATTTTTTGTGTTTGGATTTGCATTTCTGTCCATAAATTGGTTGATATGTTTTCTCAAAAAGAAGTTCACATATGCTACATATATAGCATAGAAGATTGTTTATAGAGAGCACATTATTTTCTTAGACAAATGCAGTTTTATTTTCAAGTTTCATTCATAACAATAGAGAGATGTGTGATTACTAATGGTGTCAGTTTTTTTATGTGAGCAAGGTTTCTCAAAGCTATATGTCTTATTAATTTATAAGATGTACTTTTATATCTATTAATTTATTTTAATAGTTTTCTTCCTTTTCACAACTATTTGTTGATGGCCTTTTTGATAGTTGAATGAAAATAATTCTCCTGATTTATTATTGAAAATCCTTTTAGAAATAATTGACTCTTTTTTTGAAGTGCGATATATTTTTGGAATTACTTTGTTCATGGTCTTTACATGAAAGTTGTTCTCTCAAATTTAGTTTCTTTTAAAATACTTTTAAACATTGATTTGGATATTTGGTCATCACACATTTTCATGGAACGTATTTTAGTTAGGTTTGTTTTTTATCTAATTCATGATGGAATATTTTTTAGGAATTATGATTAATATTAATAAATAAAAATATTTTTTATTTGATTACGTGATAATATTTATATGTTTTGTTATTGGAGCAACTATTTCAAAAGACAAGGATTTTTACTTTGTTTTTATTGTTTGTGTAATTGGTTTTTTCTATAATTTAGACTGTGAGGTTTTGATTCGTGCAAATTTGTAGTTTTATTGAGAAGGTTTTTCTTATAGTCAATTTTTGTTATTGAAAAGGTTGTTCTATAATTGTATGAATTCAATTTTGCTTATACTCCTATATTTTCTCATACATTTATATCTTTCCATTAAAGATATATTTGAAAACATAAATAACATATATTTTCTTCTTATTGAATCACCCAAAAACTATAAGTGCTTATGATGACTATAGCATTCACTCTTTAATTGCACCAACCCTCTCAAAATAGAAAATCTCATTTGAATTTCAACAATACTGATCATGTAACTCTCTTTTTCTTTCTTTTGTTATTTGAGTGTCATTTTTAATGTTGATACGGAGATTAAAATTTCACTTGAGCATTTTTCTTCCATGGAGAAGAAAATTTTCAACGCATGTGAAAGATTCCAACATTAATATTGGGGAAGGTTGTATATTGCATGTAATTTCATCTCAAACTCAAATAAATTGAAGTTTTCTCAAATATCATAAGATATGTTGATTTATGTTTAGAGAAATTTAGTTTGGTCAAGCTTACCAATTTTTTTAAGGCAATCATATCTCTTGCTAAACCATGTACATGTATTATATTCTATGAGAATAGTGGAATTTTGAACAATATATATATATATATATATAGATAGATAGATAGATAGATAGATAGATTTGTAATCTAAGCCTGAATCATTCTTAGGCTTGGATTTAGATGATGTGTCATCTCTAAAAAAACATTTTACTCTATGCTAAAACCTTGCCATCATCTCTAAATAAATAAATTTAATGTTATTCTCTACTAATTCAATGCTTTTCCTATTCATTTTCCAACGGTTTCAAACTATCCAATAGCTGAAATATTTTCTTAAAAACAACCGGTTACTTTAATGATTGTCATTCAATTTATTTGTATATTTATAACACTATTATTATGCTATCAAAAAGGGAATTCATTCACCAAGTTATGCATCATCTCCCTCGCATTCTATTTTCATCTTCAGTTATAAAATTTCCTATTGAACCAAAACTGTTCTTGCATGGTGAATTGCTTTAGTTGCGGATAATGAATCATCACTCTCAAAAACTATCCCTGATTTTTTTCATCATAATTTTCTCTAAAAAAACTATGATACCTCTTCGATTTTATCTTATGGTTCATCCCATCCACCATCACCACTTTTGTTACTCTTCATCTCTTGATTATTCATTAATTGATATGAGAGGGACTCAAATTACTATTAGATTAGAAAAACATTTTAGCTCTACTTTTTTTATTGATTTTTTTTAAGGATATTTTGTTTATTAAGACAATGTTTATTAGTTTACTTTTCTAACTTTTTAAGTTTATTCCTTAAGGTGGATGTGGCGACTGTAACTTCGAGTTATTCTTAAGCTAGAATATTGATTATGTGTCACCTCTAAAAATCCTCATACCTCTCTTATTCCATTTCTCTCTTATTCCATTTCATAAATAAATTAACTTAGTTTGAGTTAAAAAAAATTCCCATTTTCATCTCAAACTTAGATAAATTGAAGTTTTCATGAATCTTAAAAGCTATATCTACTCACATTTTCATGAATCTCAAAAGTTATGTCTATTCACGTGTAAAAGATACATTGTAGGGTTGTGAAATTTGCACAATTATTTGTTAGAAGTATATCATCAACTCGGTCTTTGAATTTGTAATATTCAATCAATTCCATTAAAAAAAATAGTTGGTCAAATTTCCCCTAATTTTTCACCATAATGTTAATGGTTCAATATTTGTTTTGATAAGAAAATAATATATGCATATTTCAATAATTAGTTGGGAATAAAGCCAAATTCATGATATGACAGATAAATAAATTTTTATTTTTGGAGTATATATTATAAAACAAAGGATTGATTATAGTTTTGATCTCTTTATTTTCACTCACGAAATTTGTCCGCTATATTAAAATTCAACAATATTGGTCTTGCCTTAATATAATAGACTTGACTTATTATATCATTAGTATTATCCAACAATATCATATATTTTTTCTTAACAAAGTATAATAAACTTGAGCTTTTATAGAATTAAAAGAAAAAAATAAAATGAAACAAGACGTTAATTTTATTTTTTGCTATTATTTTTATTTTAATTTTATTGATATGTTACTAAAAAACATTCATTTTGGTTAGTGTCTTAGGTTGAGCACGGATTAATGATCTTTAAAGCATATTAATATTGAAATGTGTATTTAGAAGATGTTTTTTTTAACTAGAACTGTGTTGATATGACACTATTTAGAAAGAAAAAAAAATCTCAATCTCTTTTATATACTATCTAATTTTAAGTTAGAATTGTGATGATGTGTTGCAGCTCTTAGAAAAACCTTTCACTTTTACTCTATCTAATAATCACTAATATTACTCTAATTAAGCATAGGTTACAAAAAGATATCACCTTTTATTATTCTATAATGTCGATATATGATTAAATAAAGATGGGAATATAAACATCAATTGAAGAAAGAAAAAAAATTAATTAAGCAAAGTGACAAGAAGCTAAACTAAATTGTTGGCTAAAATAATTTGGACCAACAAAAGTTGTAATAAAATTTCAGAAATGGGGTTTTGATAGAAAAGTTTGAAATAAGCTAACTTATCAGCATAAGAATTATCATTTCAATAAATATATGAGACCTTAAATAAGAAATATGAACATAAAAGTAAGCAGTTAGGTCACATTGCATAATTTTCAAGAACATGGTCAAAAGATAAAAGACAAAACCACCAAAGATTAATCATATCCTAACTTGAACTTATTGCAGCCTTCTTATGAGTAATATTTACATCAAACATGAATGAATCTAACTCAATAAAAAAGAATGTGAGATTCCAAGATAAAAAATAAACAAACAACATATTATTACACCACTACGATCCGATCGCAAAAAAGAATTTTTTTATATTATTGCATTATTAAGATAAACTATGATATAAGTCTTTCAACTTATTAAATATTACAGGTTCCACAAAAAACTATATTATTTGTCTTAAAATATTTACACAAATCTCCGATAAAAATCAATACAAATTCTCATATGTTTTAAACAATACTCCTATTTTAGTATAAATTAATATTAAAATAATCATATCATTACATTTAAAAATATTATAAATCAATAAAATATATGTGATTATACTTAACACAATTTTTATTTTCTTAAATACAAATTATAATCCAACCCGTGCAACGATGAATATTTACAGCGAAAGCTGAAATAAAGTGATACCGGTTTCATATCGAAAGAGTGAAACCTGTATCGGGTCGCAAAAAATTCAGAAATTGATTTTGAAATACAGCGAAAGCGTTTTCTTTGATTGATTTAGAAATTACTAATTTTCAAAAAGAGATTTTAAAATTGTAACTGTGCATGCGAAAGCTGGCAGTTATAAGCTTAAAATCTGGTAACGGGCGCGCGAAAGCCGACGATACCTTTAAATTTGTTTTTCTTCTAAAAATAACTTTTCAAGCAAAAATTGATTATTTTTCAAACAGAGTTATGACGTTGTAAGGCGTACGCGCGAAAGCGGTCGAATAGATTACAAAGTCGAAATTTGGTGTCGTACACGCGAAAGCTGACGACCCCTTTAATTTAATCCTTTTTACGCGCGAAAATATTGTCTTGTTACAATAATAAAATACAACTTAACAAGTACTCACGGTCGACGCAAATTATATTCCGGGCTCTTGTCATTAAAATTTATTGAAACAAGTTATTTTCCAATTTTGTAATTAAACTAATTAGCATTGTCTTAGATAAACAACGTGACAATAGATAACGGTACTTGACATTAGTCTCTGTGGGATTCGACATCTTTTATACTAAAACCGATATTTCCGTGCACTTACGGACCTATCAATGTGCTAGCCGTCTTGGACTAATCATGTTCACCTTGTACAGATTTAAGTCTTGTTTTTTTTAAAAATAATATGTCGTTCTCTCTATCTGAGAATCGAAGAGTAATTCTTAGCAAAACATTTTACCTCGCATTCAAAAATAAACGAACTTTACCAAACTTAAAAAAAAAAAGGGGTGAAAGGATTCAGAGAATAAATGAAATAAAAAGTAAAACAAATATTCAAAATGAAAAGAAAAGTATAAAATAAATAGTATGACAGAAAATAAAAGTATAAAAAAAAATAAGAGAAAGGTATAAAGATATTTAAAGCACAGAGTATAAAAGAAAAATATACACTAAATCTAATTAATATACAAACTTTAAACAACAAAAAATTACCTTACAATTAATTAAAACGAATCCATGGAAACAACGCCATTTGATGAGCCAGATTGTAGCAATGCGGCATCAAAGATTTATAATTATTAGTTGGTAGTGTTTAGTTGATTATAGGCATTTATTGACAGATTATGAGTGAGGGGTGAAACAAACAATAGACAAGTTATGTTGGGAATAGGATTCATTAGTTAGTTCACTAATGCCTTTCCTTGATTAACTATAAATTCCTCCTATCCCAATTATACATTCACCTATCACCCTCCATAGATCTTGATGTTTCATAAATAATGGGAGATCATCTCTAGTCTCTAACCACTGATGTTACGACTAGTTACCTAAAAGAGAAGTATTAAGTTCCAACAATGTGTGTGATTGTAAACCTAGCCCAACAAGTGCCCTTACCTATTTTCCTTGCAAGGGATGTCAGCTTCTAGCATGCCCCAAGTAAGATCAACCTTGGATAGTATACCGGAGAATCATTAAGAGTAGTAATAAAGACACATCTATAATGCAATAGGATTTATTTATAGCCACCCATACCAAGTATTTATATTAGATCCCTAATAATTACAGTTAATCCCAAGAAAAAAAGGATTTTGAAATGTTGCATAAGTCAACTTGATCTACAAGCCTTTGTTACCACCTCACTTTTGTCTTTTCACTCTCTCTTAATCTTTCTTTCTCTAACTTGAATATTGAGTGAATGAATTGAAATTAAGGTTGCAAGCCTATTTTCTAAGTTGTGGTTTTCATCCTTCGTCGGGAGAGTAGTTGTTCACCAATTGTTTGTGCTCCAATGGAATGCTACCACCTTAGCCAAGTGGGACTTTTTAGACCATATTTACTCACCGGACAAGATAATAGATTTGTTGGACGAAATGTCATCTTATTAGACCGCATTTCGTCATTGGGAGAGTTAATAACTTCATTGGGGGGTTTTTCCTCTTTTAAGACTTTAAGATTCTGACTTTGCTTTGTTGGGAGAATGACATGGCTCATTTGTGAAGGCTTTGATCTTTTATATTTTAAGTTATATGCTTGCAGATTCCCTTCTTGTTCTATTTAATGTACATTGTCTTGTAATAAGTAATAAAAGTACGACAAATACTAATATAATCATGGTGCTGTAATATTTACAATTATTGGAGGTTTTCATCATGTTTCTTACACCAAATCGTACTCAAGTAATAAAGCAGTAAGTTATTGTCTCCACATGGATTGGCGTTCTACTCGGTAATTAGAGGAATTTTTTTGAAAGTAAAAAAAAGAAGAGATTAAAAGTGATTACAGGGTTTTAATTGTTCTGCCCAATGCGAGATTAGGTTTTGTGATTCTTAAGTGTAACGTCAATTAGGGAATCCTCCAGTCCCCTCTTCCATCTTTGTTGGAACTAACTCGATTGATTATTAATTTATGAGTTGTCTCTTTGGATTTAAGAAAGTAGAACATGACCCTATGATTAATGAGTGGAAGTTTATTTTAATATCGCTGCAATTCAACCAGTTAAAATTGTGGCGTTCCCTTAAGATGAGTCATCGCCTTAAATTCATACTTAGATTCTATTAAAAGAATTTAATTTAGAAACTAAGCAATTAACTACTATCAGGGTCAGACGAAATTAGGGTTGTCAATCTTATTATGCTGCATCTAAGATGTGGTATAGAAACAGACATATACAAATTAAATTAGACTTTAGATCATAAACTGAATAAAAAACTTTATTAATTGAATCCAACAAATAAGAAGGGGTTCATCGTGGAACCCTAATCAAAGAGGTTTAGTAGAGCATGCTAACAAAAATCATTACAAAACAATTAAAAAAAACATACCCTAGAGAGAACACGAGGAGAATGGAGATCCTCTGCCTTGAAGCTTTGATGCTTGATCATTTCCTTGTACCGCTAGCTTTTTGAATGAATAAAAGAGTGTTCAAGGGGTCTCTATTTATAGTACATCATTACTTAGGGGTTAAAAGAAGAAAAAAAAAAGGGTTTTTCAACGAAAACAACTTGAAAAATAAGCAAGTTGCACTCCCTGCCCACGCACCATATGCGGGGTGCATGAGGTAGTAGCCAAGGCTGCCTCATGCGCAAGAGCGAATGACTTCGGCATAGGGGCGCTTCTGGAAGCCCCTTCTGTGCGAATTATGCAGTTTTTGTCCCTTTTTTTAGTGTTCTTCTGTCTTGCAATGCCTTGAAACTTGAAATGAATTTTCTTTAATTTAGATTGTCTTCAAAGACCTTCTAAAAACCATTGATCTTTAACTTTCATATCCTCAATCCTTCACTTGATGTCTTGTTTTGCCGATTTACATTATTTCTCACTATACAGACTCAAAACACCTATGGAGTTGCATGATTTAGGATAAAACTGAATTATAACGACTCAAATAAAAACAATACAAAAAGTTCCTCAAACCATTAACAACTCCTCTAAACGACTTCTAATCCTTGAAATGCAATGAAAATAATTAAAATCATAGTCAAAAATATCATTTGATGTTCTATCATCATCTACTAACAATTTTTTTCAAGAAAATAGTGCACAATTAACTTTTAAAATTTCCCCTTTTTTTTTGTTACGTTAAAATTTCCCCTTTCTATCATCAACGGTTGAAAATATAATTAAAATGAATAAATTATAATGGTTAGCAACTTTTTTATGTTAAAGACAACACATTGATTTACTTAAAAGATATTTAATAATGATTCTTATTTTAGGAAAGCTTTTATACCTCTTTAAGAGCTAAAAATATTTAATTGTTTTTAATGCAACATGAACTTTATAAACTATAAAGTGATCAAATAACATTTTACTTGTTAAATTCAAAGAGAGGAAAGCATGGATAAAACTATCAAGTTTGTGTATGCTATGATTTTATTTATTTCTATGTTTCTAGCTGCAAGGAATGTTGACGGTCGGATTTTTTTCCTTTTCAAATTCCTTTCTTTAGTTTTATTTTCTTTGTACATAATATTTTATCTTATTTTAGTAACATTATTGCATTCTCTTTTTTTCATGACAGCATACCTTAAGTGTAAAACTGTTGATGATTGTCCAAAAAGTCAAGTTGTGTATAAGTGCGTTGGCAACTATTGTCGTAGTGTTAGAATAAGGCGACGGATTCTTGAAGTCTTAGCTTAACTGGCAAATGCCGAAATTGTAAGGTCGGATGTCGCGACCCGGGTTCGAACCCGAGACCTCACAGTTGTGTGAGTTTAATTTCAGTGGATTACGACTTCATCTAAGACCCGAATAAAAAAGAATAAGGCGATGGATCATATGAGTTCCATACCAAAGACATTATACTTACGTCATGCAGGGGAAATGGTTCTTACACGAGCAAAAAAAACTATGCAATATACCTTTATGCTAAAATTTCCTCTTTTATTTATTTTATTTTTGAACTTTTATGGACCTTGCAGTAATGGATTTGTCTAAGAAAGTCATAATTATATTATTTTCTTCTCTCTTAAATTTGGATGTATTGCACGGGTCTCCATTTTAGACATATCAATTTTACTTTCCAATCCATGTAGCGGAACCAGAAAAAAATAAGTTCGGATCAGCAACAAAAATCAATTATAATATATAAAAACAAATTTTATGTTATAATAAGCTTTGAAAAACGTCTCTAAATTAAAAGCTTATCGATTTGAAAATATAAGTTATAGAAGGTAATATGACATAGGTTAAAAGACTCACGTCAACTAAACTTATCTTTAGCAGCAACATAAAAATGTATAGTACTTGAAACTAAAACAAAATTGAAATGGCTGAATTAACATAGCTACACCATAAGGAGTTAAAATAGAACATCAGTTCTAAAGATAAACAAAATCAACAAAATTAAAGAAAGCACAATCAAGAAAATAAGATACGATGTAACATTTCATATAATCAATCAATCACATGTATCGCAAATAGTTTTCTTCTTACAATAGAGATACAAAGTAACACAATAAAATGTCAACTTTAAGCATGATAATAATCTTGACAAAAACTCACACAATGAAAGTTAATTTCATAGTAAACAGAATCAACAAAATCATTAATTAAAATTAATTAAAAATATCAAAATATTATTCCATCAAATATTGTTGAAAACAATAAGAAACCTAAAATTTCTAAATCCAAAGAAAACAAATGTCAAATAAATTGCGAATTGGATAGAAATTTTAGTGTTTAAAATCATTTATATGCAAAAAATTTCGCACAATTGATGGATTTAGAAAATATGAGATGAAAATAAAACATAGAGAACAAGAATTTGATATTCATCGAAGAAAAATTAAAACACGTCAGAAACAAATTATACATTAAACAAAATATGAAAGGATTTTTTTTGCTTGGATACCTCAGATTCAGAGGTAGATTCGCATGCAGAAGGATTTGCCTGTTAAAGGAAGATATAAATGCGAGAGGAAAAGTGACAAGAGGGGGGAGGAAGGTGCTAGACCAAAATAGGTTAATAGAACAAAGCCCTCAAAGTTTTGATGATAAAAAAAATCAATGTACAAAGCATAGTCGAGAACAATTAGGATTCTCTAATGTGTGTTTAAGTGTGCTGGAAATTCTAAGTACAAGTGAAGCACTGCCTCAACACCAAGTCAAAGCTCTGCACCCCGTCAAAGCTCTTCACTAAGTGTTGCTTCATATGCTAAGTATTTTGGAAGCTATGGACCTTGTTGATCTTCGTGTTATAGATAAAGGCAAAACTTTATACCAAGAATAAGGTCAATTGTTGAAGTCAATGTTGTTCTACAATCCTTTGTAGTAGGATCTTCTGCACCAAGCATCTGACTTAAGTGAATTATGATTGATGTGTGCAACAACTAGTAACCTTTAAGATCATCATTGATGGAATTGAATGACTAAAGCATTGACCTTCAAATCTTCAAGATATCTCAACATTCATTCAGGCATTCAAAGCCAAGTATTTCATCATCAACTATCATCTACCTCACTACTTTATAAAAAGACCAAATTTGATTGAAGAAGGTTACAATGACACAACATTGCATTCAAGCTTACATACAAAGTCTAACATGTTCATATATACTTGTAATTATATACATACTTGTTTATAGTATACCTTGTCTAGCAAAACGAAAAGAAACATTTGTAATGCTAAAATCTAAGTGTATTGATCTTCATATCTGTTTACTACTCCTAGAGTTTGTGTAAACACTATCTTTTGTAAAACAACTTGTTCTTGTATCTTTGGATTGAGAATAGGTAGTCCTCTAAGTTGAGGCAAGAAAATCTAGGGCAAGGTTGTCTTCGTCTTGTTGTTGTAATCAGAATTTGCTTATAGTTGAATAATCTGTTGGAAGTTCAAGAGGACTAGAAGTAATCCCGAATTGTGGGATGAACCAGGATAAACTATTTGTGTTGTCTCTTGATAAGTGTCAAAAAGGAGTTAAATAGACTATATATTTTAGGCACTTTGATTACTTGGTTTGCAAGTTATCCTGCGAAAAGCTCACAAATACTGAAGAATCATTCAATTATGCTTTTCACATCTAATGCCAACTCTTTGTAGGAAAATGCACGCATGGACACTTTAGAAGCAAGAAAACATGAAGAAATGCAAAGGTCAACTCGCCACGGCGAGCTCAAAGGCGAGCTGAGGCAGAAAGTTGAAGTTACTCGCCTCCAACTCGGAATGGCGAGTAGCAAAAGCAAGCAAAGGCAGGAAGGCATAGTTACTCGCCTCCCATGCGCCATGGCGAGTGCAGGGCGAGCACAACTCGCCATGGCGAGCATATTTACTCGCGAGCCGAGTTAAGGCGGCCTAACCCCTCATAGATGACATGGCAGAAACCCACTGGGGAAGAAAGCTCAACTCGCCATGGCGAGCACACCTACTCGCGAGGCGAGTTGAGTCAGAGAAAAAAAGTAAAAAAGCCCTTTCAATCAGATCAGATGAGGGCATATGATACCAGATTAGTAGAGGCCACTTTAGGAGAGAAACAGGGGAAAAACCAGAGAGGCTCTAAAGAGCAAGGAGCACAAGGATTGAAGGAAAACACAAGATCAATGAGACATCTTGGCTTGGTTCCATTCCATCTCATCCTTTCTTCTTGTAAGGTTACCATGACAATGAGTAACTAAACTCTTTTTGTTGGGATTAAATGTAGTTAACTCTATTAGTATGTATTCCCTTTGATTGGGATGTTGTGTGATTCTAATTATCTTATGATATTGACATTATTCTTGCTTTCTATGTTTTGATCTTATGGATTTGAATTGTGATTGAAAAATACCTTTTGAATCTAGATTAGAATAATCTTCTATCAATACTTTTGTTTTAGACATGGAACTTAGGTTGGTAATCACTTTGAATATTGGAACTTAAATCTTTTGTATCATTGTATAGTGCGGGAAATCGACGATACAACGATACAATCGACTATTGGACCATTTAATAGTGTGAGACATCGACAATTAAACAATCCAATAGAATCACGATATCATTTGGACACGAATGATGTTGTTGACCAATACGTGATAATATCGATTGATAATTAGAATCCGCAACCCAAATTCGAGAATACGTATAAGTAGGTTGATGAAGTTTAATCCCAGCATACCTATTTCCCTGTTAACTCTCGTCCCATTTATAAATTCTTAGTTTGATAGTTTATGAAACAACAAAATACCTGACAATCCTAGCTCAGAACGATATCGATTGTTGAACGACTTAGAATATCGCACCAATCCCTGTGGAGACGATAACAAAAATACTTACTTTTGATTACGTAAAAATATTACATCATCTCTTTCCCTTATCTCTTTACGTTCCCTTGTTATCTGTTGTTTTGAAAGAGTTGAAAAAAGCGTCAAACATAATTCAAACTCTATGTTTCTTGTATTTTTCTCACTTTCAGAAGGTAGAGTGAAGAAGGTAAGGGTTGGGTGACCAGACTGTATTTTCATTAAAAGCCATGGGCATTTCTATGATTTACATGATTGATAAATAATTTATTTTTTGGGGGTGTGGGTCGTGAGCCTATATGATGATCTGCCATTGCCCATCAAAATGTTTTTAATAGTTAAGGTGAAAAATATTAATTAAAAGCCTGAAACTATAACTTTATGTCATAATAATGTTTTACTAAACAAGGGAATGAGTTTTGGTGTTATATGGGGTCTAGATTTATGCATGGCTCTATTTGACATACTAAAGTTGTATTTACGGTTTATGTGAATATTTTATGTTTATTTTGTTGTCTTTTAATAGTTTTGAGTTATTCCAAGATTTTACGAAAGTGGCGTTAAAATTGTTAATCCAGTTTAAAAATAGTTGATTACAGACCATCGTAAGACATTTTTGGCTATGTTTTTAGTAATTTTCTTTGCATTTGAAGACAAATAAGTTGAGAGATAGAGAAGTTGTCAATGGTTTGAGGAATATATTGTATTATTTTCACTCGAGTCGTTGTAATTCACTTTTATCCTAGATCATGCAATTCCATATGTGTTTTGAGTATTTTGTAGTGAGAAATCATGTAACTTGACAAATCAATATATCCCTTGAAGGATCAAGGATATGAAAATCGAATTCAATGGTTCTTAGAAGGTTTTTTTTAATACAATACAAAGTGAAGAAAATTCATTTCAAGCTCCAATGAGTTTCCTGACGGAAGAACAATAAAAAATGGGAAAAAAAAAAGCAAGAATTCGCACATCAGGGGCTGCCTCAGACACCATTAGCGCATGAGGCAGTGTTGCTACTTCCCTAGGCACCATTAGCGCCCATGCATGGGCCATTAGCACCTGGTTGTGGGAAATTTTTCCCGGCATCTTGTTTTCCAAGCTGAATCGGTGAAAAAAGCTTAATTTTCTTCTCCTAAACCCTACCCAATCATCTATTATAAATAGAGACCCTTGAAATCATTATTTTTCAGAACACTGACGGTGTTAGAACAAGAATGGTTCATACAAGTCCTCTTGGGTTTTGATGATAACAAAGTATTAAAGAGCAATTGGAATACTAACATATGTTCAAGTGTGCAGGATCTCCTTATCATGAAGAAGGGACATATGAAGAGCATCAGAAAGGGATTGGGAAGCTTAGAAAACTATGGTGGAAAATCTACGGGAAGGTCAAACCAGAAGTCAATGTCCTAGTAAAAGGAAGTATCACAGAAGCTGGGGAATGATCTCCATAACTCTGTGAAGGACATCATACACAAAAGCTAACTAGGCTACTTGGATCTAAGGGACCTATAATCCACGTAAGTTTTTGTCTTATTCTATGAGTTATCTATATTACAACATCTGGTAGAGCAACTATTTTTGTCTTCTTCCATCTACTTGTACAATCAGACAAAGGACATCAGGAACGGGGAAAGCAACAAATAATTCTCCTTTCAGCAAAGGAAATTCAAATTACTTTCCAATGGGATTATTTGATAAGTGTCAAAAAGGAGTTAAATAGACTATATATTTTAGGCACTTTGATTACTTGGTTTGCAAGTTATCCTGCGAAAAGCTCACAAATACTGAAGAATCATTCAATTATGCTTTTCACATCTAATGCCAACTCTTTGTAGGAAAATGCACGCATGGACACTTTAGAAGCAAGAAAACATGAAGAAATGCAAAGGTCAACTCGCCACGGCGAGCTCAAAGGCAAGCTGAGGCAGAAAGTTGAAGTTACTCGCCTCCAACTCGCCATGGTGAGTAGCAAAAGCAAGCAAAGGTAGGAAGGCATAGTTACTCGCCTCCCATGCGCCATGGCGAGTGCAGAGCAAGCACAACTCGCCATGGCGAGCATATTAACTCGCAATCGAGTTAAGGCGGCCTAACCCCTCAGAGCTGACGTGGCACAAACCCACTGGTGAAGAAACCACTACTCGCCATGGCGAGCGTTTCTACTCGCGAGGCGAGTTGAGACAGAACAGACCATATAAAAGCCCATTTGTTCTTTTCAAAGAGAGGGATCATATCAGATAGGATACCATATTAGTAGAGGCACTTTAGGAGAGAAACAGGGGAAAGACCAGAGAGACTCTAAAGAGCAAGGAGCACAAGGATTGAAGGAAGAGACAAGATCATTGAGACATCATGGCTTGGTTCCATTCTATCGCTTCTTTTCTCCTTGTAAGGTTACCATGACAAGGAGTAACTAAACTCTTTTTGTTGGGATTAAATGTAGTTAACTCTATTAGTATGTATTCTCTTTGATTGAGATGTTGTGTGATTCTAATTTATCTTATGATATTGATATTATTCTTGCTTCCTATGTTTTGATCTTATGGATTTGAATTGTGATTGAAAAATACCTTTTGAATCTAGGATAGAATAATCTTCTATCAATACTTTTGTTCTAGACATGGAACTTAGGTTGGTAATCACTTTGAATATTGGAACTTAAAGCTTTTGTATCATTGTATAGTTTGGGAAATCGACGATACAACGATACAATTGACTATTGGACCATTTAATAGTGTGAGACATCGACAATTAAACAATCCAATAGAAATCACGATATCATTTGGACACGAATGATGTTGTTGAGCAATATGTGATAATATCAATTGATAATTAGAATCCGCAGCCCAAATCCGAGAATACGTACAAGTAGGTTGATGAAGTTTAATCCCAGCATACTTCTTTCCCTGTTAACTCTCGTCCCATTTATAAATTCTTAGTTTGATAGTTTATGAAACAAAACCATCGGAAAACCCTAGCTCAGAACGATATCGATTGTTGAACGGCTTAGAATATCGCACCAGTCCTTGTGGAGACGATAACATAAATACTTACTTTTGATACTAAATCATTATCGACAAAAAGAAAAGGGACAATATTCGTGATCAAAGCTTCTTAAGGACTCTATTTGCGCTGGCAATATTCTCCAATGTCTCTCAAATCACTGCCTATAAAAGGAGCTGAAGACTTGAAGAAGAAGCAGCAAGACTCTGCTATTCAACTGTGCCATTACTCTGTCATATTTAATAGCGCAAAAACACTTAGGATTTATTTCAATTCAAATCTTAGAAATCCTAGGGAGTCTGTTCATTTATTCCCTTTACACTTACTGGTTAGAAAAAGTGTAAGAACAAATTAACTTGTTTGCACTTGGGGCAAACATTTTATAACGTCTCTCGCCTGCGTGCTTGAGAATATAAGTCTCTTGGTGAAACCTTGAGCACTAATGAGTTTCAATCAGTGGGGATTGAGCTAAGGGAAGTCTTAAGCAGTTGTGTTTAAGCAAGAGGAAGTCTTTAGGTAAAGTCCTAGACCAGAAGTTTTTAGGTAGAGAGTTCTAGAGCATAAAAGTCTCTTGCAGTTGTACTTGAGCAATTAGAAGTCTTTTGCAGTTGTGCTTGATTATTGAAAAGTCTCTTGGAAGGGTCCTTGAGCATTTTGTAATCAGTTGTGATTATAGTGAAATCCCTTGAAAGTGCAAGGGGGATGGATTGCTCCTGGATTGTAGGAGGAACCAGTATAAAATTGATGTGTGTCTACTTTCTCTATCTCTATCTCTTTATCTTTGTGTTTTGTACTTATCTTCTTCATGCAGACTCTGCATTAGAATTTTTGTATCTCAGATTCTGATCTAACTGTTTCAACCAAAGAAAAAGAAAGCCAGAAAAGACATACACAATTCAACATCCCCTTCTTGTGTGTTATTTTTACCTTCAATTGGTATCAGAGCACGGTCTGTGCTATGTCACTTAACTGTGCCACATTAAAGATCCAGTGAGAAAAACATGATGCATGATGGCATACCCAGTACCTCAGGGAAAAATCACCATGTAGCTGCTCGCTATGATCACAATACTCTTGAAGCTAAGAAGAACAGCTATCCTAAGAAAGGTCTTATATTCAGTGGGAATGCTGGTCAGTTCTCTTTATATTTGTTTCCTTCCGAGACAAAGTGTTTGTTGTATTCTTCCTTAGTATATACATTAAAGGCTGACTTTTGCTCTTCCGAGGTCTTCTTCTTACGAGGTGCTTCTGAGCTGCCAATTCCTTCTCCATGATTTCTGCTTATTACATAGATCATTGATGCAAGTCTGGTTCTTCCAATGGAAATAGAAAGAAATTCTTGAAACACTTCTTCATGTTTTGTCAAGGATCTCGTTACATTTTCTTCTGCTTCCTTTTCCAAGATCATGATCTTGTCTTTAAGCTGGTAGAGATAATTTTTCATTGTCATCTTTTCTTTCAACACTTGATCATTCAGTCTTTGAAGAACATTGTTTCCTGTCAAAAGTTGTTCATACTGCTTTTCCATAGCATTCACTCTTTCCAGTAGCTTTAAGTGATCTTCTGATTGGTTCAACTATCTTAAAGAAAGTTCCTTGACAATATTGATTAATTCCTCCCTCGCAAAGAAGGGAAATTCACTATATCTGTCTTCAGAGTTTGGAGTTGAGTCAGAGATAGAAGAGACTGATGACACTAGGTCATATAGCACTTTTGTTATAGTTTTTATGTAATTTTGGTTGAGTTCAGGTGATTGTGCATGAGTTAGAAGCTGCAAAAAGACTGATTTTTTTATGCTGAAACAAAGGAGAAATCTTGCTCCGATTTTTAGCATCGGGCTACGATTTTTCTGCAACTTTGAGACATTTTGTCTCGTAAAAAATCGTGCTCCGATGGGACAAAATCGTGCTCCGATTTGGCAGACGCACCAGTTGTGATCTGAATTAAGTGAAGCCATCGTACTCCGATTTACAGCATTGGAGTACGATTTTAGCGTTTCTGGGAATTTTCCTATAAAAGGGAAGTTGTTTTCTGAAGGAAAAGGTTGGAATTTTGGAGAAAGAAACTAACTTTTGGAGCTGGAGATCTGGAGAGAAGGTGGGAGA
>Ga0228710_1004374_pt1 | contig 22328 bp, 13 predicted proteins | sample MedpolnodulmetaG_FD_177995 | JGI IMG/M metagenome (GOLD analysis project Ga0228710, IMG submission 177995) | Root nodule microbial communities from Medicago polymorpha collected in Santa Monica, California, United States - pink nodules | ecosystem: Host-associated > Plants > Roots > Nodule...
CACACACACATTCATCCTCACATTACCCCTTCCCAAAAAATATAGGGAAAGCTCTCTTGAAAATAATACATACGCCATACAATATTACCGTCTAACATTTTTTTTTCTAGCTATACACAAAAAATAGGCTAATCATGAACAATCAAGGAAATGGAAACAACAAAGAAAAAAACCAGGAAAACTTGGATTGCAGGCTAGAACGCACTCCACTTATCAGAGCCTTTCTTTGGAGATTGATTATCTGAAGTGACCTTAAACGGACCAGAGGAACCGAATGGATCCGAGTCATCAAAAGAGAATGGAGCACTGTAGCCCAAGTCCTTGCTGCTACTAATTGAATCAAACCTTGCATGTCCTTGACCACCGAAGCCAAAATCTTTGCTGCTACTCATGGAATCAAACCTTGTCAGCGTATCAGGAGGATTGTAACCGAAATCTTTGCTGCTGCTTATGGAATCAAACCTTGAAAACTTTTCGTGACTGTAGCCAAAATCCTTGCTGCTACTAATGGAATCAAACCTTGAAAATTTCTCTTGATTGTTGCCAAAATCTCTGCTGCTACTAATGGAATCAAATCTCGTAAATCTCTCTGCTTGTGGAGAATTTCCACTTTCATGCATGCTGAAGGAGGAATCGAATCTTGACGTTTCAAAGAAGTGATCCCCTGCCTCACTGTACCTTGGAGAGTTTCCAAACTTGGAAAATGGAGTTCCAGGCACTGAATCATCAAAAGCAAAAGGGCTTTTTGTATGGAATGCACCATCTGTAACTGTAGATCCTGTTCTAACCGGATTTAAACCAAAATCACCCGATTTAAAGAAATCTCCCTGCTTATCTAAGTCAGAGTCCTACAGAACCAAACATAAAGAATTTAGTAGCTTTACTTCGATCGATTATTTTTTCACAAAAGCATAATCATGTGGCAGGCTTATGTGCCAATAAAATAAACTAACTTGATCTTTGAAATTAGCACACACTCTCTTCAGTAGTTGCGCTAAGAAACCCATTGCAAAAATAATTTGGAAAAGAAAAAGTTCCCCGTTGTGTCTTACATCAATTCCAGTGTAAAAAAAATCTAAAACTAATTTCCATAAAACTTCTTTCTTAATAACTAGAACAAACTAGGTTGATAACAAGATTAAGAGAAAATCAACAAAAGTAAAAGCTGAGCATAACTCGTGTTACCTTGGTGTTAAAACCCCACACCGAGTCCACATCGTCATTATTGTCAAAGGCACCCCAGGTTGATTCATCAAAACTCCTGCTACCATAGATTAACAACATCACAATTACTAAATGCACCACATTCAAAGCCACGGATTGCAGAAACAGAAAGAAAAAGAAAAGGATGACGAGACATAAACCAACACCTTCATGACCAGAAAAACAGAGAACAGATTACCTATGTGTTTCTGCATCTGCTTCGGAAGCTTTATCAAAGTGAGCGGTTGAAAAATCCTTAGAAGGACTCTCCACTGCATTCCTTCCAAATGGGCTATCACGGGGGCTTCTTGCCAAGTCATCTTCACTTTGTGCATAAGATTCCTCCTCGGCTGTATAATCACCATTAGTAAAAATTTCTTGCCTACCATTTGCATTCACAGGTGAACCATGAACAGAATTATCATCAAAAGAATTTTGTTCTCCGGGAATGAATGAAGGTTTTGGCTCTGAAGATGCATTTTTTGTATCAAAAGTGAGATCATTGGCAAATCCTGGAAGTAAAAAAAGCAATTAATAAAACAAGTTATATCGATCAAGCAAATTATGGCATTCAGAAAAGTGCATATGGCATACCTTCATCTTCAAATTTATCCCAATCTTCATCCCAAACAGCTGCCACCTCTGGATTACCGGGTTGCCAACCTTGTAATTCATTAGGTTCATAAACCAGATTAAAATTGGAAATACACTAATACAGGAAAGTGCGTTCACTTATAGAAGTTTGCTGCAGTAATAAGTTGACCTATCTATGAATTAGCCATTTAGACTGGCCTTATCAACCTTCCACGAGAAAGGCATGCATATTATATTAAAGAAGTAATTTAATGATGAGTGTTAAAAATTATCTCTTACATTTAGATCTAACTCGTCTATACAAAATTGACTTTTAAGGTAAAGAGTGCCGCTCTTCATAAAATCTTTTCAGACCTTATCTATTTTCAATGTGGCACTTGGGGTTTTTCCCCGATACACCCTTCATGCCTAACACTATTGGGCTAGGTATGTGGATAGTATGGTGCGTGGCCTGAACCGTGAGGCTCTGATATCATCTTAGGTTTTTATGTTGGGCCTAATTCATCCTTACAAAATTAACTTTTAATGTGAGGAGTGTCATTCTTCATAAACTCTTTTCAGGCTTTATTTCTTTTCAATGTGAAACTAGATCACTAGGGTTTTTCCCAACAGTATCCCATAACAAATATAAGCATTTCATCATCACTTGGTAGGTAATTCCTTTGTTTCAATGAATGATCCTTAAAGAGTGTAACTGTAAGAGGATACCACACAGGGGAATAAAAAACAAGAATCGCATATAGCAAGAGAAATTAAGTCAAAATAAATACAAACTTGTAAGGCGATTCTTTAAGGACCAACAAAGAACAGAAGTAAGTGTAGAGAAAGATGTTGTATCAAGGCAACATCAGATTAAAATTACCTTCAGGAAGCGGAACCATTGCAACTGACTTCACATCTATCCCATGTTTCTTGCACCGTTCATCAAAAGCCCTAAATAACTGCTCAAGATCTGATTGTATGCGATCAGCACGAACCTATGGAATTAACTGAAAATCAGTAACAGAGTAATAGGCAGGTTCGCACAGAAATCCTAGTCTTAATTCAAGAAAATAAGTTCACCTGAAGAATACCATCTGCACTGCCTCCTTGTTCCATTTTGACAATGGCTTGCTGCAACTCCACCTTCCTTTCCTAAATATGTGTCAAATAATGGTTAAAAGATGCACTGAAATGTTTCAAGATAGCCATATATCTTCCTAACTATAACGATATGAATTCATTGGTTTAAAGAAAGAATGAAATGCGGAGAGGAATAAATGACTAGTTACCAACACCAGAATCAATTCAAAACAGCCAGTGACATGCTCTAATATACTTCATCCAAACAATATATCACACTAAGGATTTGGGTATCTAAATAATATACTTGATAGCAAAGTCATGATGCATTCAAGAAAATATATTTTCTGGTCTTAGAGAAAATATGTCACTGATTTTTGCCAAATGTAGGTCACTGTATGTCTTCACTATCCACTACTCACTTGAAAGCTCTTAACTAGCATAATTGTGTACTTGAAGAAGGTTCCAGAGAAAAAGGTCACCCACAGAAATAGATACAAAAGATTAGTGGTCCGACAGGCGGGACATTGCTTTGCCAATTGTAAGGCACTCCATTTCTTCACTAACTAACATCCACTAGAGCACTCTAACTTGCACAATTAAGTATTTAAAGAAGATTCAAGAGAAAGGTTCTGCAACAATCGTCGGGCTATGCAGCTCTAAGCACATACTTATGTTTATTAGTCAGAATTTGTAGGGGTGAAAGTGAAACCTACTAGTTTCATGGTAAAGCAAGAAGCAAAATGTAGTAGTGAAGTCTAGTATTGGGAAACATTGTGCCACAGTAGCTACAACCAAAAAGATTATATCGATTATATAATTGATGTGACATTAGGTTTGCCAAAAGTTCCAAAATGAGATTAAGTGCAATATATCAGATAATCTGCTGCCGTGCATATTTCCTCTTAACCTACCATTTCATAAGAATATAAAGCATATTAAAGTGTATTTTCATTTTGTTAGGAAAAGCATTCAAAAGAACTTTATCACCAGCGATGTTGTATGTTACGGAGTGTTGGGCGGTTAAGAGCCAAAATGAGAATTAAGTAAGTGTAGCGGAGATGAGGATGTTGCGCTGGATGAGTGGTAGGACTAGATAGGATAGGATTAGAAATGACACCGTTAGAGAGAGAGTGGGGGTAGCACCTATAGTAGAAAAGTTGGTAGAAAATAGGCTTAGATGGTTTGGACATATAGAGAGAAGACCCGTAGATGCCGTCGTAAGAAGAGTAGATCAAATGGAGGAGAGTCAGGTTAAAAGAGGTAAAGGGAGACCTAGGAAAACTATTAGAGAAACCATTAGAAAGGATTTAGAAGTCAATAAGTTGGATCCAAATATGGTTTATGATAGAACACTATGGCGTAATTTGATCCATGTAGCCGACCCCACTTAGTGGGATAAGGCTTGGTTGTTGTTGTTGTTGTGAACAAGCAAGTTGTTGTAATAGGTAGCACAAACAAAGAGTTTTAAGAAGATATACAGACACGTGACTTAAGGTGGTTCAGCCACACAAGTTTGATTCTTGCCATCCCCATTCTAAAATAAGTCAAACTTCACCAAAAAGTAGGCTGTGTCTGTACGTTGTGTATGCTTCAGGGCCCAAGGGCTCTAGCATCGAGGAGTGTTTTAGCTATAAAATTATTCATGTTTTTTGACCTAAAAGCTAAAGCTTTTTGAAAAGTTGGTCCTTGACAACAACACTAGTAACGATGCAAATATAGAGGATATCAGGATACAAAATATTTTCAACTCTAACAAAAAGCATGTCTATCAACATATAATACAGTATGTCCAACTACCTGTATATCACGAAATTTAGCTTCTTCTACAGTCAATTTAGATGCTGTTTCTGAAACTTGTTTGTATTTCTCTTCATATTTCTTGCTCAATGATTCTGCCTGTAGCACACCACCAAACATGAGTGAATTCTCTTAACATCTTAAACTTACAAAACATATTCAGAAAAATAAAAATACCTCACGCTTATCTGCAGATGCCCTTTCTGTAATCTCATTTAAGCGGTTATCACATCTGCTTTTATACAGGACCTGAAATACGAAAACCATAAGGGAGGGGCAGAAAAGAGAGCGAGTGCACAACCTAACGTAAATTATCACTGGCCAAATGTTAAAGCAGATAAGATCCATTTTCCTTTATTCAGATTCATTATATATAAACACTCACCTTTCTCGTTTAAAAAGGATATAAAAAGATTATAAATCTTACATCAGTTACATGGTTTTACCCCATAAACTCCTTAACTTTACCAACTTAAATCCTCAATCTTTTCACTGATTGCACGATTCCAGTTAATTTCTTGAGGGAAAGAATTTCCCTTCTGCAAAATATCAAGTCTTCCTAAGCAGAAGTCAATTCCCAGGGATTAAACTAAAGCCTAACTAGAACCATAACCCTACCATCAAGTCACTGTAGGATGATTTATGAATCCATCTATGTCAGTTATCATCTGAACAAGGTAAATTGAATTCATAGACAGTCACGAGACAACAAAAATGTGGTCCTCTGTAACAAAACATATATAAAATGCAACTAATAGCAGTATTGACCCATTCCACTTTATTTGTCACATAGTGAACCAGTTCTTCATGCCAAATTACACAGTTCTGGTGCACTAAAATATTTGTGTTGGCTTATTCTATGTTTATAATCGGATACTCGAGAGATATTTAGCTCATAACATTTATTGTGTAAAAATTAAGCCAAAGCGAACATGTGGTAATTCTTCCATATAGCAACAACAGGTCAAAGGTCATAATAAATTTATTTTTAAATTCTAAGCATGCGACATCAGTACAAGATCAAAAGGAAAAAGGAAAGAATATATGAATTACTCACCAATTCCTGCATTTTGTTGCGATACAACTCAATCTTCTCTTTTGAATCCAATATCATATTCTGTGTTTCTTCAGCCTACAACATCAAAGAGAACCATTTTTCTTTAGGTCTCAATGGAAAAGTAGCTTGTTTTATAACAGAGCTTTTCACAGCTTAGCACGTGTATTGCAGCTTGATTTATCTTCTTACCAGTATCAAGTGTCTTGGAAAGTGCGGTTAGTCTCTCAATTCAATTAGTTATTTACTATCTATCTAACCTACAGTAATTGGAGTCCGTGCCAAGAAAGGCAATAGACAAGTTGATATTTGGTTACAACAAATCCTCCTTAACATGAAAACGATAAAAACAAGTATCAAAGTAAAAACGGAAAAAAATTATCATTGAAATGGAATATTTACTTTCCCAAATTGAGTTACAATAACAACAATCACCAAGCCTTATCCCACTAAGTGGGGTCGCCTACATGGATCAAATTATGCCATAGTGTTCTATCATAAACAATATTTGGGTCCAACTCATTGACCTCTAAATCTTTCCTTATAGTTTCTCTTAATAGTTTTTCTAGGTCTTCCTCTACCTCTTTCGATCTGACTAACCTCCATCTGATCTACTCTACGTACTACAGCTACATGCCCAAACCACCTAAGCCTATTTTCTACCATCATTCATAATCCTATCCCGTCTAGTTTTACCACTCATCAAACGCAACATCCTCATCTCCGCTAAGCTTACTTGATTCTCATGTTGGACAAAAATTATGTCGTTCAAAATTGAGTTGCATATGGACAAAAACTACAAGGCAAAGCATATACCTTTTTCCCTGCAGTCTCAATATTTTGCTCACTATCATCTGTGTCGTTCAAAAAGGAATCGTCCAACGCAGATGTTCCAAACTTTTTCTGATCGGGCGGCACAATGCCGTCAGCCTGAGCAGGTGTTCCTTGCACTGGTGGCCTCAAACCAGCTGCTGGCGCCACTGGCGGAGCACCTGGCCTCCCTTGTTGCTGCTGAAAACCTTGTGACAGGGAAGAGTAAAAAATTAGTGAAGAAATATCCAACAAGAGAGAAAAAGAGAGATAGTATAAATTTGTGAATATACCTGGGCCTACACTCCATGCTGCATTTCCATAAGCGATATTCGGATGCCCAGTCATAGACATCAATGTTTCGTCAAATATAACACTACTTGGAAGAGACTGTGGAGGAGGACGACCTTCCCTATACCGCTCCATCAAATAAACAGCATAGCAAAACTCCCTCAATGAAAGCATGCTATCATTATCTTGATCAGATAAGTCCCACACCTTCTTTAAGACATCTGCAGAAAGTGCACAAAGACCTTATTCAGAATGCACTATCAAGAAATTATAAAAGGCCATCCCAAGACCTATCCACGAAAATTTCCAAAATAGTGGAGTACACGGTTAGACAGAACTAGAAGAAATAGAGTCTTAAAAGCAAACAAGTAAATAGTAAATAAATAAATAAAAACAGCAAAGAAACATGTCGACTGATGCTTTCTATTCAGTGTAGCACATTTCACTAAGCAGTTTTAATTTATACTAGCCTAACTGCCTGGCAATAGAAGCTTCATTAGGCATCAGCAATGACACAATTGCAGCCAACATGATGTTCGACATTGAAATTGTGGAACACCATAAATTGTATGGCAGTAGAAGTTGCAGATTTATAGGCTGCACCCAGCTCTTTCTCCATATATCAGTGTTATCTCCAGGACTAGTTCATAAACAGCATCCTACTTAATTTTGCATCCTAAGGTGACTAACTTATAATGGAAGAACCTTTGGAGATCTTTGATAATAACAGTTTTCTCCTTTCAAGTTCATGATGTTTCTTAATGTAATCATTAAAGATTTTGGCCGGAAAAAGGAGACCTGGTTTTTAAGCAATGTGAGGTTGCTACAATTCTCCACTATGGTTGGTAAGGAACACTCATATTTAAGGAGGTCTCTTTACCCTTAAAATAATATAGCATTGTGTTTATGTTCTCTCATTGGTGCTTACTCCTCCATCTTTCAAATAACAGCTTCCTCTAGAATCCAAAAGAAAGAAAACAAAACAAAAGACACATGGGATTTAGAGCTCTTTCACATTAATGTTGTAGCTCATGTTAGCGGTGTTTTCTGTGTTTCTAGAGGTTACTTGTTTTTTCAGTAGGTTTGTTTCAGGAGGATTACTTATCCTCCTTCCTTTGTATTTATTTCTTTAGTAGAATTGTTCTTCTATCCAAATACCTTAAAATTCAGAATAAAGAATCTCTCCCTGTTCAAAAAAAGAATAAAGAATCTCTCAATGAAGTACTTGTTGATTAAGTGAGAGTAATTTATATATGGACAAAACTTAGGTGCATTTCCTTAGGTGTTTTTCGTGTGGTTCTTCACATAAAATACTAATAACTACCAATGATTTCTCAAATCCACAATTTTCACAAAGTTTGTTATTAGCACAGAAGTTCAATTTTATGTGAAGAACCACATGAAAAGAACCTAAGGAAATGCACCAAGGCTTTGTTTGGGAGATTGAAGGGGAGGGGAAGGGAGAGCTTTGGGGGGTGGGAAATATAGGAGAACATGGAGAAACCTTTCAAAAAATTTGAAAGAATGTTTTTTTTAAAGAATGATAAATTAATGATTACGATTAATATATTTTTTATTTTAACAATATTATAACAACATAGATTAAATTTGAAGAATTCATGTAAACCCTCCTTCAATACAATTTTTGAGTTCCCACAAGTGAGGGGAGTTTTGTATCATGGAGAAAAATGAACCCCCCAAAGCCCTCCCTTCCCAATGTTCTCTATTTTTTTCTACTTGTTCCTCCCTTTTCTCCAAAACCCTCCCCTCCCTTTCCCTCCAAACTCGCAAACAATGCCTAAGGAAATGCACCTAAGTTTTGTCCATATTTTATTTAGGTGATAGTGAAAACTTGACTTTCCTGTATAAAGGAACTAAGAGTAAATAATAAACAAAAATCATCAAATGATAGCTATAACAACAAAAACAATAAGTGGAGTGAACTACATAGATCAAACATCACCACTTTGTTTTATAAAAATCCAAGTTTTTTAGTATAGGTCTTTTTTTATGCATGCTTCAAGTGATCCTTGGTTTTCCTCTATCTCTATTTGTTGGGCTATCCTCGATCTTATCAGCTCTTCTTTCTAGGTCTCCTATTTTCTTCTCCTCACATGACTAAATCAGGCGAAATTTTGTCCACTTTTCCTTGATAGGTGCTAGTCATACTTTTTCTATAATAGAATCATTCTTGACCTTCTCTTTGTCTACACGTTTTCCTCTATCTCTATTTATCAGGATATCCTGTATGTCATCAACTCTTCTCTCTAGGGCTTCTATTGATCTTCTCCTCACATGGCTAAATCATTCGAGGCGAGCCTTTGTCCATTTTTCTTAATAGGTGCTAGTCATATTTTTTGTATAATAGAATCATTCTCCATCTTCTCTTTTCTTACATGTCCCTTCATCAATATACGTAACATACACCTAAACCATTTGACTTGTTGGGGTATGATATGATCTTCAATTTTCACTCAAGTATGTGCTAGAACATGTCTTGCCGAACATGCACATGCTCCATTTTACTTCTATTTATTGACAATCACGTGAATCTAATGCTTCTTTCCAAATAAACGAGAGCTTGTAAATTTTTAAAAGAAAAAAGGATCTGACTACAAAAATTTACATTCAAAAAATTTGTATTAATTTTGCCAGAAACAATAACATTTTCAGAATCAGGTTACAGTAGCCAGTTTTTGGATGTCAACAAAAGAATAAGAGTAGAAAAATAACGAGTTTACGAAGCTAAAACCGAAAAACTTCAGCTGATTATTGATTTTATTATTAGTTATTTTCTATGCTTCATGGACTAGTTATCACATCAACATACCAAAATGCTTAAAGACTGCATCAAACAGTGGTTAGTTGGAATGCAAAAGTTTTACCTATTGGTAATCTCCAACTTATAAAAAGAGTGCGTGCCTCCTCCCCAGTGATTTTCCCATCCCTGTCAGTGTCAACTTCCATAAAAACCTTACTATACTTCTGCACATCAAAAGGTTTCATTTTTGGCCACGGAGGCTGTGAATTGTCGGAACTAGTATTTCCAAGTCCAACCGATCTCCCAGATGTGGTAAGCGGAGAAGAAGCTGGTGGTGAAATTTGCTGGTTTGTGTTTGGTAAAGACTGTGTCCGCGGAATCTGGCTATTTGTGAGTGGCATTGAGAATGCACTCTGCAATGAATCAAGTGAACTTTGCCTACTTGCAGGGTTGGCACTACTGGAAACTGGAACAATGGATGATGAGGCAAGTGCACTGCTAATAGAATAATTCTGTCGAGTAGGGTCTTGTTTTGGTGTGGATGCAGCAGTAGAGAAAAAATCGTCGCCCAAAACTGGACGGGAAGGGTACCCATTTCCAGACACAGTCAATGCTTTAGTGGTAACAGGTGTTGGCTGGGAGACCGGTGAGACCAGAGACGGCGATGTTGGTGTTGATAAGGCAGGTGATTGAGTGATTCCTGCAGGCTGAGCTGGAGCCATACCAGTCCTTCCACCATTCCAATCATTTGAGATGTTAGCATTTGAGAGATTGGGACCTCCAAAACCCTGTTGCGGACGAGGGGCTGTACCGGCGGGCATCGACTGAGGTGGACGAGGAGTGTTACCAGCAGGCATGAATTGTTGTGGCCCAGGGGCACTAACAGTTGGCATGGATTGAGTTGGTCTCATGTTTGGATTCTGCTGGGAAGGAAGATATTGTGGATTTGCAACAAAACCTGAAAATTCCTGTGATTGAGGTGGTCTCATAGTAGGACTCTGCTGCGAAGGTAGAAATTGCTGGTTCCCAACAGGACCTGCTAACCCCTGTGATTGAGGCGGTCTCATGTTAATATTCTGCTGCGAAGGTAGAAATTGCTGGTTTGAAATAGGACCTGCTAACCCCTGTGATTGAGGTGGTCTCATGTTAACATTCTGCTGCGAAGGTAGATATTGCTGGTTCGCAACAGAACCTGCGAACCCCTGTGATTGAGGCGGTCTCATGTTAGCACCCTGCTGAGAAGGAAGATATTGCTGGTTCCCAACAGAACCTGCTAACCCCTGTCCTCTATAAGCATAACCTTGACTCGATGTTGGTCCAGAAGTCACACCCATCTGCCCAACCGACGAGGAAGCCACTGGATTCGGACGCTGTGGAGGTATAGCAGCAAGGTTTATCTGTGGTGCAGGGATTTTAGAAGCAGCAGGACCGAATAACGCTGCCTTCACAATATCCGGAGTTAAATCTCGCTTACTCTGTGCAACAGTTACTAATTTCAAAGCATTATAAAAATCATTCCTCCCAAGGAAACCAGTTTTGGCCTGATCAGCATGCATCCATACCTGTAATCCATACCAAGAACAATAAGCATTACACTAGATCGAGTTAAAATCCCTAATCAACAACAAGAAAACCTAAATCATAGTTTCTAAGCAAACAAGCACAAAATCACAATAATCCATTATGAAAATCCTACACCTAAAACTCAAAATCGCAAGTATACAGAAGAATTATGACATCGATTATAGTAAAGTTGATTTGATTTGAAATTATGGAAGAGAAAGAAAGGGTACCTGAGCAAGAACGTTTTGAGGCAAGTTGGATCCTTGAAAGAAATTGACGGCCTCGGGACCACTGATTCTACCATCTCCATCTAAATCTGCTCTTCTGAAAAACGCTTCGAACTGATCCATTTTTGGTGGTGCTGCCATTTTTGTACCTAGATCGCGTGCAACAGAACCAACTCGAAGCGGTTAGGGATTTGGATTGTGGAAGAAGAAGAGAGGGAAACGAAATTTATGAATGATAATTGTTGAATTTAAGGGATTTGAAATAGTGATTTATGGTTTTGGATTTTTCCGGCGAGATGTGCCTTTTTTTTTCTGATGATATTCCAACGACCGTAGTTACACAGGCTGTGCCTCAACGGACCAACTTCATCTCATCATCATTTTATTTCATGCATCTACCTATATCATAAAGTAAGTAAAAGAATAATAATCTCCGTTCATATACCTAAAAAGTAATCAAGTAAAAATATAGCAATAATACATTTTTACATATAATTTTGTAAGAAAATGTTATACTAATCATAATCAGTTTTGTGAAAAAACTAAATCATAATCATTTTTCTAAATAATATGATTTTTTTTTCTTCTAAAAGGCCAACTTTTTTTTATTGAAAATAGCTAAAATCAACATGAGATGTGACAAAAAGGTCAGCACAATATTACATTAAATATGGTGAGAAAATCTCAAAAAACAACTAAAAATCCCGAACCAAGAGCTTTACAAACTTCAAGATACCGAAATAATTGAGTGATCGAGAACTCAATAGATTGGTGCACCAGTGAAGTCGGAAAAAAAAACCTACAATGATTTTAACCACCATTGCACGAAATGTTAAATATGCTCAACAATAACCTCGAAAATTATATCCTTCCTAACATAAATATAATTATTAAGAGTTTTCTATATAGCCTAAACACATGCTATCCAAATTATTTGGAAGCTAGTTTGAAAGAACGGTTAAAATACCAGACTAATTCAACATCGTATCCAAAACACGATGAAACACATTGCTCACAAAAAATATGTAAGGTAGGTTTTCACCCACAACAACAACCAGATGAAACAACAAAGATTCATTCTATAACAAAACCCTTCTAACCAAATTTTTGAATTGTTAGGGAGACGATTGTTGAAGAATTTCCATATCAATAAAAACGCATAGAAATCAATTATTTTTCAAATCAAACTATTTGACGAAAGTGATTCGTCTTCTCTTGCTTTTGTTGGAAGGAGATAAGTTTCCTTCGTCACAAATTCTTCATTATGTAGTATTAAATATTTTTATATATTATATTACCGATAATAATATCATATAATAATTAATAAGTGACTTGATAATCAGCAAAATCGTGGGTTACTACATTGCATTCATCCCTTCATAATTTTTGAGAAATTGAGTGATTATATGTCATGCAGCATTTAATCAATGACTATTTGGAAATTTATGATTTTAATTAGCGTTTTAGTGTTATTTAGTCTTTTTGAACCGATAATACTCGTTTTGGTTGTTTTATGGAACATCTCAAGGATTTGCTTTGGCAATACAAGAAGATAGAACATTGGAAATGAGTCTAACGATGTATGGAGATGCATCACTGGGAAGGATGTATATAGATGTATCCTTTTGGATCGCGCAATATGATCGTACAAGTGTACGAACTCTAGGTCCCTTGTCTGCCTTTGGTTAAGGGACAAGTTCAATGAACTGGCTCTAATCAGTGTAGTACGAGGAAAAAAATAATATGTTGAGTGCCAAGAGGATAAGATAACATGGAATCATAGGAGAAATTAGTGGTTGGACTTGTACTATAAAAGGACAACCACATGTTAGTTCCAAGGGTCGAAATTTTACTAGGTAGAATTGAGCAGCCATGTTCTACCCAGGATTAGCAACCACTAGAGTTCTCACTCCATCCCATCTTCCGCATAGGTGAGCATGAGTGCTAGTTCTTGGTGAATTAAAGTTAGGATTACTTTGGTGATTCTTAAGCTCGCCTATTTCTTTTGTGGAGTGTAATCTATTTCTAACTCTTATTTACCTATTAATTCAGATTTTCATGTCTTCATCTATCTCTTCTTTATTTTATTTTCATGGTTAAGCTCGTCATGAGCTAAATCCGTTTGGTGGTTTAGACATGACGATGTTATGATATTCTTTGCTTAAGATTTTAAATAACTTTACGTTTCTTTTAAACAAACTATTTTAATGATAACGTTTGAAAGTAAAACTTGATCACTTTTGTTTTCAATTCTAAATTCCCTAAGACTCAAAGGGGAAGGGGTTGTAACTATTTGTTTAATATGAGTTACGTCCCTAAGTACCAAAAGGAGGCGAGAACAAGAAATACTGCTTGAACTTAAACAAGATCTTTAAACAATATGAGGTTGTAACCTTTTTTAAACCTTTATGGTTTGTATTTTCCATAAACCTATTTTAAACTTTTATGGTATGTATTTTTATATTACCTATTTTTTTCTTTCCATTTCTTATTTTTTGATATCGTTTTTCAAAATGGGTATAGACAAGACTCAACTATATGACAAAGATCAATTATGTGTAGACACCATTGTTGCATTTACAACACATAGGTTTGATATATGAGAAGTTGTAGTAACCTACGCCATGGATGTTCGAATTAGAAATAAGGTGATTGTTACAATTACAAGATCAGATACAATTACCAAAAATAAATGAAGAATGACAAATTAATTTTAAGTTACTTCTGAGAGGGTTGAGATGACTCTATACACAACTTCTTTGACGATCTTTGAGAATTAGAATATTCATTGTCAACCTTCTTCATTTTCCTTCTTCCTTTTCCTCTTCTTCAGAACTAAACTCTAACAATTCTATTTTGCAAAATGCTAGTGATGTTATGTATAATTGCAGGGTTTCTATGTTTCACCTCAAATATTACCCTGTTTTGATTTTAGTACTTGTCAAATTGGTTGTGTTGACTCAACAATTCAATAAGTTTCTAATCATCAATTCTGCCATGTGGATCAAGCATGTCACTGTACCCATTCCAAGTCATCGGTTAAATTGCTGACAAGGTTAATGAAGAAAGAAAACTTATCGGTTTTTTTTTTTTTTCAAGGATGAGTTCAAATTTTACAAGGGAAAAAGTTATGGACAAAACTCAAAAAAAATTTCATTATATAGAGACCAAAAACAAAACCAACACTAAAAAAAATTCAGCCTTAGTATTTTTTTTTTGGATAGAAACTCCACATTTTAAGTTTTTTTCTCTTCTCCATTCATTGGGGTGCATCTTGTTTCTCTTTCTCTCCATTTAAATAAGTGGTTGTCACATATCTCTAGTTTTTCTTTTGTGTTTTCGTAATTTTATTGTCCGAGTGCGGTGTTGTGTTATTCGTTGTTTTGTGTGTCCCTATTGAAAGATCGACTTCAGTCAATTACAAACTCAATCAATGAATTATGAGTCAACGTTGCAGATTTGGAAGCATGAATATTCTGATCAATTAGATGAACACTACAACATCAAAGAAAATAACTTTTTTTATCCAAAACATCCCCTCAAAAAAGAAAATGGAAGAGAGAAACATAGAAAGGAAAAACTAGAGTCGACTTAGAATCAACATAATCAGATTCTCGTACTTAATTTACCATATATTATTTTTTTCATATATTACACACACGTGCGAGGGATATATTAATGTAACAATGAGATCTTTATTTCTCAAATAATTAATAATTGGTAATAACTTTAGAATATCTTTAAAAAAAACTTTAGAATTACCTGTAATTCCATAAAAGAAAATTACTGTATTGAAAATTGTGTAATTAATCTATAAAATGTCAAAAAAAGTTTCTTTTTTAATAATAATTTTTTTTTTGGCATGCTTAACCGATGTCGGAGCCCGAAAGCACCGGTTAGCTCAACCCTTCTATAAAAAAAGCAACACTACGTGTAAATGAATTCATTATTAATCCTCTGATTAATGAAATTTATTATTATTAAATTGCATCTTTTTCTTTTTTCTTTCTGGAATAGGGGTGAATCAGCATCAAAGTGTAGTGGCGACATGTTTCATTACGTGTTTGTGTTTTCTTTTTTTAGGGTGTTTGAGGTTTGTTCCGTATAAAGCGCTTTTCTGACTTTCAATACTTCCTAAAAACACAAGTAAAAGACTAAAATACTCCAGTGGTAGTTAACTACCGCTGGCTTATAACTAAAAAACACGCCAACAGTTAATTGCCGCTGGGTTTTTTGGTCATTTACTTGTGTTACTAAGACATAATGAATGTAAAAAAAACAATTTTCAAGCTTTTATTTCTAGAGAAAGAAAAAAATAGGCACGGCTGGCTCCACTATTTTTTTTCTATTAAATATATTAAAATATTTAAAATAAATATAAATGAACTCAACCTCTAAAAAAAATTCATAGCGTAAACTTTTTCATTATTAAACTATTTTATAGCACGTGTTTACACACTAATCTAACATGACCGTCTCTTAAAGATTTTTAACATTTAAATTAAAAAATATAAATAAATTAAACATTGTCTCTAATTGCATCTTTATTTGTTATATAATTAATAGTAATTGATAATAACTTTAGAACATCCTGCAATTAAAACAGCTCGGTTTCAAGGAATTCCACAACCACGTGAAGCGGAAGCGTGTGGTCTAAAAAGGCGATAATTTGGTTTGGAGATCGAGGTTTAACGGCGGTGTTCATAGAACTTGACTGCAAGCAAGTAGTAAACGGAATCTCCAACAAAATCGGTACCAATTTTAAATTAGGAGCTATTCTAAACTATTGTAAAGCTTCACTTTCTAGATTATCAAACTTTAAGATAAGTTGTATAAAACAACAAGCAAACAATGTGGCTCATTTATTAGCAAGGGCTTCATTATCATATGCTAGGTCCCAATGTGAGGATCATATGCCATCTTATATCAAATCTGCATCAAAAAAAATTTCTTCAGAATAGGGAATGGTGGATTGGCATCAAAGCGTTGCGGCGACATGTTCATTACATGTTTGTGTTTTGTTCTTTGTCAAGCTTTATCTCTAGAAAAAGAAGAAGAAAAAAAAAATCAATCCACATGGTATATTTTGGACACACACTTGGAGGTCCCCATGCTTATATAAACACGTGACTCAACAATGTAGGACATTTTTAAGTCATGCACACACACTGGTTCTTACCTTGTGTTTTTCTATCTAACTTCCACTAGAATCAACTAGTGTTCCAGCACAAACTTTATAGCCAGAAAATAATTTTTCTGGTTACCTCATACGATACCTTGATTTCTTGCCTTCCATACGCACCGCTTTCACGTTGATGCGGTATTTTGCCGCAATTTTGCTAAAAGCAACGCCATACCAAATGTATACTTAGTCTAAATATAGATAAATGAGACAAAGCCACAAGATTTTGATGAAGATTGAAGCCTGATAAGATATTACACAATATGGTAACATGGATGACAAGCCTGATAAGATAGTATTATAACATTGAAGCCTGATCAAATCACAGTAATAGCTGATCAAAAGTTAGATTTGTAAATCATCTCATTAAGACAACAATTTATATATATATATATGCCACTTCATTTGTGGTTCATCAACATTTTTGGATGGATACTCCTAATAGATCACTCCAAGAATTCTGTCATCAACCAGTCAATTCTCAAAGGAAGTAAGAATTATAGCAGCCTGCAACTTCGATTTTTCCCAACAAGTGCTCAAATCCTGCATAAACAAACCACTTAATGTCATAAATTTTATGCCTAAAACGAAGTATGGCTGTTTATTTAACCAGGTTTTATAGCTAAGTAATTGTACACGTATATAAGCTCACATGAGCCAATCATTCAATTGTAAACAAAAAATGGAAGAAACATAATGAAAGATATCGAACATAATGAGACATGAGCACTTAAGATGATTATATCATTTATTAACTTCCCCTAACTGAACACAATGAATTGTCAATTGTATCGAACATGGATTCCATACACGAATTTCTTCATGTACATGTTCTCAAAAACTAGTTTAATACAAAAGGGAATTACCTAGTTAGTGAGTATTCATAGAAGTTAAGATTAATACCTATGTCAGGACTCTGAATGTACATATCCTTGACCCAATGAGGTGATAAACTCTCAAAGAACTGAACTTGATCGCTTTCTTCACATGTTTTGTTCTCTTTTGGAGACTCAACTTCTGTGTCAGGCTCTGCATGATTTCCTGCAGGAATTGATGATTGCTTGCGCTTTGAACGAGCTCTTCTGTTCTGGAACCAATTGTAAACATTAGTCTCGGATATTTGACCGTGTTGCCCTAGTTCAATGGTTATGTCTTTGATCTTCTGTTTGGTGGGAGTGCCATTGCCTTCATCGAAAATACGCTCGAGTATTTGAAGCTGGATAGGCGTTGGAGTCCAACGCTGCCTGGAAGTTATCTTGTGTCCAGAGCAAGCCATCATCAGTGGATCACAGTACAAATTACCAAGTTTCAGTCCTGAACATTCAATAACATTGACAAGCGCTAAATCAATCAAGGTCTACTCCTAAATAAGTAGCTCAGTTGGTGAGCTAAGGGACACGGAAGGTACTAGGTTCGAACATTGAAAATGAACATAACCACTAATATTCACCTATAAAAAAAACACTCAAGGTTTAATTCTCTATTTTTTAACGTGAGATAAACAATAATGTATGATAATCTTTCAGTATTCAAGACAAACAATGCAAATCTATAAAAATAAAAACAATGCAAATCTACTGCTCAGAAACATTGTAGAACTCACCGAACAGAAAAATTGATTATTTGGAATCGAGAGGACAAAAATTGGTTACAGCGAGTGCAGGATATATTTTGAATTTGTTTGGATAGACTTATTTGAACTTATCTACTGACATGAGCACTTGTGACACTTTTTGGAAGTACTAATGGAAACAGCTTATTTGGAAGATCATAAGTTGTTTTCAACTTATTTCCATAAGCTCTCTAGGATAGCTGATGAAACAACTTAAAAATTATACGAAAATAGTTTAACTTGTGTTACTGCTCTTTTTATTGCGCTAAAATATATAAATTATGAAAAATAATTTTTATAGAATCTTGTTTATTCCTCTTAACAAAAATGAAATTTTATTTTGTACACAAACTATTATAATCTTTTTAAATGACATCAACAATATAATAAATATGATATAAAATTTTATTTTTTTAGCAACTAATTCTAACATCTATGATACTAACTAAAAAAAAGAGAGATTGCACCTGCGAGGTCGTGTTGAGTGGTAACGGATTTATGCATCTCAACAAGCTGGTCAGAAATGGTGGTGTAGACAGATATTTGTTGTCTTAAAAGTTCCATTTGTTCATCAGTCATAACTTTCACATAAAGCAGTCCTCCTCCTCCACTGTTCTCATGCTCTGCCTCCATTTCTATTCTTCTTTTTCTTTGGCAAGAAGAAAAGGAAAAGAGCGCAGTTTCATTACCCTCTCTCCGCTAATCCCGCCATTCTTCCTCTCTTTTTCTTTTCTTTATATCAATAAAAGCAACAAGTCAACAAGTACAATGTATTTTTCTTTACTTTTCCTGTTTTTAAACAAAATAGTTTTAAAAACTAATAATTCAAATCAGTTTATTCAAACTTTCCTGATCCTCGTGAGCTTATCTCAGTTGGTTGGGACAATGCATAAAATATGCAAGGTCCGGGGTTCAAATCTCGGTCATTACCAAAAAAAAATAAAAAACTTTTTTGGCCTTAATTTCGTGTTTTGACTCTCGTGTTTATTTTAAATTGGTCTCTTACATTCCTTAAAAACAAAAATTAGTCGCTTACATTTTATAAGTTTTAAGTTTGATTCTTATGTTTTAAAAATTTCAAGTTGGTCTAAAATGTTACTCCTATTAAAATAAGTTAATGTCTTCCTCCACGTAATATTACGTTTAATCAAACAAAAAAATAAAAAAAAAGTTTTAGAATCGAGCAAGTTAAACTCCAACACTTGTATTCTCGACTCAGATCCCTAAATTGAGTAAGTTTTAAAATTGATTTTGTAAATAAGTTAAACTCCAACACCTTTAATCTCATCCCAGATGACATAAGGGGCTAACTTATCTTAATGTAAGTAATGTTTTGGATTAACTTGAATATTTTTTTTTTACAAGGGATTAACTTGAAATTTATAAAACATAAAGTAACAACTTAAAACTTTTAAAATATAAAAGGCCAACATAAAATGTAAAATACATATAAGGGACCAAACATACATATGATATAGCTTTCTATGAGCATCGTTCAACTCGAATTATTCATATTTTGTTAGTGGACGTTGTTGTGTGTGTGGCGTGGGTTGGGGAGAGGGGTGTTTAGATATCATCGGTTAATTGTTGTGTAATCTTTTCTACTAGTTTTTGGAAGGATCCGTGGCGGCGGGTGGGGGAGCTCCGTTTTGTGTGAAATACCCTAGACTCTTTGCAATCTCTAACAATAAAGAGGTGACGGTGGAGGAGGTTTGGCGAGTTAAGGGAGGAAGAGAATAATGGGACTTTGTGTGGCGGAAACCTCTTTTTGTGTGGGAGGAGGAACTTCTTACTAGCTTGATGGAGGATTTGGAGGATCACAGGTGGGAAAATCACGAAGATAGTTGGGGTTGAAAACCGGAGGTGGAAGGGCCGTTTACGGTTAATTCATGCTATTTAAAGCTAGAAAGGTTGTGGATGAGATAGGAGGATTGGAGTTTGGAAGAGAAGAGAGTTTTTGATTGTATATGGAAGAGCAAAGCTCCTTTGAAAGTAGTGGTTTTTTCATGGAAACTTCTTCATGATAGAATCCCTTCAAGAAGTAATCTAGCAAGGCGTAATTGTTTACCTCCGGAGGTCTCAATGTTGTGTGTCTTGTGTGGTAGTTCGGAGAAATCGTCTAACCATCTTTTTTTGCATTGTAATTTTACGGCTAGAGTTTGGGCGAATGTCATGAGGTGGTTTGGTTTTTACTTTATTACACCTCCGAATTTATTTGTGCATTGGGAATGTTGGAGTATACAAGGGGGAACTAAAAAGATTCGTAAAGGTTTATGGTTTATTTTGCATGCAATAATTTGGGCTTTTTGGCAAGCTAGGAATCATATAATTTTCCGGAATGAAACGAAACAAGTTGATGAATTAGTGACGGAAATTATAGTGTTGTCTTGACGTTGGATTATGTGCAGGCTTAATATGCAAACTTGTTTATGCTACGATCGGAGTTGGCATCCGCAAGAGTGCCCGTTGAGGAAGTAGCTTCTGTGTGCTTTTGGAGGTGTTTTGCATTAATCGTGGGTGAATTGTTTGTGATTTTTGTCTCAGGTTTATTTCCAAATAGTAGGCATGGGATGTTTTTTTTGGTAATTTACATGCATTAGTAGAATTAAAAAAATATTTAAGGAAAAAACAAAACCAAAAACTCCCCATATACGCTAGTAATTTAAAAAATATGAACTCGAAGATTAAGATTAAAAAAAATATTCTTTTACTTATAAAAATTGTTTACAAGAGGATAATCAAATTTGGTAAAAATAAAATTAAAAAATGACGGTACAACCTTGATCTTCCAATTTGTCTTGATCATCTTCATAATTTCATGTGTGACCATTTGTTTCTCATCCTCTGACTTCTTTAATAACAATTTTTAAACCTTGTAGGCCTATTTCGTGGTTTGGTTGGGATATGATAGAAATCGAACATACAATAATGGCTTTTCTTATAATGTGCTTGATGTGTTAGATAACATATATTATTGAAAAATGATAATTGAACAGCTATTTTTTTTGATATTTTTATGATAACTTTCTTTCTCATACTAACATTTATGTAGGTAAAGTTATTTTTTAATGTTTCAATGTGTTGAATACACAAATCTTAAGATAAATTAAATGCACTTTTCACCCCCTATATTTCAAAAATAAATAATTTATGAATTCGAAACATAGGGGATGAAAAATACATTAAGCCTAAATTTTTTACTTTAAACTTTTTATCAAGTGTCATAAATGCACTTGCTCACATTTCCCTTTGTTACAATATGAATTAGTTAGAGAGGTGCAATATGATGAAATGATAAGATTAACTTATCTTATCCGTTTCAAATTCATAAATTATTCATTTTTGTAATTTCATTAATGACTTGTAAACGACTAATTTATCTGTGTGATTCTACATTATCAAGTTGTATGTCACGTCATTTAAAAATATTTTACATCACCATTTTTTAAATTCATCAATTTGAGGAAAGGAAGGCTAAAAACCAACATATTTCAAAGAAGGAGAGATAATTTAGTGAGCCGGTAAAAATGGAGGATCAAAATTCCAATTAAATCTATATTTAATTGAATGGTTAAATATGTTTTTGATCCTGGTATATATATAAACTTTTCGTTTTAGTTCCTTAAAAAAATCACTTTTACTCCCTAAAAAATGTGCAATCTTCATTTTTTGTCCTTACTTTTAAAATTCCAATTAAATCTATATTTAATTGAATGGTTAAATATGTTTTTGATCCTGGTAAATATGTAAACTTTTCGTTTTAGTTCCTCTAAAAAAATCACTTTTGGTCCCTAAAAAATGTGCAATCTTCATTTTTTGCCCTTACTTTTGAGTCAACTTATGGGCAGCCTTCATATTATTGATTGAAAATTTTAATACGAGAATCTCTCCTAAAAAATATATAATTTTTTAACAAAACTGAAATTAAATATGAATTTTTAAGCACCAAAAACATAAAAAAATCATATTTAGTTAAAAAAAAAAATTAAAGATTCTTGTAATATTCTAAAGGCTTAATTGCTCTATATATCCCCTATCGTTTTGTGTAACACCCCATTTTATATTTTAATTTATTAAAATATGTTAGTAGGTGAAATTAATAAATATTATTATTGGTGCTATTTTTTAAAAATAATGAGTAGTTGTTGAGTGGAAAGTAGTTTGAGAAA